>AMWB02007059.1_pt2 | contig 43792 bp, 33 predicted proteins | sample 200311 | NCBI WGS metagenome assembly AMWB02 (sample SAMN02737377, study PRJNA173069) | bioreactor metagenome | biome: anode biofilm in microbial fuel cells | place: USA: California | collected 2010-12-16
CCAACGCCATTCATAACAAAAACGTGATGGCCCGGGCTGTACAGGAAGCTGAGTTTATTCACCAGTACAGGATCACCCCGCTATTTTATCTCGACGCTGCATATCCTGACCGGCTAAAACACTGTGAAGACGGGCCGATGATGCTGTATTTCAAAGGGAACGCGGTGCTCACTCAGCAGCGGATCCTGAGTGTCGTGGGAACACGAATGCCGACGGAATATGGCAAAGCGATGTGTGAAGAGATCATCCGTGATCTGGGTGAGCAAGGGGTGCTGATCGTCAGCGGCCTGGCCTACGGCGTGGATACGACCGCACACCGTGCCGCACTGAATGCCGGCTTGCCCACAGTAGCCATTCTTGCCCACGGGCTCGATCAGATCTATCCTTATGTGAACCGGCCCCTGGCGGAAAAAATGACGGTGAACGGCGGTTTGCTGACTGAATTCATGAGCCGCACCAGCCTGAACCGCGATTATTTTCCACGACGCAACCGGATCATCGCCGGCATGGCCGATGCCACATTGATCATCGAATCGGCAGAAAAAGGCGGGGCGCTGATCACCGCCGAGATAGCCAATTCATACAACCGGGATGTCTTTGCAATTCCGGGCAGGACTACTGATCCTAAATCAAGCGGGTGCAACAAGCTGATCAAAACCAATAAAGCCGCATTGGTGCAGAATGCCGCCGATATTTGTTATATGATGGGCTGGGACAAGTCAATCCATCAGATCAGCATTCAGCAAAAGTTATTTACTGAACTGGGAGAGGAGGAAAAGCGTGTGTTTGAATTGCTCGGAAATAAAAAAGAAGCGGATATCGATGAAATCTACCTGGCTTCAGAACTGACGCCGAGCAAAGTGGCGGCAATTCTGCTGAAACTCGAATTTGACGGACTGATCCGGAGCCTGCCCGGAAAAAGATACCAGGTCAACCGGTGAATGTCAGAATTTCTCTGCCTCCCTGGCATCAATATGCATCTTTATAGCAGCGATGCACAGCGAAATACCGATGATCGTCGCGCCGATAAAAAACGCCAGCAGCAACCTGTAATCCTTGGTGAGCAGGCAAAACGAATAAAGCGCGTGGAAAAAAACGGCGGCCGCCAGGCCGGTCATCGAATCGATAAAACGTAATTCCCTGAGTTTACCGACGCCGATGAAAAAGCCCATCATCACCGCGAAAATAGCATTCGCCGGACCTGCTGTCAACGCATTGGGGATGTTGACCGCAAGATGAGGGATATTGATAAAATAAAGGATGTTGTTCATCGTGGCGAATCCCATCGAGATCATCACTGAATAAACAATCCCGTCGACCGGGGTTTTAAACTCCTTTTTCGGATAAATGAAACCTCTCAGGATGACATATTTGCCAAATTCAGCAAAAAATGCGCTGATGACCAGTGCATAAAAGATGATTCTCCGGATATTCGTCAGCTTATCGAGACCTAAGAAAGTAGCCGCAATCTGAACGATCAGCACCAGGACAATACTGAACATTCCCCAGAGAAAAGCATTGAAAAGTAAGTTGAAGGATCCGTTTGAGAACCTGTATTTCAGGTACAGGTATACGAGCAGTGCGATGAGTGGCGGAATAATAAATGAGAAATACTTCAGGAATTCCATAAGCTTGGTTTAAGGGCGATTCAAAATTAGCAATTGTTTATAATTTTACAAATTATTTTTAAGGGGTGATAGGAATCGTAACTCGTTCAACCGGAAGCTGGCACATGGTCATGTTTGAAGATGGGACCATAGTAGCCTGCAAGCTGAAAGGCAATTTCAGGATCAAAGGGATCCGCACTACCAACCCGGTTGCTGTTGGCGACAGGGTAGACGTGGAACTAAAGCAGGATAATGAGCCGGGCATCATCACCCGGTTACTGGAACGGCAGAATTATATCATCCGCCGGGCAACCAAGCTTTCGAAAGAATCGCATATCATAGCCGCCAATATCGATCAGCTGGTTATAATTGCCACGCTGGCTTTTCCGCGTACCTCAACAGGTTTCATCGACCGCATGCTGGTGACCGCCGAAGCGTATCATATTCCGGCAATCATCGTTTTTAATAAACTGGACCTCCACAAGGGAGAGCTTCTCGATTGGTTGAATGATTTTGAGAAAATATACTGCGATGCCGGTTATCCCTGTTTTCGGGTTTCCGCGAAAACGGGCGAAGGATTGGAAGCGCTGAAAACCTGCCTGAAAGATAAAATAAGCCTGCTGTCCGGCCATTCGGGCGTTGGAAAATCTACGCTTATCAATGTTATCCAGCCGGGCCTGAATTTGAAAATCAAAGAAATATCCTCCTATCACCTGAAAGGTCAGCATGCCACAACATTTCCGGAAATGCATCCGTTATCTTTTGGCGGTTTTATCATCGATACACCCGGGATCAAAGAGTTCGGGCTGACTGACTTTAACAAAGAGGAAGTCGCTGAACGGTTTCCTGAAATGCGGGCATTGATGCATTTGTGCCGCTACAGCAATTGCACCCATTCGCATGAGCCAGGCTGTGCGGTGATCAAAGCCGTGGAAGAAGGAAAGATCCATCCGTCGAGGTATGGAAATTACCTGGGGATTTTTTACAACCGGGACTGGAATGATGATAAATGGAATGACCATACAAAATAGATTATGATCGCAAAAGAAATTGCCACTTACGATATACTTCCGCTGAATGTGACCGATAGCTGCTCATTCGCGTTGAATGTGATGGAGGAGAACAGGGTCAACCATTTACCGGTCGTCCATGAAAGGGAATTGCTAGGTATTGTGTCTGAATTTGACCTGATGAACCATCCCGATCTTCACGATATGATCGGCCATGTGAAACTTTCACTTCCAAATGCTTTTATTTCTGAATTTCAGCACGTTTTTGACGTGATGAAGATGATGACTGAAATGAAACTATCCCTGCTTCCCGTTGTTGAACAGAAAAACCTTTACAGCGGCGTGATCACCCTGCCGAATTTGTTGCGCTACATCACCCTGAATGCCTCGGTACTGAATCCGGGCGGCCTGATCATTCTTGAAGTGGCTGAAAATGATTATTCCATGGCGGAGATCTCCCGGATCATCGAATCCAATGATGCCCGCATAATCGCGGCAATCTTTACCACAAGGCCGGATTCAACCATGATCGATATAACCATTAAAATCAATGATACTGATCTGAATCCGGTGATCCAGAGTTTTGAGCGCAATAACTACACGATCAAGGCTACTTTTGCTGAAAAGGACGATTTGGATGATTTAAAAGAGAGATATGACGCGCTGATGAATTATCTTAGCATCTGAATTTAGCTTCGTTGAACTTTTTTTTTGCCAGATACGCTCATAAAGCGAAAACAATCTGCATTGGATTCGCATGTACACTCATCCTGCCATGCCTGGCACAGCAGGAGAATGCTATTTTACCACAGCATAATTACGATATCATTATTGATTCGATAAAAATTACAGGTAACAAGATTACAAAGGAAAAGATCATCCTGAGAGAAATGGTTTTCAATGAAGGAGATGAAATCAAGGATATCAGGCTCGATTCACTGATCCTCCGGTCGAAAGAGAACCTTTTAAATACCCTGCTTTTTAATTTTGTTGATATCAGCAAGCATTTCAGGCATGATGATACATCTAAAGTGATTGTTTCTGTTCATGTTACCGAGCGCTGGTATATCTGGCCAACACCGATACTGAAATTATCTGACCGGAATTTTAATGTCTGGTGGCAGACCAAAGATCTGAGCCGACTCAGTTACGGATTTTATATAGATTGGCGCAATTTCAGGGGACGAAAAGAACACCTGATCTTACGCTTTCAATGGGGCTATGACCGGGTGGTCCAGTTACAATACCTGGTTCCGTACCTCAATAAAAAAAAGACATTGGGAATGAGCTTTGGATTTGGGATTTCGAGGCAGCGCGAAACGGCATATCAGACGATTGACAATAAGCAGGAATTTTACAAGGATCCGATCACATTTGCAATCCAGGACGGATATGGATACAGCCAGTTCCTCATCCGGAAAAACATTTACAATACTCACCAGTTTGAGCTCCGGTTCGATGAACGGCATTTTTCAGACAGCCTGATCGCACGAAACTACAATTATACCATCGACAGTGCAAATGATGTCAGGTACCTGTCATTCAGCTATCAGTTTAAAAGCGATCACCGGGATTTTAAATCTTATCCCCTGAAAGGGTATTATTTCGATGTTTCACTGATCAAGCATGGATTGTGGAATTTCGACCATAATACGCTCAATACTTTTCAGATTACGGCGACTTACAGGAAATTCTGGGAACTGGCACCAAGGGTTTATTTTGCGACAGGTATTAACGGACAGGTTTCAGCAGGGCTTCAACCCTATTTTATTCTGGGCGGTATTGGCTTTGACAGGGATGTCGTAAGATCTTATGAATATTACCTGGTCAATGCGCAGCATTTTGGTATCCTGAAGAGCAATGTCAAGTTTGCCCTTATCCCTCAGCAGGAAAAGGATATCAGGTTCATTAAAACGGATAAATTTGGGAAAATTTTTTATGCATTATACCTGAATGTGTTTTTTGATGCCGGTTACGGTGTTTATGACCAAAATTTCGGGCAGGAGACCAATGATCTGCAAAACAGCTTATTGCTGGGATATGGCGCAGGGTTTGACTTTGTAACTTACTACGATGTGGTCGTCAGGCTTGAAGGTTCGGTAAATTTTATGAATGAAACCGGTATTTTCCTCCATTTCAGGGCACCGATCTGATGCATGATATTCATTGATCATTTATTCGTTACTTTTGCATCGTTGCAGAAAAATTGACTGCTATGGTAATAGCCATTTACGGCAGGGCCGTTTCGCCGGAAAATCTGAAATATGTTCAGCGTGTTGTGGACAAGCTTGTTATAAAACAATGCAGGCTGACCGTATATCAACCCTTTTATGAGCTCCTGAAAGACCAGGTGGAATTTCCTTCCCATGTTTTATTATTTGAAGATTACACGGGAATTATTGGAAAGGTTGACTTTTTCTTTTCCATCGGCGGGGACGGAACTATCCTCGACGCTTTGACCATGGTCAGGGACAGCGGGATACCGATCATGGGAATCAACATAGGCCGGCTTGGTTTTTTATCCAGTATATCAAAAGATGAAATCCTGCCTTCGGTAGATAAAGTGCTCGCCGGGGATTACCAGCTTGATTCCAGGTCGCTCATCCGGCTAAAACATCCCGGAGGACTTTTCGGCGAACTTGACTATGCGCTCAACGAACTTACAATCACCCGCAAAGATACCACTTCACTGATCGTGTTGCATGTTTATATCGATGACATGTTCCTGAATTCATACTGGGCCGACGGATTGATCATTGCTACCCCAACCGGTTCCACGGCATACTCCCTGAGCAGCGGCGGGCCGATACTTACGCCGGGTTCAGAGAATTTTGTGATCACACCGATTGCCCCGCACAATTTAACCGTGAGGCCGGTCGTTATACCAGACAAATCAAAGATCAAGATCATTGTGGAAGGCCGGGAAGATCAATTCCTCGTCAGCCTCGACTCCCGGAGAGCGATCATTGATTCGAATCTTGAACTGATTGCTGAAAAAACTGAATTTAAGGTGAATATGGTACAAATGAAAGGAAAAAGTTTTTTTATGACAATCAGAGAAAAATTGAAATGGGGTTTGGATGCCCGTAACTGAACCAAAGCTTGAATCTTAAATAAAATTTGGTATTTTTGCGCCCTGCACGGAAAATGAAAAAACATTTAATAGCGCTGGTTTTCACACTGATAGGAGCATGTACTTTTGCGCAGACAGCAGAAGTGGGCGCTTTTGGGGGTTTGGCTTATTACCTCGGTGATATAAATCCCGGCATTCATTTTCTGCTTTCAAAACCGGCTTATGGTGTCCTGGCCAGGGTAAACCTCGATTCAAGGTGGACCGTCAAGGGCAATTTTTATCGCGGAAAAATCAGTGGCAGTGACCAGACAGGGCGTACCAACAGCCTGCGAAACCTGCATTTTGAATCCAAAATCACCGATATTGCAGCCACGGTAGAATTCAATTTTTATGATTACATGACCGGCAGCAGGAAAAATACGCTGACACCATATATTTTCGGGGGAATTGGAATGGTGATCTATAATCCGACAGCCGACGGGGTGACGCTGAGGGACATCGGAACAGAAGGACAGCAGGTAGGTTTCGAAGGTCGCAAACCATACGGAAAGGTGGCGTTTACAATTCCTTTCGGCATAGGTTTCAAATACAGCATCAACAGAAGGCTCTCCGTGACGGGAGAATGGGGCCTTCGCAAGGCGTTTACGGATTATCTGGACGATGTCAGCACGACGTATTATCTCAACGGATCCCAGATAACGGATAATCCTGCGGAACTTTTATCCGATCCGACCCGCCTTCATCAACCCATGCAGGAGAGAGGAAACCCGACAACGAATGACTGGTATAATTTCAGCGGAGTTACATTGACGTATAAATTCCGTTTATACAATAAGAATAAGTGCCCGAATGAGTGGAAAACAAAGTAATATAGCCGGCAGTTACAATTTATGAGCTTTAAAGAATTACTGGATCCGAACAAATTACCCAATCACGTCGCCATTATTATGGATGGGAACGGAAGATGGGCTAAACAAAAAGGAAAGCCAAGAACTTTCGGCCATAAACATGGTATTACAGCCGTCAGGGAAGCCGCCGAATCAGCCGCTGAGATCGGGGTAAAATACCTGACGCTTTATGCTTTTTCCACCGAAAACTGGAACCGGCCAAAATATGAGGTGGACGCTTTGATGCACTTACTTCTGCAGACGATCAACAAGGAAACCAAAACATTAAATAAAAATAACATCAGCCTCAATGCGATCGGTAACCTGGAAGCATTACCGGAAAGTACCCGCCGTCAGCTTACCCAGACAATCCGGGAAACGGCTAAAAATGACCGCATGACGCTTACCCTGGCCCTGAGTTACAGCTCAAGATGGGAAATTCTTGAAGCTGTGAAATCTGTGGCACAGGATTATGCCGACCAGAAAATAAAGATGGAGGACATTACAGACGGGATGTTTTCAAGCCGCCTGGCCTCAGCACCGCTTCCCGAACCTGAATTGCTCATCAGGACCAGCGGGGAATACCGCATAAGTAATTTCCTATTATGGCAGATGGCATACACGGAATTGTACTTCTGCCAGAAATTCTGGCCTGATTTCAGGAAAGAAGACCTCTACGAAGCCATCTATAATTTTCAGTTGCGAGAACGTCGTTTCGGTAAAACCAGCGATCAGCTAAATAAATAACGGATGATGAGTAAGATAATAATGAAGGTGAACGAAATTCCGTTAGGCAAAAACACCCGGACATTGATCTGTAAAACAATTAACCTGTTCATATTAGTGACCTTAATATCCACCAACCTGTGGTCACAGGTTTCGATTGGAGAAAGTACAGTGCTGGATTATACCAGGCCGGTCGAATACACGATCGGAGGAATTACAGTTAGTGGTGCTGAATATCTTGACAAAAACGTCCTGGTTATGCTCGCCGGACTGAACATCGGTGAAAAAGTCACCATCCCGGGTGAGGATATTTCAAAATCGATCAGAAAACTTTGGGACCAGGGGCTTTTCGAAAATATTGGCATTTATATTACGGATATCCAGGGTGAAAATGTTTTCCTGGAATTAAGGCTGAAAGAACGACCGCGATTGACCAGGTTCTCGCTGAAAGGGGTGAATAAAACTGAAGCTGATAATTTACGGGATAAAATCAATATCACCAGGGGAGATGTAGTGACAGAAAGTATGCTGATGAAAGCCAAGCATCAGATCAGGGAACATTTCAGGGAAAAAGGATTCCTGGATACCGAAGTGGATGTTAAACTGACACCGGACACGACACGGGCAAACAATGTGGTACTGGATTTTGATATTCAAAAAAATAGCCGGGTCAAGATCAATAAGATATATATTCATGGCAATAAGGCATTTACAGCACAAAAGATCAAAAACTCATTGAAAGAAACCAAGGAAAGAGGCAAGTTTGACCCGTTGCGCGATATTGAACTGGCGATGCTGTACGACCTGCGTGAACTTTTCCGCTTAAATCCCCAGGGAATCGTCGATTCAACAATGGCTCATCTCAACCGGACTGTCAAGATCAGGATATTTAAGCCTTCCCGCTTTATCCGGGATAAATATGATGAAGATCTTGTCAAAGTGATCGGTAAATATAATTCGCTTGGTTATCGCGATGCATCCATCGTGAGGGATTCCATATCCCGCAACAGTGATAAAACATTGAATATTGACCTGTTTATCGAAGAAGGCATACAGTATCATTTCCGGAATATCACCTGGATCGGGAATACAAAATACACGGCCGAACAGTTGAATTCGGTGCTAAAGATCAGCAAAGGGGATATTTACAACCGCGAGTTGCTTGAGACCAATCTTTCTTTTAATCCCAGTGAGCAGGATGTCAGTTCATTATATCTGGATGACGGATATCTGTTTTTTGCGGCTGAGCCGGTTGAAGTGAACATTGAAAAAGATTCAATTGATATCGAGATCAGGATCCGGGAGGGTAAACAGGCCCGTATCAATAAAGTTTCGATCAGTGGAAATACCAAGACCAATGATCATGTGGTGATGAGGGAACTTCGAACACGTCCCGGGCAGTTGTTCAGCCGGTCGGACATTATCCGGACCACGCGTGAATTAGCTCAATTGCGTTATTTTGATCCTGAAAAGATCAATCCGGATATTCAGCCGAATGCTGCTGATGGAACGGTCGACATTACTTACCAGGTGGAGGAGACCTCTTCGGACCAGATCGAATTAAGCGGCGGATGGGGCTATGGCCGAATCATCGGTACACTGGGTTTATCCTTTAATAATTTCTCTTTACGTAAAATTTTTACTCCCGGCGCATGGAAACCGGTTCCCGGCGGTGACGGGCAGAAATTGAGCCTCAGGTTGCAATCATATGGAAAAGGTTACCTGAGCTACAGCGCTTCGTTTACTGAACCCTGGCTGGGCGGGAAAAAACCGAATGCATTCAGTGTCACATTCTGGCATTCGCTGTATTCTAATGGCAAAGCCAAAAATGATCCGGCCAGGTCTGAGTTTGTGATCAACGGGTTGACTTTCGGGCTTGGCAAGCGTCTCACCTGGCCTGACGATTATTTTACGCTTTACCAGGGGATTACACTGCAGCGGTATGATCTTTACCAGTATTCACAGATTTTCCTGTTCGGGTCAGGTACAGGAGTATACAATAATTTCAATTACAATATTATTTTCGGAAGAAGTTCTATTAGCCAGCCAATTTACCCGACCAATGGTTCCGATGTTTCTGTTTCACTTGAACTGACACCGCCTTATTCATGGTTCAGCGATAAAGATTATTCCATCATGGAACCCGAGGAAATGTACAAGTGGATTGAATATCACAAATGGAAGATCAATGCGCAGTTCTTTACCGAGATTTTCCCCAAAGCGGTCATCATGACCAGGGCCAAATTTGGATTCCTTGGGAAATATAACGATCAACTGACCATTACTCCGTTTGAACGGTTCTACCTGGGTGGTGACGGGCTTTCGGGCTATAATAACCTCGATGGTCGGGAAATTATCGGGATGAGGGGGTATCGTAATGAAACCATTACGCCTGATTATTTTTTAAGTAAAAATATTGGGGGAACAATTTTTACAAAATATACCCTGGAAGTGAGGTACCCATTGTCGCTCAATCCAAGTGCAACAATCTTTGCCATGGCCTTTGTCGAAGGTGGAAATTCATGGCTGAACTTTGCTGATTTTAACCCGTTCTCGATTTACCGCTCTGCAGGATTCGGATTAAGGGTTTACCTGCCCATGTTCGGATTGCTTGGCCTCGACTGGGGCTATGGATTCGACGAAGTGCCGGGTATTCCTTCTGCAAACGGATCCCAGTTCCATTTCTCCATTAATTCTTCCATTGATTAGCTTCAGGAAGAAAAATGGCAGGTTTTTTGTTGTTTTGGGTAAATTATTGACATAATTATTATTGGAGGAAAAAAATATGAAAAAGCTCATTCTTCTCAGTGCATTGTTTTTAATGGCATTTTTACCCGGATTCGGGCAGAAATATGCTTTTGTGGATACGGATTATATCCTGAACAACATCCCGGAATACACCGATGCTCAAGCTTTGCTGGATGATTTGTCGGTAGAATGGCAAAAGGAGATCGAAGCCAAATTCCAGGAAATAGATAAACTATACCGTGAATATCAGGTTGAATCCATTTTATTGCCTGAAGACCTGAAAAAGCAGAAGGAAAACGAGATCATCCAGAAAGAAAGGGAAGCCAAAGAACTTCAAAAGAAACGTTTCGGCAAAGATGGTGATCTGTATAAAAAAAGACTTGAATTGGTGCAACCGATTCAGGAAAAGATCTTTAATGCAATCCAGGACATGGCGATAACCCGTAATTATGCATTTATCTTCGATAAAGCGTCAGGGGCTTCATTACTTTACGCCGATTCAAAATTTGACCTCAGCGATGATCTTCTGGATGAGATCGGGACTGTGATGCAGACTGTAAGAAAGGAAAGCCGTACCAGGCAGACGGTTCAGCTTGGTGCAAGCCAGACAGGCACTACACCGTCAACCGGCCAGATGGCACCACAGCCCAGGCCGACCCAAACTTCAACGGGAACTTCAACCTCAGGCCAGAAAGATTACATGGGCGGCTCGGATAAGGGCACCGGAACCATTCCACCTCCCGGTGAAAAAAGAAAATGATGTCATTTTATAAATTTCCCTATATTTGCGCACCTTAATTATTAATCAAGATAAAATGAAAAAATTCTTCAGACCAATCCTGGTCATCGTATTATGTGCAGTCATGAGCATCGGATTAGGCCAGGTCAACCCAAAAGTGGGTTATATTGATTCCAATGAATTACTGGAAATGATGCCGGGTAAGGATTCTATCCAGAAAGTATTGCAGGATTACGGAAAAATGCTGGAAACCCAGCTTCAGACCATGTATGCTGAATACCAGACCAAAGTCCAGGATTACCAGTCAAATTCAGGTACGATGTCGGATATCATCCGCCAGACCAAAGAAAAAGAACTGGCTGACCTGGAAACCCGCATCCAGACTTTCCAGCAGCAGGCTGATACCGATCTCCAGGAAAAACAGGTTGAACTCCTGCAACCACTGCTGGATAAAGCCAAGAATGCCATCAATGCCGTTGCTAAAGAAAATGGCTACACCTACATTTTTGACGTAGGAACCGGCGCTTTCCTTTACTATGAAACCGGCGATAATATTCTTGCAAAAGTCAAACTGAAACTCGGTTTAAAATAATTTCACCGGAAAATATTTAAAAGCCGCTGTTTATAAACAAAATAGCGGCTTTTTTCGTTTTAATATTCCCGAATTTTAATTTTTAATTTTAATTTTTCATATCATGTCTTACTATTTCTCCAAAACAATCACTGCTTCTTTCGAAGAAGGTATTATGATCGCCACTGAAGCACTGAAAACAGAAGGATTTGGCGTATTAACTGAGATAAAAATCCACGAGAAGCTCAAAGAAAAGATCGGGGTGGATTTTCATAAATACACGATTCTCGGTGCCTGTAATCCGGCATTTGCCTATAAAGCACTTCAGGCGGAAAATAAAATTGGCACGATGCTGCCCTGTAATGTCATCGTGCAGGAAATGGGGAATGGTCAAGTAGAAATAGCGGCTGTAAACCCGATCGAATCCATGAAAGCCATCGAAAATCCGGAACTCGGCTCAGTTGCTACCCAGGTGACAGCCATGCTTAAGCGGGTGATCGATTCAATTAAATAGAGTACCATCCCGCGTACATGTTATAACTGTTGGCAATCCTTAGAATTTCGCCTTCGGAGAGACCCTTGTCAATCGTTTTGATCTTTTTTGCCGGGGTTCCTGCATAAACGCTATCCGGTTCCACTACAGTACCTTTGGTGACCAGCGCGCCGGCAGCGATGATGCTGTTGCTGTGAACTTCCACATGGTCCATAAGGATTGAACCCATCCCGATCAGAACGTTATCATGGAGCGTACAGCCATGAATGATGGCATTGTGCGCGATTGAAACGCTGTTTCCGATATTAACGGGCGCCTGCCGGTAAGTGCAGTGTATGATCACCCCATCCTGGATATTGACTTTGTTGCCAATCCGGATATAGTGCACATCTCCGCGGATCACGGCATTAAACCAGACGCTGCAGTCGTTGCCCAATACCACATCGCCGATGATCGTCGCATTATCGGCCAGAAAACATCTCTTTCCAATGTTCGGTGTTATCCCTTTAACCGGTTTGATCAGTGCCATAACATGCTGATTTTAGTAATCTGCCAGCCCGCTCTCATGCTGGAAAGTATCCTCGCCTTCCTTCGGATGCGGGTAATCGATGGAATAGTGAAGCCCCCTGCTTTCCTTTCGTGCCAGGGCCATCTTGATGATCAGGTAGCCGATGTTGATCAGGTTCCTGAGCTCGCACAATTTCACGGTCAGGATGGATTTGTTATAAAGCGCCTCTGTCTCCATGTAAATGATGTCAAGCCGGTCGAAAGCCCTTTTCAACCGAAGGTCTGACCTGACGATCCCGACATAGCTGGTCATAATGGCCTGCACCTCTTTAAGGCTTTGAGTGATTAGCACCATCTCTTCGTTCAGGATCATGCCTTCAGCGTTCCAGTCGGGTACATCATGATTGATTTCGAGTGCCTGGATTTTTTCAACAGAATCCAGGGCGGCCCGGTGTGAAAAGACCGCCGATTCAAGCAGGGAGTTCGATGCCAGCCGGTTCGCTCCATGCAGGCCGGTTGAAGCGCATTCGCCGGTCGCATAAAGGTTAAATATGGTGCTGCGGGCATATTCATCAACCTTGATCCCGCCGCAGGTGTAATGAGCTCCCGGAACTACAGGGATCATTTCTTTGGTAATGTTAATGCCAATCCCGATGCATTTGGCATAGATCGTCGGGAAATGATTGATTAGCTCGTTGGGATCCAGGTGGCGGCAGTCGAGGCAAACATAATCGTCGCCTGAAAGTTTCATCTCGTTATCGATGGCACGGGCCACGATATCGCGAGGTGCCAGTGATCCCCTCGGATCATATTTGTGCATGAATTCGACGCCGTGCCTGGTTTTCAGAATTGCACCAAAACCCCGCATGGCTTCGGTGATCAGGAAAGAAGGTTTCTCGCCCGGATTGTACAGGGTGGTGGGGTGGAACTGGATGAACTCCATGTTTTCCACAACGCCTTTCGCCCTGTAAACCATCGCGATGCCATCGCCCGTGGCAATTTCCGGGTTTGTAGTGTTGCCGTATACCTGCCCGGCACCGCCCGTAGCCAGAAGTGTTATCCTGGACAGTATCGTATGGATCTCGCGGGTTTCCGGATTCAGGACATACGCCCCGTAACAGGTAATATCCGAAGTGCGCCGGTTGACATCAATCCCCAGGTGGTGCTGGGTGATCAGGTCGACAGTGAAATGATTCTCAAAGATCTCGATGTTCGGATGGCTCTTTACTTTGCTTAAAAGGGCCCGTTCAATTTCCGCACCGGTCTGGTCCTTGTGATGCAGCACCCTGAATTCGGAATGCCCGCCTTCCTTGTGCAGATCGTACTTTCCGGATTCTTTCTTATCAAATTCGACACCCCATTCCACAAGCTCCCTGACCCGTTCGGTGGATTCGGTGATGGCAATCCGCACGATTTCCGGATTGCATAAGGCATCCCCTGCATTCATTGTGTCCAGGATATGTTTGGCATAGGTATCAGGCGTGTACATCACGGCTGCAATGCCTCCCTGCGCATATTTCGTAGCTGTTTCATCAGCCTTGGCCTTGGTAATGATGAGAACCTTGCCTTGATCAGCCACCTTCAGCGCATAGCTCAATCCCGCAATCCCCGATCCAATCACCAAAAAATCAACTATTTTTCTCATTTTTGCATTATTCAAATTGAACCCCTTCGGGGTTATTGAATTATTTTATTTAACGGTCACCTGGCCACCTGGCCACCTGACCACCCGACCACCCGACCACCTTACAATCCCAGCAACCTGCTTACCGGATCAGCTCCTGCAAACATCATTTTCGCCGGATTTTCAAGCATTTCTTTGACTTTTACCAGGAAACTCACCGATTCACGCCCGTCGATGATACGATGATCATAAGACAGAGCCACATACATGATGGGATGAATCTCAACCTTTCCATTGACCGCAACAGGCCTCTCAACAATATTATGCATGCCCAGGATAGCGCTCTGAGGCGGATTGATGATCGGTGTCGACAGCATGGACCCGAATACGCCGCCATTGGTGATTGTAAATGTACCACCTTTCATCTCATCCAGGCTGATTTTATTGTCGCGTGCCTTGGTTGCGAGTTCTTTGATCTTCAGTTCGATATCCGCAATTGACATGAGTTCCGCATTTCTCAGGACCGGTACCATCAGTCCTTTAGGCGTACTCACGGCAATCCCGATATCTGCATAGTGGTAGTAAACCATTTCATCACCCACGATTTGAGCGTTGACCTGCGGGAAATGTTGCAGGGCTTCGGTGACCGCCTTGGTGAAGAAGGCCATAAAACCCAGTGAAATGCCATGTTTTTCCTTGAAAGCGTCTTTATATTGCTGCCTGATCTTCATGATCGGTGTCATGTTCACTTCGTTAAAAGTTGTGAGCATGGCGGTTTCATTTTTCACGGAAACCAGGCGTTCAGCCAGCTTAAGCCTCAGGTTTGACATTTTTTTTCGTTCGGTGTCACGGGAGCCGGTCCAGGAGGAGGACTGCAGGACTGTAGGAATGTAAGACGGGAGGACTGTAGGACTATTGGAGGAAGGCTGAGATGTGTTGTAGGATTTTTCATTAGATGAAATGACAAATTCGACATCACTCTTGCTGAAACGGTAGTTTTTCAGAAAGTCGATGAAATCTGCTTCGCTGAGCTGGCTGGATTCAAGCAGTTTTTTAGCCAGAGGAGAGACGTGGAGCTTTGTCTCCATAGCTTGCGAAAGAACCGGAGACGTTTCGGGCCCGGGCTTTTTCTCTTCAGCTTTCGTGGCAGTTTCCTGTTTTTCAGGTAGAGTTTCCTTTACTGTTTTTGCCGCCGGGGCCTTGCCATCGGTATTAATTTCAGCAACGACAGATCCTACTTCCACATTGGTTCCATGGGCAACGATAATGCGGATGACACCCGATTGCTCGGCGCTGATGCTCAGGGTAGCTTTGTCCGAATCAACTTCGGCGATTTCCTGGTCTTTTTCCACCCAGGCGCCGTCTTCCACCAGCCAGTTGGCCAGTTGCACCTCACTGATCGATTCTCCCGGGCTGGGAGCTTTAACCTGTATGATCATAGTAAATACTATTTATTTTCAAGTTTATGGATTGCAGAAACTGCACCCGTCGTAATGGGTTTTCCGGTTTTTTCAAGTTGTTTTTCGAAGCTTTTCCAGCGGTTACCGATACAGATCATCCGGCATTCCTCGGCGACTTTCGGGCAATGACAACTGCTGAACGTTTTCTCAATGATCTTGCGCTGCCTAAGTTCGTGGAATTCCGGCGAACCGGTTGCCGGGCTCCCACTTGCGGGCCGGGCGATCAACCTTGGGTTGTATTGCTGTATCTGCTGCTGCATAAAGCTCCAGGCTCCCATATTGGCCGGCTCTTCCTGTGTCCAGAGATTATCTTCCGACAGGTTGTACTTCTCCATGATCTTCTTCACCTGTTTGTGCGGAAAGGGGTGAAGTTGCTCAATTCTCACCAGTGCCGTATCATCTGCATTGATCTTTTCCTTTTCTTCCAGGAGGTCATAATAAACTTTCCCGGTGCAAAAGACCACTTTTTTGATTTTCTTCGGGTCAGCCACCGGATCATCGATCACTTCCCTGAATCCTCCTTCGGAAAGTTCAGAAAGCGGCGAAACACAGCGTACATGACGCAAAAGGCTCTTGGGGGTGAATACGATGAGCGGTTTTCTGAACTCACGGTGCAACTGACGGCGGATCAGGTGGAAAAGGTTGGCCGGCGTCGTCACATTAGTTACCTGCATATTGTATTCCGCACTCAGGATCAGGAACCTTTCCAGCCGGGCAGAAGAATGTTCCGGGCCCTGTCCCTCAAATCCATGGGGGAGAAAAACAACCAGGTCGTTCATGACATTCCATTTGTCCTCCGCACTGCAAATGAACTGGTCGAACATCACCTGGGCCGTGTTGGCAAAATCGCCGAACTGGGCTTCCCAGATAGTCAGCGTGTAGGGTGATGCCAGCGAATATCCATAGTCAAATCCCAATACGCCATATTCAGAAAGCGGCGAATTATAAATCTCAAATTTTGCCTGATTGTCCGAAATATGGGCAAGGGGGTAATACTCTTTTTCCGAATCTTCAATTTTTAAGACTGCATGGCGGTGCGAGAAAGTCCCCCGGATTGAATCCTGGCCGCTGATCCGCACCGGAAACCCTTCTTCAAGCAAAGTGCCATAGGCCAGTAATTCTCCCATGGCCCAATCGATCATCCCCGCCTTTTCGATCATTTCCAGTCGCGTTTCCTGCAACCTGACCAGTTTCCTGAAATAATTCTCACCTTCCGGAACATGGGCAATCCGTCTTCCGATTGATTTTATCTTTTCCGGATCAACGGCAGTGACCGGTGAGTACTCGAAATCCTCCGGTTTAGCTTTCCGGATATTTTTCCATACACCCGTTAAGAACGATTTTATATGGGCTTTTTCAATCTTTCGGGATTCTTCGAGGTCTTTCTCCAGGATTTCCTGGATTTTTTGGTCCACTTCATCAAAATATGCTTGATCCAGAAGTCCTTTACCGATCAATTGCTGCCGGTAAATTTCCATCGGATTGGGATGGGATTCGATGATTTTGTAAAGGATAGGTTGCGTGAACCGTGGCTCATCACCTTCATTATGGCCATATTTGCGATAACAAAGGATATCGATGAAAACATCACGCTGAAATTTAGCCCTGAATTCCATAGCCATCAGAACGGTACTGACAATAGCTTCGGGATCATCGCCATTGACATGGAAAATGGGTGACTGGACTACCTTGGCGACATCAGTGCAATAGGTGCTTGAACGTGCCTCCAGGTAATTGGTCGTAAAGCCGATCTGGTTATTCACCACAACATGGATGGTGCCCCCGGTTTTATATCCCGGAAGCTGCGACATCTGGACCAGTTCGTAGACCACCCCTTGTCCGGCAATTGAAGCATCGCCATGGATCAGTATCGCTGCGATTTTGTTGAAATCACCGTTATAATCCATATCAGTCCTTGCACGTACAATTCCTTCCACGACAGGACCGACAGCCTCCAAGTGAGAAGGATTGGGAGCCAGGGTGATCTTGATTTTTCTGCCAAGGGTAGAATACCTTTCATGGGTGAACCCGAGGTGATACTTCACATCCCCGAGCAAAGTCTCATCGTCGTATTTCATCCCCCTGAACTCGCTGAAAATCGCTTTATAGGGTTTCTTCATGAAATTGGCCAGCACGTTGAGCCGGCCACGGTGCGGCATTCCAATTACAAACTCTTCTGTGCCCAGTTTGGCCGCCTGTTCCATGATGGCGTCCAGGGCCGGGATCAACCCTTCAGCTCCTTCCAGGGAAAATCTTTTCTGTCCTGGAAATTTTTTGTGAATGAATTTCTCAAAAGAAACCGCACGGGCCAGATCACGATAAATGTACTTGCGGTCTTCCAGTGTAAATGGATACGTATTTTTTGATTTCTCCATCTTTTCCTGGAGCCAGTTCATGATTTCCGGGGTGCGGATATATGCAAATTCAGCGCCGACACTCTGGCAGTAAGTCTCCTGTAAATGTGCGACAATCTGCCTCAGGGTTGTTCTTCCGATTCCGATCTCATGACCGGCATCAAAGGTGCGGTCCAGGTCTTCTTTGGTCAGGCCGAAATTTTCCAGATCAAGTGTAGGGGTATATTTGCGGCGGGTCCGTACCGGGTTGGTTTTGGTGAAAAGATGACCACGCTGCCGATAGGCATTGATCAGGTTGATAACTTTAAATTCAGACGGATAAACAGTTCCTTCACTTTCCTTTCCGTTGGGGTAGTGCTTGCGGGCAAACTCAAATCCTTCAAAAAATTGCCTCCAGCTTTCATCGACCGATAGCGGGTTTTCAAGAAACTGGCGGTAATTTTCCTCGATCAATTCAGGATCCGAAGCGTTGAGATATGAAAATCTATCCATAAATAGATATTTGACTTAACAAGATGCAAAGATACAAAATGAACCATCTTCTTCTATACTAATAACGGACGGATTTACCCGTCGGAGCATGAAGGATTTTGACCGACGGATTTACCCGTCGGACTTCCGTAAATAATTTGTCCGAAATTACACCCGATGCCGAAGGCATTAAATTTGAATAGGAAAAATGTATGGCAAACGGATGTTCGACCCCGGACGGGGTCGAATTCTTTTGACACACAGCTTCGTTATTCATATTGGAACCCTTCGGGTTCCTTTAGATGTTGATCCTTGTAATTGCGAAAGGCTGAGATCGGCAGAAAATGCAAACCTAAACCGTCGGTATTAGATAAAAAAAAGAGGGTGTACTCCGGAGAGCCACCCTCTTTTCTTTGGCGATCAGAAGTTTATGCCGGTTCGATTGCGTCGACCGGGCAGACGTCTGCACAGGAACCACAGTCGGTGCAGATATCAGGATCAATCACATAGATGTCACCTTCAGAAATTGCTTCAACCGGGCACTCGTCTATGCAGGTGCCGCAAGCCGTACAGTCATCAGTTATTTTGTAAGCCATAATAATTTGAATTAAAATGTTTGTTTGTTCATGAACAATGCAAATGTATATTTTTCAAATCAATTCTATCAAAATATCATAGGAAATTTTATTTTTTATATGGTTTCTAAATAAAAACGTCGACTTCAGTTGGAATCCGGTAGGTTTTTGCTGTTTTTGGTTAACAGGAGACCGATCAGCATGACAAGACTGGTGGAGAGAATGACCAGAAAGAGCAGACCGGTGTTGGTTTCAGGGAATCGCAGCTTATCAGGAATGCTGATAAACATCAGGATACTGATCAATCCTCTTGGGCTGATAAAGAGTTCGGGAAGCAACGGTATGCTTCCCAGTAATTTAAGATAAATTCCACGGACAAGATAAATGATCACCAGGATGGACAGGCCGATTCTGATGGTGCCCGGATCAGTAAGCAATCCTGTTTCAATGATAAACCCGAAAACAATAAAAAAGAATGTCCTGATCAGAAAAGCACTTTCAGCCGATATCCTGTGCATTTGCTCCAGGTCCTGGTAAAATTCGCCATACATGAAATATTTTTTGAAAAATGCATTTTTAATCTGGCCGGCATTGCTCAGGAACAGGCCGAATGCAAGGACAACGATCAGGGCCGGAAGATGCAGCATGGCACCTGCGCTGTAGACCAATATAATGATGGAAATGATCAGGAAAAATTTGATCTGATGCTTAATTCTTCCGATAATGTAGAGTAATAACAAGCAAAATGCTGCAGAAACCAGACCGATCATCAAGGTATCCCAGGCAAGCCAGGTGAATGAACTCACATCGATTTTTTCATTAAAAAGAAAAAAATTGAATACCATAATGCCGATGATATCTGAAAAGGAAGACTCATAAACAATAAATTCCTTTTTATCAGCACTGAGGTTGGCCACCGAAGGAATGGCTATTGCAGAACTTATGATACTGTAGGGAATGGCGTTGACAATGCATTTGTTCCAGCCGACTCCGCTGGCAAGATAGAAAATATAGGTGACAGCTGCTGTAGTTATCAGTAAAATGAACAGGGCGGATAAAAAGGATTTCAGGATAATCCTGTTTTTAGTCCGATGGTATTTCAATTCCAGTGATCCTTCCAGCACGATAAGCACCAATCCGATAATTCCAAGTGTTGGTAAAATCGAAAAGAAATTTACTGTTGGGAATTGGAAATAATCCACCACAAACCGAAGGCCAATACCCAGGGCCAATAAAAGCAAAACTGACGGAAACCTGGTTTTTCGTGCAAGAATTTCAAACAAATATGAAAAAATCACCAGGCTGCTTAGTAAAATGAGCAATTTATAAGTTATCATAAATCAGTTCATTTTCATTAAAAATAATACCAGATGGACTTGTAATCATCCAAATTTTCACCATCCTGTTGAAGTCTTCTCAAATAATTAAGAATAGGTACGTCAAAATAAATGTAATCATCCACCAGCGTGACTTTTGATTCCCAGGGGTAGAAACGGTAAGCACGCTGACCGTTTTGGAGAATCATGATCATTTCATGATCCTGCCATGATCTGAGATGTGATTTGCCAAGTTTCGGCACATTAAATACCGGTTCGTCGGTACGGATTATTCCCGGCAAGAACCTGGCTTCCTCTTTCCTTTCCTGTTCTATACGTGCAATCGGCACCCTGAAACTCAGGGTTTCTTCCTTGCCTTTTGTATTGAAAGTATAGTATGGATCAATACCGGCAAGTTTTAAGGCTTTTCGTAAAGCAGACGTTTCAAACCTCGAACTGTTGTAATAAGTAAATACCTGCTGGTTATATATACTCATCCCCGAATCTCGTATCCTGGCCACTGCCTCGAGGGCTTCAGATGAAACTTCAACTGAGTGTTCGAAATGGGTTATAAAACAGATTTCCCTCCTTCCGGGTTCATGGTATCTCCTGAAATTGCCAATTAATTGTGGCGTGATCCGGAATGGCAGAGTGACGGGTACGCGTGTGCCAATCCGGATTCGTTCAATATGTTTTAAACCGGAAAGGTCATGCAGCAGGTTTTCCAGGTAATTATCGGGTAGCAACAATGGATCCCCGCCAGTGATCAGTACTTCAGATATATTATTATTCTCCCTGATCCAATCGATCGCCTTACTGACCGATTTCTTCGAAAGCTTTGATTCTTTCAAGGGTTTAATTTCCCAGTTACGCTGACAATATACACATATCTGGGGACAGGTATCGATGGGCTTGAGAATCACGATGTTGGGGTATCGGCGAGTAATAGCGGCAACCGGACTTGTAGACCGTTCGCCCATAAAATCCATATCAAACCCGGAATTGCGGTTTTTCAATATATGTTGACAATATTCACGGGATGGTAAAACCTGAGCTCTGACAACCCGGTCTGTCCTGGTCCTGCCTGAAGCATTAAAAAGTGATAAATAATACGGAGTTATCTGGAATGGAATATGATGTTGATAAGCAAATTCAAGTCCTTCCATTTCATCGGGTTCCAGATGAACAACCGATGCGATAGAGTCAGGGCTCTGGAAAATATGTTTGAGATGCCATTGATAATCAGTCCATTCATTTAGTCCGATATTGAAGTGCCGCATTATTTTTCCCCTGGTCAGCTCCCTTGATTTTATCATGTCGGGATGATAACCGGGAAGATGTCTTTTCAGGTGATCATACATCATTTGAGAATATTGATCCAGCTTTTCAGACCTGATGAGCGAAGCTTTTTGACTGTCGTCAGGTAGAATGAATTTGTCATCCGTGATACCTGACCGGCCATTGATACCATTGACAAGGTAAATAAATTCGGTTATAAAACCATCCGTGATTTCGGACAGTTTAATTGAATCCCTTGCCAATCCAAACAGCGAGTTCAAAGCAGAAAAGCCCGTAATTTGCTCATTCTCGGTCCGGATCAGGTTTTTAAAAACCCTGATGCATTCTTTTGCATTATTTTTTTCAATGATGTGAAGTTCTTTAAACGTTTTGTCGGAATGGATATTAAAATAATGTCTTTCCAGGCTATTCAAATAATTGAAAAGCCTTTCCCTGGCCTCAGCAAGATTATTTGAATTAATCAGCAATTCTTTAATGACCTGATCGGCCTGCCATAAATGTTGAATAAGGTCATCTTGCTTTAGTGATAATAGTTTTTCGAGTTGCATGAAGGTAAAAATAGTAAGTTTTCTCGTAAAAACCAAAGGAATTGCTCGTTCCACTCATTTTTGACATCACCCTTAAAGCCCTTTTACCGTATTTTCATGCTATTTAGATTAATTCCAATTATTAAATTCCTTGTCTTTCCAGACGTGGACTTGCTTAAAACATGTAATTTTGGCAAGCAAAATTTTAAGCAATGGAGAATAAAAATCATAAGATCATTGAGCTGGAACACGTTGTGGTAAAATTGGCCGGTGATTCCGGCGATGGTATGCAGCTCAGTGGTTCGCAATTTTCTGACACGACTGCTTTTGATGGCCACGACCTGGCCACCTTCCCCGATTATCCGGCCGAGATCAGGGCCCCGCAGGGAACGGTTGCCGGTGTTTCCGGTTTTCAGCTTCATTTCGGGCATATTACGATCGAGACGCCCGGCGACCTGGCCGATGTTTTAATCGCCCTCAACCCGGCAGCCCTTAAAGTGAATATGAAGTGGGTCAAACCGGGCGCCATTATTATTATCGATGTCGACAGCTTTGAGCCAAAAGATATTGAAAAAGCCGGATACCAGCAAAATCCGCTGGAAGATAAAACCCTGGACGGTTATAAAGTGATCAAGGCTCCCATCACGAGCCTCAGCCGGACAACCTGCCAGGAAATCGGGCTCGATGCAAAATCAGCCGACCGGACCAAGAACCAGTTTGCCCTGGGTATCCTTTATTACATGTTTCATAAGGACATTGACCTGGGTGCAAAATTCCTGGAGGAAAAGTTTGCCAAAAAACAGCTGGTCGCTACGGCCAACAAGGCAGTTCTTGAAGCCGGTTATCATTTTGCCGAGAACCTTCAGGAATTCGATATCACCTACCGGATCAAACCCAGTGACGATATTAAAGGCCGTTACCGCAGCATAAACGGGAATACGGCCGCTGCGTGGGGACTGATGGCCGCAGCGGAAAAGGCCGGACTCGAGCTTTTCCTCGGATCATACCCGATCACCCCGGCGACCGAAATTCTCCAGGAACTGGCGCATCAGAAGCAACTTGGTGTGAAAACATTGCAGGCAGAAGATGAAATTGCCGGTATCAACAGCGCTATCGGGGCTGCTTTTGCCGGTAAGCTGGCTGCTACCTCAACATCCGGGCCGGGCCTCGCCCTGAAAAGCGAAGCAATCGGTCTGGCCGTGATCACCGAACTGCCGTTAGTTATTATAGATGTGCAGCGTGGTGGACCATCGACCGGTCTTCCGACAAAGCCGGAACAGGCCGACCTGATGCAGGCGCTATTTGGAAGAAACGGTGAAAGCCCTGTTGTTGTCATGGCGGCCAGTACGCCAGGCAACTGCTTCGACTATGCTTTCCAGGCGGCTAAAATTGCCGTTGAGCACATGGTCCCGGTTATCCTGCTTACCGACGGTTACCTGGCCAATGGCTCCGAACTCTGGAAAGTACCTAAAATGGATGATTTGCCTGCGATCAAACCGCGGCTGGTAAAAGATAAAGACCTCAACTATACGCCTTACCGCAGGGATCCGGAAACCCTGGCCCGTTCCTGGGCCATTCCCGGACAGGAAGGCTTGAGGCACCGGATTGGCGGATTGGAAAAAGAAGACGTTTTCGGCGGAGTCTCGCATGATGCGCTGAATCACCAGAAAATGGTCGGTCTGCGCCAGGAAAAAGTTTACCGGGTGGCAAACGTGATCCCCGAACTGGAAATCGTTGGCGAAGAAACCGGCGACCTGCTGGTGGTCGGCTGGGGAGGAACTTACGGGCATCTCGTTTCGGCCGTGAAGGATCTTCAAACCGAAGGGAAAAAGATCAGCCTTGCTCATTTCAATTATATTTACCCCATGCCGAAAAATACGGGTGAAGTATTAAAAGGCTTTAAAAAGATTGTGGTTTGTGAGCTGAACAACGGACAGTTTATTTACTGGCTGAGATCAATCTATCCGCAGTTCCAGTACCTGACTTATCACAAAGTACAGGGATTGCCGTTCCTGATCAATGAATTGAAGGTTAAGTTTAATGAAATTCTGAAAGAAAACTGATATGAGCTCAGAGGATACAAACCAGTCTGTTAATGTGATAACCAGAGAAGACCTTAAGTCAACGGGACCCGTCAAATGGTGTGCGGGTTGCGGCGATTATGCCATACTTGCTTCGATCCAGTCCGTACTTGTTGAACTGGGCGGCAGGAAAGAAGATATTGTCTTCGTCTCCGGAATCGGTTGTTCATCACGCTTTCCCTATTATATCAATACCTACGGCTTTCATGGCCTGCACGGCAGAGGCGCTGCCATTGCTTCGGGGGTGAAAATTGCAAATCCCGCGCTCCAGGTCTGGCACATTACCGGCGACGGCGATAGCATGGCCATCGGGGGGAACCATTTTATTCATACGATCCGTCGTAATATCGATCTGAATATCGTCATTTTTAATAACAAGATCTACGGGCTGACCAAAGGCCAGTATTCCCCGACTTCACCGAAAGGCCTGGTGACCAAAAGCTCACCGGAAGGCGTTATTGAAAGCCCTTTCACACCGGGTGAGCTGGTCATGGGCGCCCAGGGTACTTTTTTTGCCCGTGCCGTCGATACCGAGCCCAAAATGTTGAAGGATGTGTTCAGGGCGGCTGCGCTTCATAAAGGCACATCGGTCGTTGAAATATTGCAGAATTGCGTGATCTTCAATAACCAGATCCATGCGGCAATCAGCAACAAAGAGACTAAAGATGATCACCAGATATACCTGGAGGCCGGTAAACCGATGATATTCGGAAAAGACAGGGACAAGGGCCTCATCTTCAAGCATAATACGGTCCAGGTGGCGAAAATTGGAGAAAATGGCGTGACTGAGAATGATATTCTTGTGCATGATCCGACCAATCCCAATGATATGACCCATTACACGCTTGTTAGAATGGGATTGCCCGAATTCCCGGTCGCTATGGGAGTTATTCGTTCATGCGATTGTAACGAACCTTATGACCAGCTATATGAACGGCAGATTGCAGATGTTAAAAGCAAGAGCAAAATCAAATGCATGGATGATCTGCTGAATTCAGGGAATGTGCTGGATCTTTAACAGCATTTTGGTATATTTGCCATTATGCTCTCCAATTTTAACAACTTTCTTAGTCAATTCAATTTAACACCTGAGAAATCGAGGATTCTTCTCGCCGTCAGTGGAGGTGTGGATTCGGTGACCATGACCGATCTTTTTGCCCGTGCGGGTTATTCCTTTGGCATCGCTCATGTCAATTTTCAACTCAGGGGACCTGAATCCGAACGGGATGAACAATTCGTCAGGAAACTTGGCGAAAAATACAAGGTGGACGTATTTATCAAGCAGGTCGAGTCAAAGGCTTACGCCCGGAAAGAAAAGCTTTCCATCCAGGTTGCCGCCCGGAAATTGCGTTACCACTGGTTCAACGAGGTGCTAATCAAGCATGGATTTGATGTTGTGGCAACAGCACATCACCTCGATGACCAGGCCGAAACATTCCTGATCAACCTGGCCCGGGGCACCGGGATCGCCGGGCTTCACGGAATCCCGGTTAAACAGGGCAAGATCATCAGGCCGTTGCTGTTTGCATCCCGCAAAGAAATTGAATCGTATGCGCAGGAAAATCGACTGGAATTTGTCGAAGATTCTTCGAACAATACGGATAAATATACCCGAAACCGAATCAGGCATCATGTCATTCCACAGCTTGAAAAGATCAATCCCGGATTCACGCATACGCTGCTTGATACCATCCGGAATATTCATGAAGCGGAAGTCATCTACAGGAAGGCGATTGCGGATATGAGAATTGCATTATTCCAAAAACAAGGTAATAAAATATTGATCCCGGTTAATGATTTTTTTTCTCTTGATCCGTTGAAAGCATACGCATATGAATTGCTTGGCCCGTTTGGATTTAACCGGTCCAACATTAATGATATTACCGGGTTGAAGGATGCGACCCCGGGCAAAGAAGTCGTATCACCCACCCACCGGCTTATCAGGGACAGGGAGGTGTTGATTATCGTTCCAGGTCAGGATATTTATGAAAAGACTGATTTTGAACTGAATTTCTGTGAGCTGCAGACAGGTATCACTGTGCCTGTGGGTTTATCTTTTAAGATCATGAATGATATGCCTGAAAATCTGAAGCTTCCGCCGGGTGAAGCCATCCTTGATCTTGACAAGCTTGAATTTCCGATCACGATCCGTAAATGGAAAAGGGGCGATGCTTTCATCCCATTCGGAATGTCAAAGCCTAAGAAACTCAGCGATTTCTTTATCGACCTTAAGTTTTCAAAGGTCGATAAAGAGAACCAGTGGCTGCTATGTTCCGGAAACGAAATCGTATGGGTCATCGGGCAACGGATCGATGACCGGTTTAAAATAAGCGAACAGACTGGCAGGGTGTTAAAAATCCGTGTTCATCCGTCGCATCTGCGTTAATCCGTGTGCCATTTTTCCTATTTTTGCAATACTCATATTAACTGATTTATTCGCATGAAAAAAATATATTTGGTCACCCTGTTACTGGTACTGACATCTTTTTCGCTGTCTTTTTCACAAATCTTTCAACCTGTAAAATGGTCGTTTGAAACCAAGCAGCTCAATCAAGAAGAATTTGAGCTGATCCTGAAAGCCAGTATGGATAAGGGCTGGCATATTTATGGCCTGGATACGCTGGCGGACGGGCCAATTCCGACATCGTTCAAATTTATCCCCTCGGCTGATTATGAACCGGTCGGAAAACTGATCATACCTGAGTCCCATCAGGAATATGATGAAATGTTTGGAATGGACATCAGTTATTTCAGTGGTGTTTCCGTGTTTAAACAGAAAATCAGGATAAAATCTGCCAAGCCTTTTGTGCTGACGGGAGAGACAGAGCACCAGGCCTGCGATGACACCAAATGCATTGCCCCTGAAATAACTGAGTTCTCATTTAACCTGCCCGGGGTTAAAGCAGCTAAAGCCCTTCCTGATGTAAAATCTTCTGAAAATGTGGTAATCCCTGCTGCAAACGGGCAAAAAGAAAAAGCAGTGGTTCAGACGCCGGCTGAGGAGATTACTTCAACCCCTACCGTTGAAAAGAAAGTTGTTCAGCAAACGGCAGATGAAATCGTATCATCTCCGAAAGAAGAAACCAAAAAAGATGCTTCATTATGGTCATTTTTCTTTCTGGCCCTCGGTATTGGCTTTATCGGGCTTCTTACACCTTGTGTTTACCCGATGATCCCGATGACGGTGACATTTTTCATGAATGCCAGCCAGAACAAGCTGAAAGCAAAATCCCAGGCCATTTTCTTCGGACTGTCCATCATTTTCATTTATACCGTGATCGGCATCCTGGTTTCAGTGCTGTTCGGTGCGGATACCATCAAACAGGTCAGCGAACACTGGATCACTAACCTTATCTTCTTCCTGCTGTTCGCCGTCTTTGCCGCTTCATTCTTCGGAATGTTCGAGCTGGTCCTGCCGGCGTGGCTGACCAATAAATCCGACCAGCAGGCCGATAAGGGCGGTTACATCGGGGCATTTTTCATGGCGCTGACACTGGTGCTGGTGTCCTTTTCCTGCACGGCGCCTTTTGTCGGAGGTATTCTTGTAGAAGCCGCCACAGGACAGGTGCTGAAACCAACCATAGGGATGTTCGGCTTCTCGCTGGCATTCGGGCTTGTATTTACCCTGCTGGCGCTTTTCCCGGCCTGGTTGAACAAGATGCCCAAATCCGGCGGATGGTTGAACTCGGTGAAAGTAGTCCTGGCGTTTTTAATCCTTTTTATCGGGATGAAATACCTCAACGTGCCCAACCAGGCTCTTGGCTGGGGAATAACGCGCGAGGTATTTATTGCGGTCTGGATCGTGTTGTTTGCCTTACTGGGCATGTACCTGCTGGGAAAAATCAAATTCTCGCACGATTCACCGGTCGATCATATTTCAGTTCCACGGCTCGTGCTGGTCATTGCAGCCTTTTCCTTTGCCATCTACCTGGTCCCCGGATTATTCGGAGCCCCGTTGAAAGCTGTTTCAGGTTACCTTCCGACCGAATCGGCCTGGGACCTTGATGATATTATCCGGGAGAACACCAAAAACATCAGTGTGATCAGTTCGGGCACCGTTTCAACCAGTGCAAACATGTGTGAAGTGCCTAAATATGCCGACCGCTTTAGCCTTCCTCACGGATTAAAAGGTTATTTCGAGTACGAGCAGGGTCTGGCATGCGCCAAAAAGCTCAATAAACCGGTTTTTCTGGATATAAAAGGCCATGCCTGCACCAACTGCAAGGTCATGGAGAAAAACATCTGGTCCGATCCCGAAGTGCTGAAAAGGCTTAACAACGATTTTGTGATCGTGGCACTCTATGTGGATGATAATTATGAACTTCCTGAAAACGAATGGATCACATCAACTTTTGATGGCAAGGTGAAAAAGACGATCGGCCGCAAAAACACCGATTTTCAGATCACCCGGTTTGGCGTGAACGCGCAGCCTTATTATGTGATCCTTGATCCGTCGGGAAATGCATTAACTGAAGGCGTCGGGTTTGTTTCGAACGTCTATGATTATGTGGCTTTCCTCGACAAAGGCGTGGAAGCGTTTAAGAAATAACCTCACCCCCTGGAAGGTTGTCTCAAAAACCCTGGCGGCATTTTTTTACCCGTCGGCACCTCAGCCCCTATCCCGACCTTCCCCCACTTGGGGGAAGGAGAAATTGGAACCGACGGATTTACCCGTCGGAAGAAGAACTCAACCCCATCAGAAGAGTGACAGTTACAAGCTCAAACCCAAAAGAAAATGGTTTAATGGTAAGGTGCCTCCGGGTTTGATTGATAACTTTTATCTAAAATTAATCCCCGGACTCTTGATAATCATATTTAAAATAATTAATTTTGATCGGATCATAAATATTTCTTTCGAAGGTTGGGTAATCCAGCCTTGTACCTCATCAAACTGCCTTCTCTAAATTATTATACTAGCAAAACTCATTCACTTAAGATCTTATGAAAAAATCATTCATATTTTTTGCCAGTCTGATTTTTGTGCTTTATTCTAACTGCTGCATTTCGCAGGACTATTGGGAGTTAGTAAATTCCCCCGATAGTGTGAATATTTTTGATATTGCCGTGGATCCTGAAGGCCGGATATTCCTGGCTTGCCCTTATTCCACCGGAAATCTTACAGGAATCTTTAGAAGCGATGATAATTGTGAAACATGGCAAAGAAAGGTTGCTGGCATGGAAACTTCTTATGGTTATACAAATTCAATTGCAGTAGATGATAATGGAATCCTGGTAACTGGCTGTAATGGCCAAATATTCCGGTCCTCTGATTCCGGGGAAAGCTGGACTGAAGTTTACTCATATGGTTTTGGCTATGGTGTGGCAGCATTTGGGTATGACAGTATTTTTTTACTGGGAAGCGGTCAACAATACGGAATTGTAAGATCTGTCGATAAAGGTCTAACCTGGATACCAGTTCTTAATTTTGAAGATTTTGAACCTGATTTTCATGAAGGGACTAAAGGGATTTGTTTTGGCCCGGATGGTAACATTTACGCATGTACCAGGACCTATTACGGTGGATCAGGATCGGTCTATATCTCGGAAGATCTGGGATTGACATGGTCAGTTTTTTTCAATAACGGCGATGCTCATTTCTTCTCTATCGGATTTGACCAGGAAGGCAGGTTGCTGGTTGGAAGCTATGGGCTTTACCGTTATGATTTTCAACTTGAAAGTTGGGAGTATTTAGCTTATAATATGGTTCCCTTTGAAATGCTGATGGTTGGAGACAGTAGCATTTACCTTGCCTGTGATCGTGATAGCCAGGGGGTTGGCGGTATTGTTTACTCAAATGATATCGGTGAGAATTTTGAGATATTAAATTCAGGTATGATTGCAGATCAAGCGGAAGATTTTGCGATTGACAATATCGGAAGAATATTGGTAAGTGGAGATATTAATAGATTGTACAGAAGTTATGATACCTTGATAACAAATATCAAAGCCCCGGGAAGCATTCAAAATCAATCACCTTTTACATGCTACCCCAATCCTGTTTATGATTTTTTGTATATTAAATCAACAATTGACCAGGAAGCAACGATTAAAATTTGGAGTCAATTGGGAAACCAATTTATCGATAAGAAATTTATCACCAATGGGATTACTACTATTCCATTTCAGACCTATGACCCGGGATTATATATTGTTCAAATAATCACTAAAAAAAAGGTATATGTGTTTAAAGTCATTCACTTATAAATCTTTATTTTATGAAAACAGCTTTTGTATTTATTCGGATCTTAGTATTTGTTTTTCTGATTACTGCAAGAATTTCAGTATTTTCACAATTATTGCCTGATTTGCTTCCAAGTGATTCTGCTTATCTTGCATCTATCCCTGTTATGGTTCTTTCCCCTGAATCAGCCCAGTTAGCATTACCTGCTGAAGTTGATAATTCATCCAATATTTACTTTCCTAATTGGGATGAAGGTGGTTTATATATGTATAATCAAACAAATGAAACTGCCAGTTGTCAATCCGTTTCTACTGTATTTTTCACATTCACTTATGAGATTAACCGACTGCGAAATGTAGCATCAAATACGCAACAAACACGATATGCTCCTAACTTTAGCTGGAATCATCTTAATAAAGGTTTTTGTGGGTATCGGGGTTATACTGGTTTAGATGTTGTACAAGTCTTCCTTCAACAATCAGGAGCTATGAGCGATTTCGATTTCGACGGCCAAGCTCAGCTTAATCCAATGGATTGCCATCGATGGGTAACCGGATATGATTTGTATTTAAATTCTATGCATAATAAACTTGATTTTGTTCAACAATTTATTATAAATCAAGATGGCTCCGGACTGGATACTCTTAAACATTATTTATATGACCATAATGAAGGATCAGACATTGGGGGTGTTGTCACATTTGGTGCCAAAGATTATGGTGTTGATCCAGTGAAACTAATTGAACCAAGTGCTTATGCAGGACAATTTGTTAGATATAAAATGAGAGATACTGTCTATCATGGTCATGCTGTGACGATCGTAGGGTATAATGATAATGTAATGTATGATTGGGGAGGATCTGGCACTCCTGATTTACTTGAAGGAGATGGTGAATATCGAAACGATAAAGACAACAATTTAGATAACATTATTGACATGCGTGATTGGGAGATAGGGGCATTGAAAGTAGCTAATAGTTATGGTGTAGACCCTGAACACAACAATGAGGGTTTTGAATGGGTGCTTTATTGTTGTTTACCTACTTATACTTATGTCCATAGAAATGAATTTTTCGCCTTAACTCCTAAAGAAAATTATGATCCTGAGGTAGTCATCAAATTAAAAATTGAGGATACAGAAAGAGATAATTTAAAATTGTTTTGTGGCTATGGTTTAACGGCAAATGATGACACATATTTGGAGGCTAAGTCCTTGATGGGTTATAAAACGTGCGGAGGGCCGTATCCAATTCAAGGGACTGATGAAAATGGGAATAATATTAACGGGCCCATTGAAATACTCCTCGATTTTTCCTACCATTTTCCAAATGTTGATTTTGGGAAAGTCTTTTTAGAAGCTTATGACACAGGTTCTGTTGTGACCGGGACGATCATAAATTATTCGCTAATAGACTACAGGTGGAATGAGGTATTTGAATTACCCTATACTTTATCAAATTTCCCGGTTGGTCATCCACAGATACTTGGCATCAGTTATGATTTGATCCCTCATGAAAATGACATCAGCATTGACCTGGAATTATCGTCCGACATGATTTCACGTTTCAATCCGACAGTAAGCCATAATGCCACGCTTACAGTCGGTGAAGATGTTCTTATCGATATGTATAATAGTGAAATCACTATAAATGAAGGAAGTACTTTAGTCATCGAAGACAATGCAACCTTTGTAGCTAAAACCGGATTATGCAAACTCACCATTAACGGAAATGTTTCAATTGGTTCAAATGTAACGTTTGTAGCTGAAGGGGAGAGCCAGTTTCAAATTAATATTAATAACTATATCGTCGATGCGGTTTTTAATCGTTGTGTTTTTGAAAATGCATCTTTAAATACTTACAATAGAAGCAATAGCATAAGTAATTGCACATTCACCAACAGCTCTATTCACGGAAATCATGGAAATTATGATATATCACAATGCGATTTTCTGGGCTCATTTGCGCATTTCCTGGATGATATGCCCATATTGGATGAAAGGCATGTAAATATTACCAATAATTGTTCATTTGAGGATATTACCGTACCTATTGCTATAGAAATCAATTCTTATCCGAATTTCAGAATTCAAAACAGTTCTGTGATAAATTGCGGTAATGCTATATTTATTTATAATTCAGGCTACGGAAGAAGCGATCAAATAATTTTCAATAATAACATATCTGGAAATACTTATACGGGCATTACTGCATACAGATCATATGTAGATATCATTGATAATATGATCGAAAACAATTATATTGGTGTAAAGAGTTTTGATAGAAGTGTCATGCATCTTGAAGGTGATTACCAAACAGTCACTCAGATTATTAAAGACAATACCTCTTTTGAATTGTATGCCACTGAAGGAAGTTTTCCACAAGAATTTCATTGGAATTTAATTCAGGATGATGACAATCTTCCGGGAGATCCTCTGGTTAGATATACCGGACCAGCCTCACTGTTTGATGTCAGAAACAATTGCTGGGGATCAAATTTCGATCCTACGACCGATCTATTTCCCTCAGGTTACATTTGGAGTCCAATTTGGTACTGTTTTTCAGGAGAAGGGTTGGAAATAATTTCGGAGACAGAGAATCTTTACCTCGATGCAATCAATGGTGTTGAAAATGAAGAATATGCGAGTGCAGAAGCTGATTTTAAACAAATAGTTGCTTCTGATCCAACCTCAATTTATGCAGAAGCTGCCTTAAAAGAGCTATATTCCGTTGAAGCATTTGATGAGAACGACTATTCAGCATTGAGTAACTATTATGCTTCAGATTCAACTATTCTGAGTACACCTGTTCTTGCCAGCCTTTCGGATTTTTTAATTAATTTATGCGATATAAAATTGGAAAACTGGCCGACTGCTATAGCGTGGTTTGAGAATGTTATATTAAATCCCGGCTCAATCGAAGATAGTATTTTTGCGATCATTGACCTCGAATACACTTATCTGGTGATGGAAAACTCTGGAATGAAATCTTCATATTGTGGAGCTTTATCGCAATATCGGCCACATACCAGAAACCAATTTGAAGCGGACCGTAATTATTTACTTTCACTTTTACCTGGTAATTCTTCAAGCAGTTCAGCAGATGTAAAATCAAACAATACTAATGGAAAATTGAATCAAAACATTCCTAATCCATTTTTAAGCAAGACTCAGATACCATATGAAATTACAAATGATTCTAAGGTTGAAATTTTTATATATAATAATCTGGGACAGATAATAGAGTCATTTAATGAAGGGATAAAAAGTAAGGGGTTATATTGCTTCATATTTGATGCAAGTGGTTTACCTCAAGGAATTTATTTCTATTCTATTTGCGTGAATGGAAAAATGATAGATTCGAAGAAAATGGCTTTGATTAAATAGCTGTGCAATCCTTTCATTCAATTAATTGGACATAGTAAATTAATACCTAAAAATGAAAAAAGGGTGCGTTCTTTTGAGACACCCTCATGAGAATCCATATCGAACCGACGGCGTCAGTCGTCGGACTACAAATCAGACCTCCAGAACAAAGAACTGATAGAAATACACGATCGTTTCAATTCCTTTGTAGAACTGGTCCAGCATAAAATTCTCGTTGGGCGAATGGATAGCGTCTGACTCAAGACCGAAGCCCATCAGGATCGACTTGATCCCCAGCTTTTCCTCAAACGTTGAAATGATCGGGATACTGCCGCCGCTCCTGACCGGTACCGGCATTTTACCGAAAGCCTTTTCGTATGCTTTCTCTGCAGCTTTATAGGCTGGCATGTCGGTCGGGGAAACATAGCCCTGCCCACCATGAAGAGCGGTCACTTTCACCTTCACATAAGGCGGAGCGATGGCTTTGAAATGATTCTCAAATAACCTGCTGATTTTCTTATGATCCTGGTTTGGCACCAGGCGCATGGAAATTTTTGCATAAGCTTTTGACGGTATGACGGTCTTGGCTCCTTCACCGGTATAGCCTCCCCAGATGCCATTAATATCCAGTGTAGGCCGTATTCCCGTCCTTTCCGGTGTCGTGTAGCCCTCTTCCCCGCATATTTCATCGATATCGAGCGCTTTTTTATAAGCGTCAAGGTTAAACGGTGCTTTGGCCATCTTGTGCCTATCTTCCAGGCTGAGTTCAAGCACATCGTCATAAAATCCGGGAATGGTGATCCTTTGCTTGTTATCCTTCAAAGAAGCAATTAAATCTACGAGAATATTGGCCGGATTTGCCACAGCGCCTCCGAACAGGCCCGAATGAAGGTCTTTGTTGGGGCCGGTCACTTCAACTTCCATGTAGCTCAACCCTCTCAGGCCGCTGGTAATGGAAGGGATATCCGGTGCGATCATGCTGGTATCGGAAACCAGGATGATATCGGCCTTCAGCATGTCCTTATAATCATCACAAAACTTTCCAAGATGAACAGAGCCAATCTCTTCTTCGCCTTCAATCATAAACTTGACATTGCAGGGAAGCAATCCCGATTTGACCAGATATTCAAATGCTTTAGCCTGCATAAATGACTGGCCTTTATCATCATCGGCGCCCCGGGCAAAGATTTTTCCATCCCTGATCTCCGGCTCGAAAGGAGGAGAATTCCATAAGCCGACCGGATCGACCGGCATGACATCATAATGGGCATAAACAAGAATAGTCGGTTTGGATTTATCAATGATCAGCTCTGCAAATACCACCGGATTTCCTTCCGTCGGAAAGATCTCCGCTTTTGCCGCACCGGCTTTAAGCAGCGTGTTTTTCCAGTACTCAGCGGCTTTCTGCATATCATCTTTATGTGAGGCTTCGCTGCTAATGGACGGGATCCTGATCAGCCCGAAAAGTTCCTCGAGAAACCTGCTTTTATTTTGATCGATATAAGTTTTAATGTGTTCCATAGGGTCTTTTTTTGTTTAACGATAAAAATAAAAATTTAATATGAATAAATTGGAAAATATTGATTAGTGCATGATTAAGCATCCTGAAATTCAATGAACTTTTTCCTGATGGGTTTGTTTAAAATATATAACGTATTTTATATATATTTGCGGCCAGGGGGAAATTCTTTACCGATTCAAATCAACAATTATTTATTTAATTACACGAAGATGAGAAACAACTACTTCTTCAACACTACTGTATTCCTAACTTTTACCTTATTAGTGTCTACACTAATCCCAACAGGGAGTAAAGCGGATACGCTGAATGTTTCCAGCAGCATTACGCCGGAGCAGATGGTGCAGGATATACTGATTGGTGGCGGAGTTGTCACCAGCAATATCACTTACTCAGGCGCCAGTATGTCTCGCGGCAAATTCTGCGGTGGTCCCGGCAATATCGGTATTGAAAATGGGATCCTGTTAACTTCCGGAAATGTGACCATTGCACCAGGGCCGAATAATAATGACGGTGCCGGTTCAAATTCGGGCCAGGGTGGAGATCCTGATCTGACGGACATTGCCAATGTTTCGACGTTCGATGCATGCGTGCTTGAATTTGATTTTATTCCGCAATCTACGATCGTTTCGTTCAGGTATGTCTTTGGCTCGGAAGAATATCATGAATACGTGGACCAGTTTAATGATGCGTTCGGATTTTTCATCAGCGGCCCTGGTATCTCAGGTCCTTATTCGAACAATAGTAAAAATATTGCACTGATTCCTTTGACCGATATTCCGGTCACCATCAATACAGTCAATTGTGGTAATCCATACAACTGTTTTGAAAATTGTGATGCCTGCCAGTTTTTCGTCAACAACACTCATCATTTTACGCAGTATGACGCCTTCACAAAGGTGCTTTCCGCCTGGGCTACCGTTATTCCCTGTGAAACTTACCATATCAAACTGGCGATTGCCGATGGTGCGGACCATAACTTTGATTCCGGCGTATTCCTGGAGGCAGGAAGCTTTTCCAGTGTGGGTATATCCAATCAACTCGTGTATAATGAACAGGACTTCGATTATCTTATCGAAGGCTGTAACAATACCCAAATCAAATTCCAGCTTTCCATATTGCCGGATGCGGATTTTTATCTGCCGCTCACGATCTCAGGCACGGCTATCAATGGTGTGGATTATCATGAGATACCCAATTCGGTTTACTTTCAGCAGGGTCATAGCCAGGCATCATTTGACATCATTTCCATCGCTGATAATTTGACCGAATGGTTCGAAAATATCCGCATCGTTTATAATTCTTCATTGTGCAGTATCGACTATGATACCATCTTAATCACCCTGAAGGATTACCAGTTGTCGCTCGATATGACGCCCGACACCACGATCAACTGTGCGACGGAAGCACATATCGGGGTTGAAAATATCAACGGCTTTGAACCTTTCACGCTCATCTGGAGCACAGGCGATACAACACCTTACATTACAGTCAGCCCGCTGATCACAACAACGTATTACCTTACATGCGCAGCGCTTTGCGATTCCATGACAACAGACAGTGTGACAGTATATGTTAACGGGCCGGAAACCAATGCCGGGGAAGATCAGAGCATTCCGTACGGCACGACAACGATACTCCAGGGATCAGCAGGCCAGGGATCAGGAGATTATACTTACAGTTGGGAACCAGCTGCACTACTGAGTGATCCGACGTCACCCACCCCAATTACCAACGAGATGGAAGCCACGACACAATTTTCGCTGACCATCACTGACCTGGCTGGTGGTTGCCAGGATGTCGACCAGGTGATGGTCTTTGTGACCGGCGGACCATTAAACGTAGGACCAACCGCCAGTCCCAATGCCATTTGCCCGGGTGAAACAGCCCAGCTCTTTTCCTATGCAGCCGGAGGTTCGGAAAATTATTCGTTCACATGGACTTCCTCACCGGCCGGATTCTCTTCCGACCTTCCAAATCCGGTCGTTCAACCCTATATGACCACTACTTACCATGTGCTGGTCAATGATGGTTATAATGTCGTTGATGCCTCCGTGACGGTTACTGTTCACCTACTCCCAGTGGCTGAAGCCGGTGAAAATGATACGATCTGGTATGGTACTTACGGGCATTTGTTCGGAGATGCTTACATGGGATCAGGAACTTATAACTGGTTCTGGGAACCGGCCGATAAACTGATCAATCCTTACGCGCAAAATCCGGTGACCAAACAATTGACAGAAACTACTTTATTCAGGCTGACCGTTTCTGATAATGAAACCGGTTGTGATAGCCAGTTTGAAGATCTGGTGACGGTTGTGGTGAAAGGTGGAGCTTTGATGGTCGCGGCTGATGTGACGGACGCCATGATCTGTACAGGCACCTCCACCCAGTTGCATGCTTTACCCAGCGGCGGCAATCCGGAATATACGTTCAACTGGACTTCGGATCCACCGGGATTTACTTCTATCGAGCAGGATCCGGTCATCTGGCCCGAAGATAATGCCTACTATACCGTTGAAGTCTATGATGGTTATAATTACTTTACATCGGCCCCGGTGCATGTTTCGGTATCAGACCCTCCTGCAGTCAGCCTCGGGGCCGACCTGTTCCGTTGCCCTTATGATACGGTTACTTTAACCGCGACTCCTGGTGCAGGATGGAACTATTACTGGTCGAACGGTTCAGTGGACCAGTCTGTGGTGGTGGCAACAACTGGGATCGGGTTTGATATAAAAACAATCTGGGTTCAGGTCGAAAATGCAGATGGTTGTGCGAATACAGATACCGTCCGGGTTATTTTTGACTTCGCAACCTGTTCAGGGATCGGTGAAAATGATCAGCAAACCAGCCTCAATATTTTTCCAAATCCGTCCGATGGTAGATTTAATATCGAATGGATGGGATTGAGCGGGCATGTTGAAATAATCGTTATCGATATTCATGGAAAAATTATCATTGAAAATGATGTTATCGTACCTTTGACCGGTGAATACAGAGGAGTGCTGGATTTGAGCGGTCATCCTGAAGGGATCTACCTGCTCAGAGTGGTCACTGAAGATAACGTACTGGTTCGCAAGATATTGTTGCAGTAGGGATTTTTAATTATGGGAAAAATCAGGGTCGCCATCAATGGATTTGGGAGGATTGGCCGGATCACTTTCAGGAAATTGCTGGAAAATGAAAATATGCAGGTTGTTGCCATTAATGACCTGGCCGATACTGGCACATTGGCGCATCTGCTCAGGTATGATTCGGTGCACGGGCGTTTCCCCGGAAAAGTCGATAACAATGGTGACCATATCATGGTCAATCATGAAAAAATTCGGGTATTCAGTGAGGAAGATCCGGGGAAATTGCCCTGGAAGGACCTGGCCATCGATGTGGTGATTGAATCCACCGGTAAATTTGCCTCGCGTCACAGCGCCATCCGGCATGTGACGGAGTCCGGCGCACGTAAAGTGATCATCTCAGCCCCTGCTAAAAATGAAAGCGATGACGTCAAATATGTGGTTTTAGGCGTGAATGATGAGATCATCGACCGGAACGATGTCGTCATTTCGAATTCTTCGTGTACAACAAACAATGTAGCGCCCCTGATCATGATCCTGGATAAATTCTGGGGAATAGAACGGGCATTTATCACCACCGTGCATTCATATACCAAAGATCAGAACCTGCTGGATTCACCGCATAAAGACCTGCGCCGGGCGCGTGCTGCGGCAACATCTATCGTTCCAACGACAACCGGCGCTGCCAAAGCCGCGACGAAAATTTTTCCGCACCTGAAATCCAACCTGGGAGGAGCAGGTATCCGCGTACCTGTCGCCGATGGCTCACTCACCGATCTTACATGTACACTGAAACATCCGGCCACGATTGAAGAAATCAATGCCCGCTTTAAAGAAGCTGCAGAGGGAAAACTCAAGGGGATCCTTGAATATACGGAAGACCCGATCGTTTCTGTCGATATCATTGGTAACACACATTCTGCCATTTTCGACGCCGGCCTTACCGCAGTGCTGGGCGATAGGAATAAACTGGTGAAAGTCGTCGCCTGGTATGATAATGAGATGGGATATGCGACAAGGCTTGTCGAACTTATCGAAAAATTCGTTTAATTTATAGCATGAATGTCGTCTATCTCCTTCTGGGCAGCAACCTCGACGACCGATCCGCATTGCTGGAAAAGGCCAGGCAGGAAATATCCTCCAAAATTGGCCGGATAACAAGACAATCTTCTGTGTATGAATCCGAACCCTGGGGTTTTCATGCGGATAAAGCCTTTCTTAACCAGGTTATCCGGATTGAATCGGAATTAGATCCTTCACGGATTCTCCGGCAAATCTTAGCCATCGAAACGATGCTGGGCCGGACAAGGAACTTGGGTCAACGTTACTCTTCCCGCTTGATTGATATTGATATATTATTTTATAATGATGAAATTATAGAAAATGACCATTTAGTGATCCCGCATAAGGGAATTCCCGACCGTATGTTTACCCTGATTCCTCTTTCGGAACTCGACGGATCGTTGATTCATCCCGGATCCCATAAAACCATCACCGAATTGATCCATGATTGCAAAGATCAGGGAGTCGTTCATCTTTATCATTCAACCTCATCATGATCGGTACTCCGTTAAAATATAATTATATCGCCATTGAAGGTAATATTGGGGCAGGTAAAACCACACTGGCCAGAAGGATGTCGGATGATTTCAACGCAAAGCTTATCCTGGAACGTTTTGAAGACAATTCATTTCTCCCCAAGTTCTATGAAAACCCTGATGTGTATTCTTTTCCGCTGGAGATGTCATTTCTGGCCGACCGTTACCAGCAACTGAAGGATAAGCTCCCGATGCAGGAATTATTTTCATCGTTTACAATCTCCGATTATTTTATCGACAAGTCGCTCATTTTTGCAAAGAATAACCTGAAAGCCGATGAGTTCAACCTTTATTCAAGGCTTTTCCAGATCATCAGCACATTCCTTCCACGACCGGATCTGCTAATTTATCTGTACCTTGATATCCCTCATCTGCTGAAAAATATTAAGATTCGCGGACGTGAATATGAACTTCTGATTCAACCGGATTATCTTGAAAACATCCAGGCCGGATACATGAGCCATTTAAAATCTTTGAATGGAATGCGAATTCTGATCATTGATACGAACAAAGTTGATTTTATGGAAAATGAAGAAGACTACAACGTTTTCCTCGAAATGATCAGCCGCGATTACGAACCCGGCATTCACCGGATCATTCTCTGAATTTCCTATAAAAAAGGAGTGCCTCCGGAAAAGAGACACTCCTTTATAATATGTCAGGTTTGTTTAGTTAACCAGGCTGGTGAAGTTGGGATCAGCAAAGTATTTGATGAATTCCCTGTCGATCTTGGCTTCTGCCTTGTAAGCCGGATTCAGTTTAATGGCTTCGCCGAGGTTCTCAAACAACATGGTCGTGTTGCCGGTCCTTGAACCAAGGATTGCTTTCAGATAATGGGTCTGGGCATCCTTCGGAGCGCATCCAAGCTGTTTTTCAGCCGGTGGATAGTTCTTAGAAGCGATATAAGCCAGCGCTACATTATAGTCGCAGGTTTTGCTGCCGAACTGGCTCAGGGCTTTGCTGTAATCGCCTTTATGAATGCTGATCACGCCGAGGTTGTAGTTGGCGTCGGTGCCGAGCTGGCCGGCTTTTACAAAGTGTTCTTCAGCTTTCAGGTAATCACCGTTGAGGGCGTAAACAATACCCAGGTTGTTGTGGACTTCACCGCTGTTGGCGTTGAGGCTGGCTGCTTTTTCGAGGTGCGCTTTCGCAGCGGTCAGGTCGTTCAGTTCAACTTCGATTCCGCCTGCGTTAGCATAGCCCTTATAGCTGTCGGGGAATTGTTTGATTGCCGTTTTGTAAATCTCAAGTTTGGCTTTCTTATCCTGCTGCATGGATGCGGCATAAAGAAGTTCTTTTTCATCCAATGCGGACGGATTTGAAGTAGCCAGTGTAGCGATTTCTTCATCGGTCTTCTTAGGCTCATAGCAGTTAACAATGATTTCGGCCCTGCGGAGAGGCTGGAGAAGCTTGGTGTCGATGTCAGGATAGATAGCGATCATTTCCCTGATCTTCTGCTCCTTCATGGCCGGCGTTCCGGCAGAATTGATCACGTTCAGCATGCTGTTCTTATCCTTCATATCGGAATTCTGCAGGCTGTTGATGAATCCGTTCCAATCCGGTCCATGATGGGCAAGGTTGTAAGTGATATCCTTTTCGGCATCCTTAATGGCCAGTTTGGTATCCTTGGCTTTGATAAAGCCTTTGATCTTGTCGACGACAAATTTGTTGGCCACCTTGGTCCTGTTTTCGGATAATCCCTGGTTGAAGGTTTCTTCACCTTCCGGTGATGCCCATCCGTCGATGTTGATATCCTTGATCTTGTAACCCATGGTCACAAATTCGAATACTTCATTCAGCTTAGCTTTATTGGCATCCACTTTATTCAGCGGAACATTCCAGTTGAGGGCGAATTTATTGACTTCATAATAGATCGCCGCATTCTTGCTGAGGATATTTTCCTTCACGTAGCCGTGAGGAACGATAGCTCCGGTCTGGTTGAAAGCAAATCTTTCCGGGGTCACGATCGTTCCGTCGGCAATTTTCTTTCCTGGAAGTTCAGCATTCTTCTTGTAAGCCAGTGCATCTTCACGGGTGAGGCCTGCAGGCAGGTCGCCTTTGGGAACGAAGATCACCGGTTCAACGACCAGTTCTGCAGCCCTGCAGCTTTCGTCATAATCAACAACGGTTTCATACGTGAACGAGCCGCCGTCTTTTGAAATGACGATTCCTTCTCCGCCAACGCTGGTGCCTTTCAGCAGGATCGGTTTAAGCGGAATTTTGTTTCCTTCGCAAACCAGGAATGGCTCAACATACATAGCCGCTTTCGGGTGGAAATAATCAGCCGGGAAAGTACCCGTGATTTTGATCGGAATCTTGCCGCCATGCGCTTCCAGCGGATCGGGTTCAGCCTTGAAGGTAACCGTTTCGTAATTCTTCTTCATTTTCTTCAGCGGATCACCACTGACAAACTTATAGGTAAGGCCTAATGAAATGTAGCTGTACATGTCATTGAAGATGGCCATTTCACCATTGTCCATATTATCCAGGAAGTCGCCCTGGTGATAAGGATTTTCCCTGCCTAATACATCAGTATACGTTTCTTCTTTTCCGGTGAGGAATTTCATCTGGTATTCAAAATTGGCTTCCAGTTGCGGAATGATATGGAAAGCTACGCCGATACCGCCGTTAACATCTGTTTTCTTGTTCCAGCCATCCTTTATACCATCATGATATCCTTTGAAGATGGGAGTTGGAAGACCGTCTTCACCCCTGACATCCTGACCATCTTCATATCTTAATTGTGCGATACCATTATCGTCAAAGTAATAGCCTTTTGTGTCATATTCAGTCATGCCAAATCCAAGGATACCATAAACATCAACAGTTCTATCCGGATTATAGCCAGAAATCAGGTTGCTGAAATTGACGGTCGCATCCAGTTTGTATTCAAACAATTTAGCTCTGAAGAACACGCCGTTAGCGTAATCAGGATCCAAGGTCTGCATCCAGAATACGTTTTTCTTACTGGCACCGTAAAGATCACCAAAGGTAAGACCCGCCCTGACACCCCAAACCGGGTGAAACTGAAAACCGACCAGGCCACCATACCCCAATCGCCAGTTGCTTGGCGGAGAAATGTACTTATTCACAACCACATCGGTATTACTCTGCATGCCTCCGGCATTCAGGTTGATGAAAAAATAGTTGTCGAACAGCTCTCTTTTTTCTTTGTGCGTCATTTTCGATCCGGTCCCTTCATCCTGGGCAAAAGTCAGGATGGGCAGGATACCTATCATTGCTGCAAGCAGGCAGCTAAAAAGAATCTTGTTGATTTTTCTCATATCATTAAATTTTAAAGTTATTCTGGAAAATCTGGCTTTATTATGTGCAAAGATATAAAGTAATATAAATATTCCAAAATGTCTAAAGTTTAAAAATAAACAAATTAATTAGTCTAATCAACTAAAAAAGTCAGTAATAACTAAAATATTGTTAACAACTTGGCTAAATATCAATAATACAATAAATTGACCAAACAGGTAAAGGAGAATCCTGCAAAATCACTTCATACATTTTAGGCAGAAGTAACAATTGCCAATAATTCGGAAAGTTAGTTTTTAACCGGAAGGTTGTACTGTAAGCCCAGATAAGTCACACCAGCGTTTAGTCTGAATGTGCCCAGTTTTTGCTGCAAATCTTTTTTTGCATGGGAAAGCAGGATAGCCGATGAAAGTGAAGCGACAAGCCCGGCGCCCACACAGGTCCAGCCGGCTATCTTCAATCCGGGATGAGAGGGTTCGATCGAGCCATTATACATGCCATTGTTATATTCCTCATGATATTCCATAGAAGCCGAAGCGGTAGCCATCATGATTCCGCCTGAGATGCACAGGACAGGTGCTAGGGCAGTTAATACCTGCGCTGCATCAAGCCGGGCAAACAACTTCTGACAGGATTCAGCCATTTCCGGTGAATTTCTCCACGGTTCCAGCATCTTCCGCGTTTTGGAAACACCGATCGGCGGGTAGATGGAGGTGGCAACCCGGGG
>AMWB02148120.1_pt2 | contig 43723 bp, 39 predicted proteins | sample 200311 | NCBI WGS metagenome assembly AMWB02 (sample SAMN02737377, study PRJNA173069) | bioreactor metagenome | biome: anode biofilm in microbial fuel cells | place: USA: California | collected 2010-12-16
AGGTCGCATTCGCTCACCGCCTGCCGTATTTTGGCATCAAGCTCGGCGGTCATCGGCTGCGGCGCCCGGTTGACGATAAGATATTTGCTTTTCACCTCAAGCCCGAGGGGGCCGGTGATCTCGGCAATGCGCCGGGCGGTGAGGATGCCCCGGGCGGACGGGTCGGAGATGATGAGCAGATAGTCGATGACCCGCAGATTAAGCCTGCTCAGATGTTCCATGCCCGCTTCGTTGTCCACCAGGATATAGCGGTAATTGGCGGCCAGATGATCCATGGTCATGGCCAGGTACTGGTTGGCGGAGCAGTAGCAGCCCGGCCCGTCCGGCTGCCCCATGACCAGCAGATCAAAGCCGTTTTCTTCGACAATAGCCTGCTGGATTTTCATTTCCATGAACTGATCGCGGGTCATGCCCGGCGGCAGGTCGCCTTTCAGGTCTTTCCGTATGCGGCCGATGGTCGTGCCGACTTTGAGTTCCAGCAGTTCATTCAAGTTGGCGTTGGCGTCGGCGTCCACCGCCAGAATCGGCGTCAGTCCTCTGGCCAGCAGATATTTGATCAGCAGGGCCGAGGTGGTGGTCTTGCCGGTACCACCTTTTCCCGCCATGGCGATTACTTTCGGGGTCATGGGTCTTTTCTCCCTTTCTCTTTTCATGGTTTGTTTCCGCTTCCCTTTTCACCGTAAACTGGAAAGCGGAAACCGTCAACATGAGCAAAATAAAAAATCATTCTCCTTCTTTTTGTGTCATTAAACCCTTGCAAGTTGGGGCTGAATTGGTATTCTGTCTGGTTTGATGCTGCAGGCTGAACAGGAATACACAATAAAGATGGAGAGCGAACCATGGACTACCGGGCCACCCTGAATCTGCCCACGACGAATTTTAAAATGAAGGCCAACCTTGCACAAAAGGAGCCTGAATTACTGAAAGTCTGGGAAAAGGACGAGCTTTACAAGCAGGTGCAGAGGGCCACCGAGGGCAGGCCGGTCTATCTGCTGCATGACGGCCCGCCCTATGCCAACGGTTTTATCCATCTCGGCACCGCCTTCAACAAGGTTCTGAAGGACATTGTTCTCAAATCCAAACGGATGGCCGGTTATCACTGTCCGTATATTCCCGGCTGGGACTGCCATGGGCTGCCCATTGAGCTCAATGTGGACAAGGAGCTGGGGACCAAGAAGAAAGATATCCCCGTCCTTGCCTTCCGGGGCGCCTGCCGGAAATACGCCCAGAAATGGATCGACAAGCAGAAGGCCGATTTCAGACGGCTCGGTGTGCTGGGCGACTGGGATAATCCCTATCTTACCATTGATTTCAAATATGAGGCGTCCATTGCCAGGGAGTTCAATCGTTTTCTTGCCAACGGTTCGGTTACCCGCAGCAAGAAACCGGTTTACTGGTGTTCTTCCTGCGTCACCGCCCTGGCCGAGGCCGAGGTGGAATATGAGGATCATTCCTCGCCGTCGATTTATGTCAAGTTCCCCCTTGATGAAGACCTGGGAGATGTGATACCCGAGCTTGCCGGGAAAAAGGTTTTTGCCGTCATCTGGACCACCACTCCCTGGACGCTGCCCGCCAATCTGGCCATCGCCTTTCATCCGCAGTTCACCTATGCCGCGGTCAAGGTGGGCGACGAGGTGCTGCTCATGGCGGAGGGGCTGGTGGAGCAGGCCTGCGGGAAATGCGGCATCACCGACTATGCGATCGTCACCACCTTTTCCGCATCCCTGCTGGAGGGCAGGAAATGTAAGCATCCCTTCCTGGAAAGGGAATCGATTATGGTGCTGGCTGATTACGTCACCCTGGAAACCGGTACCGGTTGCGTTCATACCGCACCGGGACACGGCCGGGAGGATTATCTCACCGGTATCCGTTATGGTCTGCCGGTGCTTTCTCCGGTGGATAATTTCGGCAGATTTACCGATGAGGCGGGCCCCTATGCCGGCATGAACATCATGGAGGCGAATCCACGGATCTGCGCCGACCTGCTGGAAAGCGGGTTTCTTCTTGGAAAGGGTGAGCTTTCCCACAGTTATCCCCACTGCTGGCGGTGCAAGAAGCCGGTTATTTTTCGCGCCACCGAGCAGTGGTTCATCGGCATGGAAAATAATGATCTGCGCAGCAAGGCACTGGCGGCCATCAGAAAAGTGAAGTGGACCCCTTCCTGGGGCATGGAGCGGATTTACGGCATGGTCGAGGGGCGGCCGGACTGGTGCCTTTCCCGCCAGCGCACCTGGGGCGTGCCCATCACGGCGATCATGTGCGCGCAGTGCGGCGAGATCATGAATGATGATGAGGTGAACAGTCGGATAGATGCACTTTTTCTCAAGGAAGGGGCGGATGCATGGTTTTCCCATGAGCTGGCGGATTTCATCGGCAGTGATCGCAAGTGCCCGCAATGCGGCGGCAGCGAATTTGCCAAGGAAACCGACATTCTTGATGTCTGGTTCGATTCCGGCGTGAGTTATGCGGCGGTGCTCGAGCAACGCGGACTGCCGGTTCCCGCCGACCTCTATCTTGAAGGCAGCGATCAGCACCGCGGTTGGTTTCAGAGTTCGCTCCTCGCCTCGGTCGGCACTCGGGGGGGGGCGCCTTACAAGGGGGTGTTGACCCACGGTTTCGTGGTGGACGGCCAGGGCCGGAAGATGTCGAAAAGTATCGGCAACGTCATTGCGCCGGGGGAGATCATCAAGGAGTATGGGGCAGATATCCTGCGTCTCTGGGTGTCTTCGGAGGATTACCGGGATGATATCAAGATTTCCAATGAGATTCTCCGCCGTCTTGCCGAGGCCTATCGGAAAATTCGCAACACGATTCGCTACATGCTGGGCAATGTCGGCGACTTCGACCCGCGGCGCGACGCGGTCGCCTTGTCCGCCATGCCGGAAATCGACCGCTGGGCCCTGTCCCGTTTTGAGCTGGTGAAGCGCCGGGTGATGATGGGCTACGAAAATTTTGAGTTTCATACGGTTTTTCATACCCTGTATCAGTTCTGCACCGTTACCTTGAGTGCCTTTTACCTCGATATCCTGAAAGACCGGCTCTATACCGAACATGTTTCCTCGGTGGAGCGGCGTTCGGCCCAGACCGTGATTTACGAAATGCTGGACGGCCTGGTGCGGCTGATGAGTCCGGTGCTTTCCTTTACCGCGGCCGAGGTATGGGAGTATCTGCCGGAGACTGTCCAGCGGGAAAAAAATGTGTTTCTCGCCGATTTTCCCCGGCTGAATGATGAAAATTACGATGACGGCCTGAATCGGGTTTGGGACAGGCTGCAGGACGTGCGGGCCGAGATCACCAAGGTGCTTGAGCTTGCCAGGCGTGACAAGGTGATAGGCCACTCCCTGGAAGCGGAGGTGTGGGTCGGCGTGTCCGGCGAACTCGCGGAATTCCTGGCGGATAAGTGGTCGACCCTGGAGATGATCTGCATCGTTTCCCGGATGCACCGGACGGATGACGTACCGGAGGGTGCCGTTGTCAGTGAGGAGCTGCCCGGGATGGCCGTGCTGGTCAAATCCGCTGCGTCGGAAAAATGTGAACGCTGCTGGATGCGCAGCGAGACGGTGGGCAAAAACAGCGATCATCCGACCATCTGCGGTCGCTGCGCCGCAGTGGTCAGCCGCATTGACGGGTAGGTGGTGATGCAAAGCAGAAAGCCGCTTTCTTTTTTTTGGCTCATTGTTCTGGCTCTGCTGGTTGTTGTCGCGGACCAGTATACCAAGTGGCTTGTCATGTCCCGTTTCAGCCTGTATGAGACGATAAGCGTTCTGCCCGGTTTTTTTAACCTGACCTATCTGCATAATACCGGGGCTGCCTTTGGTCTGCTCGCCAATGCCGATCCGGCCTGGCGGGTTTATTTTTTTGTCGGTATCGCCTGCGGCGCCCTGGTTTTCGTCCTGTACGCCTTTCAGCAGTACCGGCGCAGGGGCTTGCTGTATCTCTTTGTTTTCTCGTTTATCGGCGGCGGGGCGGCAGGTAATCTCATTGACCGGGTCCGTTTCGGCTCGGTGGTGGATTTTCTCGATTTTTATGTCGGCGCCTATCATTGGCCGGCCTTTAATGTGGCGGATTCCGCTATTGTCGTCGGGGTTGGCCTTTTTTTGCTGGCCGGTTTTTTTGACAGGGACGGAGAAAGGGATTGAGAAAATATTTCAGGTTTCGCTTTTTTTATCTGCAACCCGCACGTGAAACAATGAATTAATAAGTCAGGAAGGATTGGAACAATGACTACAAGAATCAATGACCCTGCGAAAACAGCCTTTCTTTTTCCCGGTCAGGGCTCCCAGTTTGTCGGCATGGGAAAGGATTTCCTCGAGCGGAGCAGCGGCGCGCGTGATCTGCTGGCCATGGCCGAGCGGGTAAGCGGTATTCCCCTTGGCAACCTCTGTTTGAACGGGCCCATGGAAGAGCTGACCCGAACGCTTCATCTGCAGCCGGCCATGACCGTGCTTAATTTGATCTGTTTGCACGCCTTGCGGGAAAAAGGGATTGATGCCGCCTTTTTTGCCGGTCACAGCCTGGGAGAATATTCCGCCCTGGCGGCGACCGGGGTGCTGAGTCCGGAAGACACCATGACACTTGTCACGGAACGCGGCAGATTGATGGAACGGGAAAGCGGGCTGCATCCGGGGGCCATGAGCGCCATCCTCAAGCTCTCCATCGATCAGGTTGCCGGAATTGTGGAAGAAGCGGCGGGCAAGGGCGTGGTGGTGGCGGCCAATCATAACTCCGAGCAGCAGATTGTCATTTCCGGCGACCAGGCCGGGGTTGCGGCTGCCTCGGCCCTGGCTGCGGAAAGGGGTGGGCGGGCCATTGCCCTGCCGGTGAGCGGCGCCTGGCACAGTCCGTTGGTGGCGGATGCCGTGCCGGATTTTGAAAAGGCCATGGCCGGGATCGTTTTCAATGAACCCACCGGCACCATTCTGTTTAATGTCACTGCTGCTCCGGCGGCAAATCCGCACGCTATCCGTTCCATCATGAGCCGCCAGATCGCTTCCATGGTCAAGTGGTATGACACCGTCATGGCCATGCTGGAAGGGGGGGTGACGACATTCGTTGAGGTGGGTCCGAAAAATGTGCTGACCGGTCTGCTGAAAAAGATATTGCCCAAGGATCATGGATGCAGTTGCCTGCAGGTGGAGGATTCCGCTTCCCTGCAGGCCTGTGTCGACAGCCTGCGGGGAAAAGAGGCGCATTAATCGCTTGACAATCGTTTCATATCCAATTATTTTTCCCCGTTTACGTGTCATATCTGCCGATTTCGCTGCGGCTGAAATCGTATATTTTAGGAAAATAGCTCCATGTTTGAAAATCTTTCGGACCGCTTGCATAAAGTCTTTAAAGACTTGCGTGGACACGGCAAACTGAATGAAACCAATATTCAGGATGCCATGCGCGAGGTGCGCATGGCCCTGCTTGAGGCCGATGTCAACTTCAATGTGGTGAAAGAGTTTGTCGCGGCCGTCGGTGACAAGGCTGTGGGGCATGAGGTTCTGGAGAGCCTTTCTCCGGGACAGCAGGTTGTCAAAATAGTTAATGAGGAATTGATCGCCCTGCTGGGCGGCTCGACTTCTCACCTGGACCTGAAAGGCAAAACTCCGGCCGTTATCATGATGGTCGGTCTGCAGGGATCCGGAAAGACAACCTCCTCCGGGAAACTTGCCAAGCTTTTAAAGAAGCAGGGAAGGCGCCCCTATCTGGTCCCGGCCGACGTTTACCGACCCGCCGCCATCGAGCAGTTGCATGTTTTGGGCCGGGCCATCGGTGTGCCGGTGCATCCGTCCCAGACCGATCAAAATCCGGTAACCATCTGCCGCAATGCGGTAATGGTCGCCATGAACAGCAATTATGACACCCTGCTGATCGATACCGCCGGTCGCCTCCACATCGATCAGGGGTTGATGGCGGAACTGGCCGATATCAAGGACGCGGTAACTCCGGCCGAGATACTTTTTGTGGCTGATGCCATGACCGGCCAGGATGCGGTGACTGTTGCCGATAAGTTCAACAAGGATCTTGCCATCAGCGGCGTCATCCTGACGAAAATGGAAGGTGACGCCAGGGGCGGCGCGGCTCTGTCCATCGCGAAAGTGGCGCAACGGCCGATAAAGTTTATCGGCACCGGTGAAGATCTTGATGCGCTTGAGATATTTCATCCTGATCGAATGGCTTCGCGGATTCTCGGCATGGGTGATGTTCTCACCCTGATTGAAAAGGCCGAAGAGGTTGTTGACAGGAAAAAGGCAGACACCCTTGCCAAGAAAATTCGGAAAAGCACCTTCAGCCTGGAGGATTTTCTCGATCAGATTCAGCAGATCAAGAAAATGGGCACCCTGGAGCAGATCATGGGCATGATCCCCGGCCTGAGCCGGATGCGGCAATTGAAGGATATGCCGAAGCCCGACGAGAAGGAGTTGGGCAAGGTGGAGGCGATTATCCGTTCAATGACCGCCGAGGAACGGCAGAAGTATCTGATCATCAATGCCAGCCGCAGGACCCGTATTGCCAAGGGCAGCGGGACAACGGTGCAGGATGTCAATAAAGTCATCAAAAGCTACAGTGAAATGCTGAAGATGATGAAAAAGATGCAGGGCAAATTCAGCGGGGTCCCGCTCGCGGATGGGAAAAAACGGAGGAAGAAGCCGAAAGGTTTGTTCCGTTAATAATATATTGTAGAGAATACTCGTCAATTCATGATCCCGGCGCATGCCGGCAAGGAGGATACACGCATATGGCAGTTCGAATTCGACTCACCAGGATGGGCAGAAAGAAAAAACCTTTCTATCGTATTGTGGTTGCAAACTCAGAGGCAAAACGCGATGGAAAGTTTCTTGAGGTCGTGGGTACCTATGATCCGATGCAGGAGCCCGCGGCAATCACCATCCACAAGGAAAAGCTGCAGAGCTGGCTGGATCAGGGCGCTCAGCCGTCTGAAACCGTGAAGAATCTGTTGAAAAAAGCTGCTTCCGCGTAATTGTCGGGACTTGATTCAGGTTTCAATCCATGAAAGAACTTGTCGGCTTTGTCGCCACCTCGCTTGTTGATCACCCGGATGCCATCGAGATTAATGAATCGGTGCAGGATGATCTCATCGTAGTTGAACTCCGGGTTGCCAAGGATGACCTGGGCAAAATCATCGGCAAGCAGGGACGAACGGCCAGGGCGATCAGGGGAATCTTGACTGCTGCGGCAGGAAAGCTCGAGAAACGGGCCAGATTGGAAATCATTGAATAGCGTCCCTGGGGAAGCGTGTTGAGCGGGGAAAAAACAGAGGCATCATTCGATCCATTGGTGCTGGTGGGGGAAATTGTCAAACCCCACGGCATCAAAGGAGAAGTAAAGGTATTTTGCTATTCCGGCCAACCTGGGAACTTCAGCTCCTGCAAGCGGATTTTGCTGGAGACGGATGATTCTGCGGAAAAGACCTCCTATGGTCTGGGTAAAATCCGGAGTCAGGGACAATTTGCCGTCATGGCGCTGACCGGCATCAGCAGTCGGGATGGGGCCGAAGCATTGACGGGCTGCAAAGTCTGGGTGACCCGAGACGAATTGCCTGATCTTGAGGATGATGAATTTTACTGGCAGGATCTGCAGGGCATGGAAGTCATCACGCTGCAGGGTCAATCACTGGGCCGGGTAGCGAATCTTCTGGCCACCGGGGCGCATGATATCCTGGTAATTGCCGACCGCGGTAAAGAATATATGATTCCGGCGGTGGACCCGTTTTTGGTGGAGATTGATCATGAGCGGCATCGCATTGTTGTTGACGCCCCTGATGGTCTGCTGGAAATCAATGACTGATGCTGTTTCATGTGTTGACGATTTTTCCGGAATTGCTTTCCTCCCCGCTTGAGGAGGGAATAATCCGCCGTGCCCGCAAGGACGGAAAAATTGAGATAATGATCACCGATATCCGCGAATTTGCGCTGGATAAGCACACCATGACCGATGACCGTCCCTTTGGCGGCGGGGAAGGGATGGTGATGAAGCCTGAGCCCCTGGCTGCTGCGATCCGGCAGGCAAGGGACGGTCAGGCCGAGAGCCATGTCGTTCTCCTGTCGCCCCAGGGCAGACGGTATGACCAGAATATAGCCGCCGATCTTGCCGGGAAAAAAAATATTATTCTGGTCTGTGGCCGTTACGAGGGCGTGGACGAACGAATCCGCGCCAATTTTGTCGATGAAGAGCTTTCCATCGGTGATTATATCCTCACCGGCGGAGAACTGGCGGCCATGGTCATCATTGATTCGGTAACCAGGCTGCTGCCCGGAGTGCTTGGCTGTGCCGGGTCCGCCGAATGCGACACCTTCAGCCGGGGCGGACTGAAATACCCCCAGTATACGCGGCCGCGGGATTTCGAGGGGCATGAGGTGCCGGATATCCTTTTGTCCGGTGATCACGAAAAAATCGCCCAGTGGCGTTTTGCTGCAGCTGTTAAAACCACCATGGAGAAGAGGCCGGATCTGCTGGACGCCATGTCTTTTTCCAAAAAGGAATTGAAACTTCTGCAAAAATATGGGGTCTGTCTGGATACATCGTGCCGGAAATAGAACAGGAGCCGCAGGGCGTTGCCGGTCGCGTCGACGTGGCGTTGATTCATTATCCGGTATACAATAAAAACCAGGAGATTATAGGCTCGGCAGTCACCAATCTCGATATCCATGATATCGCCAGGGCCTCCAGAACATTCGGGGTGAGTTCGTTTTATATTGTCACCCCTTACCGGGACCAGCAGAAGCTGGTCGGCGAAATCGTCGGCCACTGGCAGGACGGTTACGGCGCAACCTATAACCGTGATCGCAAGGAGGCCATGGCCTCAGTCCGGATCATTGATGATTTGCAAAGCCTTTACGGGCTGATTGCCGATGAGGGCCGTCGTCCGCTGGTGGTCGCAACCAGTGCCAGAACCCACGACAGGACCGTGTCCTATCGCGACATGCGGAGTCGGATTTTTCAGGGCGCGCATGTGCTGCTGCTGTTTGGTACCGCCTGGGGGCTGGCGCAGGAGGCCTTGACCCGGGTGGATGCCATGCTGCCGCCCATCAGCGGCTATGAGAATTACCGGCATCTTTCGGTTCGATCGGCGGTGTCGATCGTCCTTGACAGGTTGCTGGGAAGAGATGAGTAAGAGACGCGGCTGAAGACCGCCAAGAAGAAAAGAAGTATGCAGCATGAACAACCTATAACCGGAGAAGAGTGACAGCGAAAACAAGGTGATTGATTTCGTGGCATTTTCCAGGTAAAAGATACAATATCAAAGTAAATATACCAAACAGAGAGCGTGCATTATGAACATGTTAGAGCTGATTGAAAAAGAAAATATGCGTTATGATATTCCGAAATTCCGTACCGGCGACACCATCAGTGTCCACATTCGGATTATCGAAGGAGCCAAGGAAAGGGTTCAGATCTTCAAGGGCGTCGTTATTGGTCGCAAGGGCGGCACCATGGGTGCCAATTTCACCGTTCGCAAGATTTCCCATGGCGTCGGCGTGGAAAAAACCTTTGCCCTCCATTCTCCCCGCATCGACAAAATCGAGCTCAACACCCAGGGCCGGGTTCGTCGTTCCAAGCTGTACTATCTGCGCAATCTGCGCGGCAAGGCGGCTCGTATCCGGGAGAAAGGCATCAACTAACATCGCAATTTTCAGCCGGTCGAAAATGGACACCTTTTTTCATGAACGTCATTTGATGAAAAAAGGTGTTCGTTTTGTTGCCGGAGTCGATGAAGCAGGCAGAGGCCCCCTGGCCGGCCCGGTTGTCGCGGCTGCGGTGATATTGCCGGCTGAATGTGAATACTCCCTTTTTCAGGACTCAAAAACATTGAGTGAAAAAAAAAGGGAACATCTCTTTGCGATGCTGACCGAAATGGCGGTGCCGATCGGAGTCGGGGTCGCAACCCATGCTGAAATCGATGCCGTCAATATCCTGCAGGCCTCTCTGCTGGCCATGAAAAGGGCGGTCCTTGACCTGACGGTCCTGCCTGGATTTCTTCTTGTCGACGGGAAATTTCCCGTCCCTCTCCACATCGAGCAAGAGGCGCTTGTCAAGGGAGAGTCGAAAAGCGCTTCCATCGCCGCTGCCTCCATTGTCGCCAAGGTCACCCGTGACCGGATCATGATGGACTATCATCGCACATACCCCCAGTATAATTTTCAAAAACACAAAGGTTATCCCACCAGGGAGCATAAAGATCTTTTGCGCCAGGCGGGTCCCTGCGAAATTCATCGCATGACCTTCAGCGGTGTTCGCGGACTGCCGTTTTCCGGCAGTCAGTGTCGAGAATGACCTTTCAGCGCCAGTCATTGGGGAAAAAGGGTGAGGAGATTGCTCGAAAGTTTCTTCGTCGGCAGGGATACACCATTATTGAACACAATTTCCGTACCCGGAACGGGGAAATAGATATCATTGCCCGGGAAGGCGCCACCCTGGTTTTTGTCGAGGTGAAAACCCGTTCCGATGCTCGGTTCGGCTCGCCGTTTGAGGCGGTTACCACCCGGAAATGCAAAACCATATCGCGCGTCGCCCTTGAATATCTCCTGGCCCACGGCGGACTTGACCAGCCCTGCCGGTTTGATGTTGTATCGGTCCGGCCCGGGGAAAATCCCGAGGTTGAGATCGTCCGCAATGCCTTTGAAATAACCTGACGAAAAGATATGACAAATTTAAAACCGCTTGTCATGACCATGGGCTGCCCGGTCGGTATCGGACCGGAGTTGATTTTGAAATTTTTTGCCGGTGCCGCTTCCCGGGCAGCCACGGCGCCGGTTGTGGTCATCGGCGATCCGAGCGTGCTCGCCTGGTGCAGTCGTGTGTTGTCCATTCCCGCCCGGATTGTTCCCTGGCAACCGGGCGAGCCGGTTCACCCCGGGGTCATTGCCGTCCATGCGCCCACGGCCTCACCTTTTCTCGATCCGCAATCCCTGGTTTGGGGGCGTCCCGACATTCTGACCGGCAAGGCCATGGCGTGCTGGATAGAGACGGCCGTTGCCCTGGCCCTCGAAGGTCAGGTGCGCGGAGTGGTGACCTGTCCGATCACCAAAAAGGCATTGTGTGAGGCGGGATATCATTTTCCCGGACATACCGAGATGCTTGCCTCCCTCTGCCGGTCCGGGAATTATGCCATGATGATGGCCGGGGACAGGCTGAAGGTGACCCTGGTTACCATTCATGTGCCCCTTGCCCGGGTGCCTTCGGCATTAACCAGTGACAAGGTGGTGGAGCTGATTGTCATGACCGGCCGTTCGTTGCGGGATGATTTCGCTGTGCCGTCGCCCCGGCTGGCGGTGGCGGCTTTGAACCCTCACGCCGGAGAAAGCGGTTTGTTCGGCGATGAAGAAGAGCGGATTATCGGCCCGGCAATACGCCGGGCGGCGGAAGAAGGGTGGTTGGTGAGCGGCCCCTACCCGCCGGACACGGTTTTTCATAAGGCGGCCGGGGGGGCTTTTGACGCCGTGGTCTGCATGTATCATGATCAGGGGCTGATTCCCTTCAAGCTGCTCCATTTTGCCGACGGCGTCAATGTCACCATCGGTCTTCCCATTGTCAGGACATCGGTTGATCACGGGACGGCGTATGATATAGCCGGTCAGGGCAAGGCCGATCCGTCCAGCCTGATCGCCGCGGTGGCCATGGCGGGAAAAATAGCGGCCAACCGGGAAATAAATCCATGAGCAAAGGCATTGGACTCTGCGGCAGCCATCGAACCGGCAAGACGACCTTGGCCGGGATACTTCGTGCAAAGGCCGGCATCGATTTTATCCGGACAACCACCAGTGAGGTTTTTTTCGAGAACGGCCTGGATCCCGCAAGTTCCATGGACTTCGCCACCCGCATCTGGATCCAGCTCAAGGTGGTGGCTGCGGCGGAGGCAGCCTGGCAACAGGCAACGGGTCCTTTTGTCAGCGACAGAACGCCCATTGACATGATGGCCTACACCCTTGCGGATATTCAGGGGAAAACCGGAGCTGATTATCTTCAGCTCGAGGCGTATCTGGATCATTGTTATGCGATCACCAACAGATTTTTCAGTCGTCTCATCGTGGTGCAGCCGGCGATTCCCCTGGTGCACGAAGAGGGAAAGGCCGCTTTGAACAGAGGCTATATGGAGCATCTGAACATGCTTGTCATGGGCCTCTGCTGCGATGCGAGGTTGCACTGCCCGGTTTTGTTCATGCCGCGGGACATCATTGATCTTGATGCCCGGCTTGCCTTTGTGCTCGACGCCGGTAAGGTCTCAGCGCCATAGCGCGGGGGCTGATTTCGAAAAAAGTCTTTGAAGCGTCCTTTTCGCCATGTGGGACATGTGATCGCTGCTTTGTTGACATAAAGGCTGGAATTCCCTGCCGGTGGATGGTAGAATTATTTTTTTGATTTTTTTTATTACCTTTTCCCTTTTCCTGAAAAAAATGCTGAAACAAATTTCCGGCCTTATTTCCGCTTGTAAAGAATATACCCTGTCCACCGGCATGGTATGTCTTGCTGTTTTTTTCTTTCTGGCAAACAGTTCCTGTTCCGGCGGCAGCCGTCCCGCCGTTGCCGGCGAAGATTTGCCCGCGGCCCATGACGGGGTTGCCGCGGAAATCGAGGCCGGAGTTGAGGCCGAGCCCGCGGATACGGCCTGTTCCTATTTCTATTTTTTATGGGGATCGGCGGCGGAAGAGGAAGAGAAATATGATGAGGCGCTGGAGGCCTATGAAAAGGCGCTGGTTTGTGATCCCAATACCGACTATGTCCGTCGTAAGCTTGCGATTCTGCTCATCAACATGGACAAAAAGGAACAGGCCATCGTCATGCTGGAGAAGATGATAGCCGCCGACCCGCGGAACATGGAAACCCGTGTTCTGCTCGCCAATGTTTTCAGCTCGCTTGAGCGGGTTGCGGAGGCGAAGAAGGTTTATGAGGAGATTTTGCGGCTCCATCCCGACGATACCCATGCCCTGCTGATGATGGGCGCCCTTCATGCTCGTGACCGGGACTACGGCAAGGCGCAGGAGATGTTGGAAAAACTGGTGAAGGTGGACGACCGGTCCTATTCCGGTTACAGCTACCTGGCGAAACTGTATCGCGAGCTGCGTTACTTCGATAAGGCCATGGCGGCCTATGACAAGGCCCTTTCCCTCAACTGGTCGTCCATGCTCGCTTTGGAAGCGGTGGAGCTCTACGAATACCGGCAGCGCTATGATGAGGCTGCGGCCATTTATCGGCGTCTGCTGGAAGAGGATGAGACCAATACCAAGATACGCGGTCGTCTCGCCCGCATCTATCTGGAACAGGGCAAGGTGGATGAGGCGTTGAGTGAACTGGAAGAGCTGCGTGACTACTCCGATGACACGGAAATGATCGATCTGGCCATCGGCCGGGTGCTGCTCGATCAGAAAAAATTTCCCGAGGCCGTCGCCCTGTTTGAAAAAATGCTGAATCAGCCGGAAAATCGGGATGTGGCGCGATCAATGCTGGCGCTGACGTATTATGAGTCCGGGGAAAAGGAAAAGGCCAAAAAAATTCTGCGGGAGGTGCCCGCGTCAAGCAAGGATTACGAAAATTCGATTCTGATGCTTGTGCAGATCCTGCTGGATGAAAACGATAAAACGCGCGCGGCCGAGGTGTTGCGGAACGTCATGGCCGATGAGGAAACCCGGTATCCTTCCTTTTATTATCTTCTCGCCGGCATGATGCGGGAAGAAGGCAAGGTGCAGGAGGGCAGGGATATTTTTGAAGAGGCCCTGCGGATCTTTGCCGAGTATCCCAAAGTCTGGTTTGAATACGGACTTTACCTTGAGCGCATAGGCGCCCAGGACGAGGCCCTGGTCAAGATGCAACAGGTTCTGGTTCTTGACCCTGATGATGCTTATGCCCTTAATTATGTCGGTTACACGTGGGCGGATCGGGGAATCAATCTTGAAAAGGCCTTGGAATATGTCAAAAAGGCGGTGGCGTTGAAACCTGAAGATGGTTTTATCCGTGATTCCCTGGGCTGGGTCTATTACAAGATGGGCGCCTTTGACGATGCCGTCAGGGAGCTTGAAGCGGCGGTCACCATGCAGCCGGACGACCCGACCATGTTGGAGCATCTTGGCGACGCCTATCAGAAGGCCGGTCAATTGGACAAGGCTGTCGGCGCCTATGAAAAGGCCTTGAGCCTCTACAAGGATGACATGAAAAAGGCGCATGCCCTTGCCGAGATTCAGGTTCTGAAAGGCCGGATCAAGGATAAGAAGTAGTATGGGAAAACCATCCCTCCCGATCGCCGCTTTCCTGTTCTGTCTTTTGCTGCTGACAATGGCGGGATGTGCCCGTTTACCTGCGACAGTGAGTATTCCGGCCAAGGAAAAGGTGGAGGTCATTGCCGCATTCCAGGATATGGTCGCCCGGCAGATGGATTGTCCCTGTTGCATTGATGCCGAGGCAACCGTTTCTTTTTCTTCTATCTGGCAGAAAGGGTCGCTGAACGGATTTCTCCAGGCCATGACCCCTTCCTATCTGAAGTTTGTCGGTATAAATCCTTTTGGTCAGCCGTTGGCGATATTTGTCACCGATGGTGAATTTTTCCGCTATGTGGCGGTGCCGGCGACCAAGGAGTATTCCGGCAGTGTGGCGGGAACCACCTACGCCAGGTACGCGCCGGCGGGATTTTTGCCTGAGCACGGATTTTACTGGCTCATCGGCCGCCTTTATCCGGGCGAGATGAAAATTCTTGATGTGAGCCATGACGAAGAGGGAAACGGCTACTGGTTCACCCTCAATTACGGCAACGGAACAACCAGCCTGGTGCTTTTTGCCGCGCGACAGGGGGTTCTGCGCCGCCATATTGTTCTGGATGAAAACGGAAAACGTATTTTTAATGTTCTTTATGACGATTATTCGCCGGGCGCTTGCCCCATGCCCGGCAAAGTCACGGTAACGTCTTTAGTGCACAACAGCAACATGGAGCTGCGCCTGAGCGGCTGGCTGCCTGATGCATCCTTTACCGGGGAGGACTTCCAGTATGAAGCACCCCCGTCTTTTGAAAGAGTTGTTGTCGAGTGAAATCCGATCATTTTCTGCCGTTCGTCCGAAAGCCCGGGCGATACAGCGGCAACGAGTTCAATGTCATCCGAAAAGAGTGGGAAAACGCGGTCCTGCGTATTGTCCTGTCGTTTCCCGATCTCTATGAAATCGGCATGTCCCACCAGGGGCTGCAGATCCTTTATCATCTGGTCAACAGCCGGGACGATTTGCTGGCCGAACGGGTCTATGCGCCGGATACCGATCTGGAGGCGCTGCTGCGTGAAAGCGGTGAACCGCTTTTTTCCCTGGAATCGCGGCGTCCGGTGGCTGATTTTGATATGCTGGGGATCACCCTGCCGTATGAGCTCTGCTATACCAATATTCTGACCATCCTTGACCGCAGCGGGCTGCCGTTGCTCGCCCGGCAGCGGGATGAGTCGCATCCCCTTGTCTTCGGCGGTGGTCCCTGCGCCTTCCATGCCGAGCCGGTGGCTGATTTTTTTGATGCCATTCTCCTGGGCGACGGAGAAGAAGCGATTCTCGAGATAGCCGACTGCCTGGCCCTGGCCAAAAAGCAAGGCTGGTCCCGCCCGCGGCTGCTGGCGCAATTGACGGAGATCCCCGGGGTCTACGTGCCCTCTCTTTTTCAGCCGCATTATGCTGAAAACGGCGATTTTGCCGGCATGACCCCTTTGCTGCAAGGGTATGAACGGGTGAAAAGACGGATTCTGCCGGACCTGGAAAGTTCAGGGTTTCATCCGCCCCTGGTGCCGCTTTTCAAGATTGTCCACGATCGATTGGGGATCGAGGTGGCGCGTGGGTGTACCCGCGGCTGTCGCTTCTGCCAGGCAGGTATTATTTACCGGCCGGTACGGGAGCGGAGCCGGGAAAACATCATGGCCCTTGCCCGGCAGGGCATCAAGTGTACCGGTTTTGAGGAACTGGCCCTTTTGTCGCTCAGCACCGGTGACTACTCCTGCATTGCCCCGCTGCTGGTCGAGCTGATGGACACCTTTGTGCCCAATAAGATTTCCGTTTCCATGCCGTCCATGCGAGTCGGCACCCTGACCCCGGAAATCATGGAGCAGATCAAGCGGGTGCGCAAAACCGGCTTTACCGTTGCGCCGGAAGCCGGGACGGAAAGGCTGCGCCGGGTCATCAACAAGGGCATTACCGAAGAGGATCTGCTGGCTACCTGTAAAGCGTCTTTTGAACTGGGCTGGAAGCTGATCAAGTTTTATTTCATGTTCGGGCTGCCCACCGAAACCGAGGAAGACCGCTTGGCCATCATCGACCTTGCCCGGCGGGCCCTGGCCCAGAGCCGCGGCAGATCAACGAACATCACGGTCAGTGTTTCAACCTTTGTTCCCAAGCCCCATACCCCGTTTCAGTGGGAGGAGCAGATCAGTATCGAGCAGGGGTTTTCTCATATCGATACCCTGCGCAAGAATATGCGTGATCGGCGAATCCAGTTGCGCTGGGGTGACCCGCGTCAGAGTTTTCTTGAAGGGGTCATGTCCCGCGGCGACCGGAGGCTTTCGGCGGTCATCATCGAAGCATGGAAGCGCGGGGCCAGGTTTGATGCCTGGTCCGACCACATGAGGCTCGATACCTGGCAAGAGGCGGCCGCGGAGATCGGCATTGATTTGAGCCGATACCTCAGGCGCCGGCTGCTCACCGAGCCGCTGCCCTGGGATCATCTCGATGTGGGGCTGGATCGCGGATTTTTCCGGGAGGAACTTGAAAAAGGGCTGGCCGAGGGATATACCCCGGATTGCCGTTATCATGGCTGCCAGAAATGCGGCCTTTGTGACTTCAAGAGCATCAAGCCCATTGTCTGCTGCAAGCTGACAAAAAACGAAATGAAAGCCGCACCGCCTGTGCCGCCGAGTCCGCTTGAAAATCCGCCCCGATTCATTTACCGCATCGATTATCAGCGCATTGACCGGGCCCGTTTTATCAGCCATCTCGAATTGCTCCAGCTTTTTTTCCGCACCTTTCGCCGGGCGGAGCTGCCGCTTAATTTTTCCCAGGGGTTCAACCCCACCCCCAGGGTTTCTTTCAGTCCCGCCCTGCCCCTCGGCACGGAAAGTCTGGCGGAATATCTTTTTGTCGAACTCCATCAGCCGATGACGGATCTGGACGACCTGCAAAAAGAATTGAACAGGCAGTTGCCGGGTGGTTTGCGCATAACCCGCATCACGGCGTGCCGGGAAAAATCCCTGCCGGACAGGGTCGAGACCCTGTACAGTATTGATATCGCGGGAACGAAAGAGCAGGCGCGGATAGATTCCTTCATGGCGAGCCCGGAATATTTTATTGCCGTGAGCCGGAAGAAGGCAGACAGGAATATTGATGTCCGGCCGCAGATTTCATCCCTGCGGCTGGTTAACGGGGAACGGATCGAACTTGCCATGATCAGTGAAACAGGCAAGGCGGGGCTGAAACCCCTGGAAATCGTCAGATCTGTTTTTTCCCTTACCGACAAGGACGTTCAGACGGCACGCGTGCTGAAGGTCAAGGAAAGAGAAGTTATAAATGGCAACTGATTTGATCATAAACGCGACCTCTTTTGAGATCCGTATCGCCCTGGTCGAGCATGGCAATCTCGTGGAGTTCTATTTGGAGCGGCCCACCGAAAAAGGGATGGTGGGCAATATTTACAAGGGCAAGGTGGTGCGGGTGCTGCCCGGCATGCAGGCCGCTTTTGTCGATATCGGCCTGGAGCGGACCGGCTTTCTCTACGTCGATGATATTCATGTCAGCCGGGCGGATTTTGAAAGGCGTTACCAGAATCCCGACGAAGAGGAATGCTGCTGTCACGAGGCGCCGGAATCACTGAGTAACCGGATCCCCGGGAAAAGCATCGATGACCTGCTGGTGGAAGGCCAGGAGCTCCTGGTGCAGATCTGCAAGGAGCCGATGGGCACCAAGGGCGCGCGACTGACCGGTCACATTACCCTGCCGTGCAGGAATCTGGTTTTCATGCCCATGACCGACCATATCGGTGTTTCCCGGAAAATCGAGGATGATGAAATCCGGGAAAAGCTGCGGCAGGACATCGAAAGGCTGCGACCGGCCAATACCGGCTTCATCGTCAGAACGGTGGCCGAAGGGGCGACCAGCGAAGAGCTTGAGGCGGATATGGAGTTTCTCCTCCACCTGTGGAGTGAGATCCTGGACCGGGCCGGCAAGGCGGCGTGCATGACCCTGGTTTATGAAGACCTCGACATTATCCTGCGGGTGGTGCGGGATATCTTTTCACCCACCATTGACCGGGTGGTGGTGGATGAGATGAAGACCTATCAGCGGGTGGTCAATTTTGTTGAAACCTTTGTCCCTCACCTGCGACCCAAGGTGCACTATTACGACGGCAAGGTGCCGATTTTCGAAACCTATGGCGTCGAAATGGATATCAATCGGGCCCTGGCCCGGAAAATCTGGCTGCGCTGCGGCGGCTACATCATCATCGAGGCCACCGAGGCGCTCACCGTCATTGATGTCAACACCGGTCGTTACGTCGGCAAGACCGATCTGGAGGAAACGATATTCAAAACCAACATGGAGGCGGTGAAGGAAATCGCCTACCAGCTCCGGTTGCGGAATATCGGCGGCATTATTATCATTGATTTCATTGATATGGAAAGCGAGGAGCACCGGGAAGAGGTGTTCCGGGTATTGCATGAGGCGGTTCGCGAGGACAAGAGTCGGATCAATATCCTCAAATTTTCCGAATTCGGCCTCATCCAGCTCACCCGGAAGCGAAACCGGGAAGACCTCACCCGGATCATGTGCGAGCCCTGCCCCTGCTGTAACGGGTCCGGTATGCTCAAGTCGGCCAGAACGCTTTGCTATGAGATTTTCCGCAAGATAACCAGGGACGCGGCCCGAAGCGGCGGCTCCACCGTCACGGTGAACGTTCATCCCAAGGTGGCGGCCATGATGCTGAAAGACGAGGCGATGACCATCAAGAACATTGAGGATGAGATCAAGATGACCCTGGCCATTTTCCCCAATCGGGAACTGCATCCGGAACGATATGAGATCAGTTGGGATTCGGGGAAATAAATCTGGTGGAATCGTGAAAACGTAAAATATGGAACCCGCGCAGCACACGGCGATCGCTGACGATTTCTTGTATTACAGTCAGTGAGCCGGGTGTTCTCCGTGCGGGGGGAACGATGTAATGTGAAAACCGCGTCGGTGCTTCAACCGCCGGTGATCATCATCTGTGCCGCGTCGAAGCAAACATCCTCACGCGGCTTTATTTTCTTGCTGGAATTTCTTCTTGACGCCATGGGGAGTCCCGCCCCATAATAGTGCTGAAAGTTTTGGAAAAAACGCCGGGCCGCATGGGCTGGAAAGTGTTTTTCGCGCAGTGCTTCACGGATGACGGAGGTGCGATGGCCGACAGGAAAAAATTTCGTGCAACAGCCCACGGCCTGGTGTTGACACTGGTCGCTGTTCTGTTCGTGCTCTTTTGGCGCGAAGCTTCCTGCGGCACGGTCGGTGAACAGGACGTTTCACGACCGCCGATCAGTTCCGCTTCTGAAAAAGACTATCCCCCCTTTTGTTTTGTCGATGCCGATGGCGGGGTGAGCGGTTTTTCCGTTGAACTGCTGCGCGCCGCCCTTGGCGCCATGGAGCGGAAGGTGGACTTCCGCACCGGTTCCTGGCCGGAGGTGCGGGGCTGGCTGGAAAAAGGCGAGGTCGCAGCCCTTCCTCTCGTGGGGCGAACCCCGGAACGGGAATTGCTTTTTGATTTCACCTTCCCGTACATGACCCTGCATGGGGCCATTGTCGTGCGGAAAGACACGACCGATATTCATGATCTTCACGATTTACGCGGTCGCCGGGTTGCGGTCATGCAGGGTGACAACGCCGAGGAGTTCATGCGGCGTGAGGAGCGAGGAATCACGCTCCATACAGTCCCGTCGTTTGATATTGCCTTGCGGGAGCTTTCCCAGGGCCGTCATGACGCAGTGGTAATTCAGCGGCTGGTGGCCCTGCGCCTCATTCAGGAAACCGGGCTTGCCGATCTGCGTATCGTCAACAAGCCCATAGAAGACTTCCGTCAGGATTTCTGTTTCGCGGTGCATGAAGGAGACAGGGATACCCTGGCCCTTTTAAACGAGGGGCTGGCCTTGGTCATGGCGGACGGCACCTATCGCAACCTCCACGCCAAGTGGTTTGCCCGCCTGGAGCTGCCCTCCAATCGCCGCCTTGTCATCGGTGGCGATCAAAACTACCCTCCCTTTGAATTTCTTGACGAAAACGGCCGGCCGGCCGGTTACAATGTCGATCTGACCCGAGCAATCGCCCGGGAAACAGGGCTTGACATCGAAATCCGCCTCGGGCCGTGGACGGAAATCCGACAGGCCCTGGCTCGGGCCGAGATCGACGCCGTGCAAGGTATGTTTTATTCATCCGAGCGGGACAAGACATTTGACTTCACCCCGCCGCATATGGTTAATCATTGCGTCAGCGTTGTTCGCACAGGGGCGATTCCGCCCGGCACTGTCGAGGAGCTGGCCGGGAAACGCATTGTCGTTGAACGGGGCGATATCATGCACGATTTCCTCCTGGAACAGGGACTTGGCGGTCAGGTCGCGGCGGCGGACACCCAGGAGGAGGCACTGCGGCAACTGGTCGCGGGCGAACATGACTGCGCCCTGGTTTCCCGGATTACCGCCCGCTACTGGATGACGCAACACGGCTGGGACAATTTGCTTCTCGGTCGGCAGCCGTTTCTTTCCCCCGGCTATTGCTACGCCGTTCCGCACGGACATAAGGCTCTGCTGGCCCAGCTGGCCGAAGGCCTGAAGGTGCTGGATGAAACCGGTGAATACCGGCGCATCTACGAAAAATGGATGGGAATTTACGAGGAGCCGGTCCCCGGTTGGCGCGAAGTTCTTCGCCATGTTGCCATGGCGGCCGTCCCCCTGCTGGTGATCCTGCTTGCGGTTTTTCTCTGGTCGTGGTCATTGCGTCGGCAGGTGGCGCTGAAAACTCAAGAACTGCGGCACAGCACCGAGCTGCAGCGGGCCATGGTCGCCTGTTCGCCCGTGGCCCTCTACAGCGTTGATCCGGAAGGATGTGTCACCTCCTGGAATGCATCGGCGGAAAGGGTTTTCGGCTGGTCGGCTGATGAAATCATGGGCAAACCCCTGCCGATCGTGCCGGCGGAAAAAATGGAAGAGTTCGCCGGTCTGCGCGTTCTTGTCGGCGCGGGAGAGGGCTTTGCCGCCAGGGAAGTCGAGCGGCGGAAAAAGGACGGCAGCCTGTTTATCGGCAGTCTTTCGGCTGCCCCGATTCGTGATGCAAGAGGTATGATCATCGGTATCATGGGGGCCATGGAGGATATTTCCCAGCGCAAGGAAGACGAACGAAAGCTTGCCGAAAGTGAGAAAAGATTCCGGCGCGCCATTGAGGAGGCGCCGTTTCCCATCATGATCCATGCCGATGACGGCGAGATACTGGTTCTCAGTCGGGTCTGGCTGGAGATCACGGGATACGGCGGCGAAGAAATGGCCACCATTGCCGACTGGACTTCCCTGGCTTGCGGAGAAAGGAGCGAAGAAGTCCGGACGACGATTGCCCGGTCGTATTCCCTGACTGATCGTACAGCAGAGGGAGAGTTTGAAGTCATCTGCAAGGACGGCTGCCGACGGATCTGGAGTTTCAGTTCAACGCCGCTGGGGCTGCTTGCCGACGGGCGGCGGGCCGTTATCAGCATGGCTGCGGATATCACCGCCATGAAACAGGCGCAGGAGCGCATCCAGCATTTGAACAATGTGTTGCGCGCGATTCGCGATGTCAATCATTTGATCGTGCACGAACGAAATTCTCAAGCCATGATTCGGGAGTGTTGCTTCCTGCTGGTGAACAACCGCGGTTACTCCTCCGCCCTGATCGTGCTCACCGATGAAAACGAGCAACCCTTCTTCTGGGCCAAGGCCGGCATTGCCGCATTGTCGCCGGAGCTGGACAGCATGCTTGCCCAGGGACAACTTCCCCCCTGTTGCCGGTCTTTCCCGGGGGACAAGAATGTTGTAGTGATGTCCGACCGGCGGAATGAATGCGGGCAATGTCCTGTCGCCGAGGCCAAGAGCGGTGACACGCTCTCACTGTGCACTCGTCTCGTTCATAGAGACGAATCCTTCGGTTATCTGGCGGCCGACCTGGGGCATGACCTGAATGTCGACGAAGAAGAGCTGTCCCTCTTTGGTGAAATAGCCGGAGATCTTGCCTATGCCCTCAAATCACTGCAGATAGACGAGGCCCGGAAAAAGTCCGAAAGCAAAAGTATGGCCTTGGAGAAACAACTGGCCCAAGCCCAGAAGATGGAATCGGTCGGGCGACTGGCCGGGGGTGTGGCCCATGATTACAACAATATGCTCAGCGTCATAATCGGTTACGCGGGGCTTGTTTTGGAAAAAATGGAGGAAAAAGATGTTCTGCGCGCCGATATCAATGAAATTCTCGCGGCGGCAAAACGTTCAGCCGACATCACCCGGCAGTTACTGGCCTTTGCCCGGCAGCAGATCGTTGAGCCCAGAGTGCTTGATCTGAATGAGACCGTGGAAAGCATGCTGAAAATGCTGCACCGCCTTATCGGTGAAGATCTTGAGCTGGTCTGGCATCCAGCCGCGACCCTGTGGCCGGTCAAAATTGACCCGACGCAGATCGATCAGATTATGGCCAATCTCTGCGTCAATGCCCGGGATGCTATCAACGACGTCGGAAAAATCACCATCGAAACGGATACCGTTGTCTTTGACGAATCATACTGTGCTGATCACGCAGGATTCATTCCGGGCGATTTTGTCTTGCTGGCGGTCAGCGATGACGGTTGCGGCATGGACAGAGAAACCATGGAGAAAATTTTTGAGCCGTTTTTTACGACTAAAAAGCTAGGACGCGGCACCGGACTTGGGTTGGCTACCGTTTACGGCATCGTCAAGCAAAACAAGGGATTTATCAACGTCTATAGTGAGCCGGGCAAGGGAACCACGTTTAAAGTTTATCTGCCCAGGGAAGCGGAAGGCCGGGTAACGAAGGATCGTGCCGGGATCGTAGAGGAAATTCCGCAGGGACGTGGTGAAAACGTGCTGGTGGTTGAGGATGAATCCTTGATTCTGAAGCTGGCAGAGAGAATTCTCACGGGCCTCGGCTACCGGGTTTTTCTGGCGGAAACCCCGGCCGCAGCACTGCGGGTGGTCGCGGAGTGCGGTGAAAAAATTTCCCTGCTGATCACCGATGTCGTCATGCCCGGAATGAACGGCCGTGAATTAGCGGAACGGTTGCAGTCCCTGCATCCGGATATTAAGTGCCTCTTCATGTCAGGGTACACCGCCAATGTCATTGCCCATCGGGGGGTTCTGAAAGAGGGGGTTCATTTTATCCAGAAACCTTTTTCCCAAAAAGATATGGCTGTCAAAGTGCGAACTGTGCTGGACATGGAGCCTCATTCGGTATCCTGACGAGTGGAGTGGTTGGAAAATCCCGGCGATGCCGGCAACCACCCCGCTTTCCCAGAAACGCAGTGCGAGAATGTCGTTGGTCTGAAAACCGAGAAATTTCAAGTTACCGATTTCTTGTTTCTCTTCCCGTGAAAGTCCTCATGTCTTATCCCATGTCAGTATCACAAAGGTCGCCAGGGCGGTCAGCAGGCAGATCGAACCTGCGTTGCCCAGTTCGGTGCTTGGCCGCAAACATTCCGCAGATCGCGCAGCGTGCGTCGCTGTCGATACTGTCCGGCGGAGCGGCGTAAACCGGAGGAAAAATATTGACATCCATATCACAAGGTGGTACCAATTGTTGGAAGTATTAGTATCACAATGTGGTATTAGTGTCAAAGGGTTCGGTGAAATTTTAAAAATGACGTAGAGAAACAGATTCATGAAACAAAATGAACTGGTCCGGATTCGCAACAAATTAGCAAAGACACAAAAGCAACTCGCTGCGATTCTTGGTGTTTCCGTTCGAGCAATTCGGAGTTATGAACAGGGGACCCGCACTATTCCCGCCTATGTCGAGCGGCAGCTCTATTTTGTTTTAAGCCAGAAAAATGGAACCCTGACAACGGGAAAGCTCTGTTGGGATGTGAAAAAGTGTCCTCTGGAAAGAAGAAAAAGATGCCCGGCATGGGAGTTCAAATGTGGTGCGCTTTGCTGGTTTATCAACGGAACCGTTTGTGAATGCGCGACCCTGGAAAACTGGGACGACAAAATGGCGGTTTGCCGTAAATGCGAAGTCTTGCAATCGATTCTTAAGGAGCATGATCTTGACCAATGAGCGTTAACCGACCCCCTCATGACGGCATTTTGTGGAGCCGCTTACCAAAAAACATAGGGGGGAAACCATGCAAATGCATAGCGGAAAGTTGGCGCGCGCCATTGCTGTAAGCGCGATGCTTGTCGGCGCCCTGCTTTCCGTCCTCCGCCTTGCGGCAATGGAACCGCAGGCCGTTAAGGAGGAGTGATTTTTTCCGTCGGAAGCGCCGACAGGTGGTCAATCCTTTATTCCCTTGCCTTCACAATCATGGCCTCGCCCAGCTTTTCAGCTATTTTCTGCGCCGCGATGCCCGTGGCGAAAAATCTTCCCAGGCCGACTGAGACCGATGTCGTCTGGACGCCGGAATCGGTGGTGAAATTGCCGAAGGTCGAGTAGGCGTCTCTGCTGCCGTCGGCTGCCTTTGCCTGCAACGGCATGACGTCCGTCACGCCGCTCGTCTGATCCTTACCCCGCACTGCCACCGGGATGACCGCGACACTGGTTGTTTTGAATCCGAGGGTGATCTCCGGCGCTCCCTCGCCGCCCCCGGAGGCTTCCAGTCCAAGAGTCGTCTTGTCGGTAAAAACCAGGGGGAAGGTGCTGCCGCAACCGGCAAGGGTAATCGGTAAAAGGGCGGCGATGAGTGATCGTGTCAGGCTTTTTTTCATTTTGTTTCTCCTTGTTCATTTGTATCGGGCGTTTTTTGGAGAAAACAGACTCCGTCCATATCGTCGAGAAGCACCTTGATGTTGTTTGCCTGTGCTTCATTTTCGATCCAGAACAGGACATGGCAGGATGGCTCGATTGCCGCCATCCGCAGATCGACATAACCCAGGGAAAAAGAACCGTCCACGGCAAAGGCACCGATGCCGTCGAGAGAAAGCATGTAGCCGTCAGCGCCTTGCGGCGCGTCAATGGTAATTACGCCGATTCCGCGGGTGACTTCGGTCTTTCCCGTTTTGTCGTGGACATGGACGACGGCGCAACCCGATGTGGTCCATAGCAGAAACAAGGTCAGGTTGAGATGACAAAATACTTTTTTTCGATTCCAGTTGCGCCCCGGCAAAGTCGTTTCCCCCTTCTCTTTTTCTACTTCATTTTGATGGTATATGGCAAGGGCGGAAAGAGACGGGCAAATGTTTGCGGCCAGGTGCGGCCAAGCTCAGGGGTTTGGCGACGCCGTCGTTGCCCTGGCGTTATTTTTCCGTGAAGACGAAAACGCCGTCCCAGTCCGGAGGGGGAGGTGAATGGCGGAAGAGTTCGATTCGTTTCAGATACAGGAGGTACACCTTTTCTTCATGTGTCCGGCAGAGGGATTGGAGGATCGTGGCCGACCGATCAAAATCCTGCCCCTGATAGGCATGAATCGCCTCCGAAAACAAATCGGCACGCTTGCGATCATTTTCCTCCGGTTCCCCTTCACACAGGGGTTCGTAAATGGTGACCGGCAGTTTTTTTCCTTTGACCCGAACCCGGTCGATGAAGCGGCAGAAAAAGCGGTCGCCCAAGGCAGCCCTGGTGGTTTCACTGATAAGGATGCGACACCCGTAAACCTTGGTCAGGCCCTCCAGCCGCGAGGCCAGGTTGACGTTGTCGCCGATTACCGTGTAGTCGAAGCGCTGGCTGCTGCCGAAGTTGCCCACATTGACATCACCGGAATTCAATCCGATGCCGATTTCCACCTTGGGCAGTTGTTCCTTGTCCAGTTCCAGCTGCAGTTCCTGTAAGCGTTTGATGGATGCAAGCGAGGCCCGCACCGCCTTGGCCGCATGGTTGCCGTCAGCAAGAGGCGCACCCCAGATGGCCATGACCGCGTCGCCGATATATTTATCCACCGTGCCGTCATGGGCCAGCAGCACGTCGGTCATGGCGGTGAGATAGCGGTTCATGAAGCGCCCGAGCTGATCCGGGGTCATTTTTTCGGAAATGGAGGTGAAATCACGAATGTCGCTGAAGAAAACAGTAAGGTTTCTCACCTGGCCGGACAGGGAAAGGCTGGCCGGGTCCTTGATGATTTCGTTCACCACCTGGGGCGAGACATAGTGGCCGAAGGCGTCACGCAAAAACCGCTTTTCCCGTCCGGCAAAGAAGTAATTGGACAGGGTCACTCCCAGAAAAATCGTGCTGAGGGACAACAGGGGATAGGTGATACCGACAATTTGATTGTGGCGGAAGAAGAAATAGGAGCCGCCTAGCGTTGCCAGAATGGCGAACATGCCGCCGATCCCTCCGGCCAGGGGGGTGGAGTAAGACAGCAGGGCGCTGAGCAGGATGCCGATGACAACAACAAGGGTATAGGTCATGCCGATTTCCGTGTAGCGGTCATAGGTCAGCGGATCGGCCTGCAGGAGGTTGTCGATGATCGTTGCCTGGATTTCCACCCCGGGGAAAATATTGGAAAAGGGGGTGGCTCGCAGGTCAAGCAGTCCGGCGGCCGAGGTGCCGATAAGAACGTATTTGTCGCGCAGTTGATCGCGGTGCCGGCCTTGCAGGATGTCGGCGGCGGAGAGAAAAGGAAAGGTGTGGACCGGACCACGGAAGTTCACGGTAATCTGTCCCTGGTCGTCGGTTGGGATAAAACGCCCGCCGACGGTAATGCCCAGGATGGCGTTCCTGTTGTTTTGCAGCTGTCGGGAAAGATGGATGGTGATTTCCTCTTCCCCTGCTCCGACCCGCATGGTTTCGAGCGCCAGGGAGGGATACGGGACATTGTCCAGGATCATGAAAAGCGGGACTTTGCGGATGGTGCCGGACGGGTCGGGGAAGACATTGAAGAATCCCTCGCTTTCACTTTGCGCCACCTCGCTGACGTTGACAATGGCGCGCCCGGCAGGGATGAAGTTTATGGCGGCAAAAGGGGGAGCGGTGGGAGCAAGGCGGATGGTGCAGGAAGGGAAGGGTTTGGGGTCGGCCGAGCCTGCATGCCGGTCCGTCTCGAAAACGTAGCCGAGAACACTTGGTATCGCCGCCAGGGTATTGCCGAGAATCAGGTCATGGTCAAGGGCCGGGTTCTCTAGCAGCAGCTGCCGTTTTTCCCCGGAAACAGGGGAGTCGAGCAGGCTGATTATGTTGTCAAGGTGATTTTTGGGAGAAGTCCGGTCTGCTTCGGCAAAAACAAAATCAAAGCCGATGACCCTGGCGCCGGCTTGTGAAATCCTGTCCGCCAGGTCGGCGATGATATTGCGGGGCCAGGGCCATTGGCCGATGCGGGCCAGGCTGTCATTGTCGATGTCGACGATAACCACGGCGTCGCTGGTGGCTGTTTTCCCCCGCATGGAAAACAGGGCGTCGGTCAGACGGTTGTCAAAGGAGGCGAGCAGTTGCGGTTTGTTGCTGCCGAATGAGTAATAGAGCACGACCGCGGCAAGAACCAGCAGGCAGCCGATTTTAAAGGGTGAGGGTTTGAGAAGTGTGGGAAGTTTCAAATCGAACACTCAATCTTTTGCGTCATGGTCTGCCGCCGTCAAGCGGAGGGCGTGGCCCGTTTCCCCCGGAGCGGGAAGACCGGCCGATGCGGGGCCGGGACTCCGGTTTTTCTAACGATTACCGCCGAAGATGCCCACGTAGCTCCTCGTGTCGAATCCGGCATGGAAGTTTCCACCGATGGATTCGGCATGGGGGCCGAAAAACGCCCCGTTGAATTCGCTGTCGTAAACCGTCTTTGTCGGATGGGAGACAAAGCCGTGAAAGCCGCCGGTGGTGGCATAGTCCATCGCTGTGTTGGCAACATTAAAAGTGGTGCCGTCATCAATTTTGATGACCCCTTGAATCGCGCTTGCCGCATTTAAGTTGGCGAAATCCACATCAATGGCAAATGAGCCCTTGAACTCTTGCACATCGGTGTCGATCCGGGTGGCAAGAACAGGGCCGCCATAGTGACCAATGAAGTGGGTATTCGCCAGATTCTGCAATTCGGTGAGCGGGGTCGGTTCGCCGGCGATCCATCTGGAGCCTGGCGCATGGGCGTGGTAGGGCTCGCGGCTTGCCGGATCGGTATAGGCAACCTCCCAGAAACCCCAGGAAATGTAGTCGCCGATCTCGTTGATGTCCGGATCGGCCGTGACCAGGTAATTGGTGTATTTTTTCAGTCCGCCGGTGGAGCCGTTTGTTTCAACGCAAGCGCCGGATGGGCATCCCATCACGGCGGCAAAGTTGTCTTCCAGGATAAAGGCTGAGGGCAGGGCGCCGCCGATGTCGATGCCGACGAGGGCCGCGCCGCCGCCGGTCACATCCGAGGCGGAAAGTTTGCCGGTTATCGTGCCGTTGTCCTTGTCCAGGGTGAAGTAGAATTCGTTAAATCTTCTGTTCATGAACAGCCGTCGGTTGGAGTCGATATTCGTCATGTTTTCGGCGACACTTGTCACAAATCCTTTCCATGCCCGGATTTCACGGGGTGAAACGGCGTCATCCGGGGTGTCTTCCACTTCCCTTGTGGTCGTTCCCTGGGCCGACCAGGTGTCAAAAAGCGGTTGGCTGGGCGGCGCGATTTCATAGCCGGAGCCCGAGGCGCTGAAATTCAGAAAGTCGTAGTTTTCCCCGAGAATGAGGCCGCTGCCGCTGCCGTTCAAGGCGGTTATCGTCGGGAAGGGTTGCGTCGGATCGGCGGAATCCAGTTGGTCCGCCCCGGTTCCGAGGATTTTCACATTGACGATCTCGTTGCCGCGGATGTCCCCGATAAAGAAGACGGACGGGCCGGCCATGAGTCCTCCGATCCGGCCCAACGCCTTGCCGGAATGCCAGTTGATTTCTATCCAGACGGGATCGGAAAAGGTGTCGATCGTGCCATCCACCAGATTGGCGGTGCCGCTGATATCGCCCACGTAACCGGTGAGGCCGTCGGTGGGAAGCACGGGCGCCGGTGCAACGGGGTCAATGATCGGACTCGTCTCGTTGGGTGGCGGCACTTCCACGACGGGAGCGACAACCGGTTCGGTGGTGACCGCCGCAACGGTTGTTTCTCCCGCCAGGGCGATATCCGTTGTCGTGGCCGCATCATCGGTTTCCGGCAGCGCAGCCGGTTCCGTTTCCCCCGTGCTTTCATCGGTGGAGGCTGTTTCTTCGGCCACGGCAGGCGCGGCCTCCTCTTCATCGGTTGTTTCGTCAGCGGCAGCCGAGGATGATTCGCCTTCCTCCTGTTCTTCTCCGGTGGTTGTTTCCTCCGTTTCCTCCCCGTTGTCTTCCGCCTCATCACTCGCCTTTTTATTCAAAGAGGCAACTTCCTGTTCGCTGAATTTCGCGGGAGGTGTCGGGGCGCTTTCCGTCGACGCCTTGGTGCCGAAGCCGGGCTGGGAAATCTCAACCGTGCCGAAGGGATTGGTCACCGTAATTCCCTTGCCGCCTTGAAACACCACGGAAAGCGATTTCCCGGTCACGGTACCGGCATACATCGAGCCCCTGATGCCGATGGTGGCGGCCGGCGTTTCGGTGGTGAAGTTTTCCGGGGAATGCTTGGTAATGGCGCCGCCCATCACCCGAAAGACCCCTTCCTTCACTTTTGTTTTCAGTTCCCCCTCCTTCTTGTCCGGTTGCCAGCTGTACTGGGAGATCTGCATTTCGCTGTTGTCGGAGAGGCTGTAGATGGTGTTGTCGGTGAAGAGGATCTGGATGCGTCCACGCGGACCGGTTTTGATGCTGTCCGCGGCATGGATCGGGTCTTTTACGGCAAGCGGTCGCGATTTTCCGGCGGCGTCAATGGCCTCCACCTTGCCCCGTAGGGCCACCACGGTTGCGACCGGGCCGGCATTTTCCTCCGCCCGGCATATCGGCGGTAAGGAAAAGAAACAGAGCAGCAGGCCGAAAAGGAGAACGGAGAAGAGAGGGGAGCGCGGTTCGGCATTGTTCATGGCTGATTCTCCTTTAGAAAAATCCCAGGGTCAGGCCAAGGGAAACAAGATTTTTACGGTAGGTATAGAGGCTGATATTGGAATCGGAATCAAGATAGGTATAACTGAGTTGTCCGGAAAGATTCGTCCGTTTTTTTCCGGATTGCCAAAGCAATTTTGAAACACCGACCTTCAGTTCCTGAACGGTGTCGTTGCGTTTTTTGAGAAAGAAGATGTTTTCGCCGTCGTATTCGGTCGTTTTTGCGCCGATCCCGGCGAAAATCGTTGTATCCAGGAACATCAGGCGTTCATAGCTTAGGATCCAGCCGATACGATCATAACTGTTCACCTCGTCGTCGGCGTTTTCAATTTCATTGAACAGGTAAGCGCTTATCCGGTTCGGGCCGATGGTCAGCACCGGGTTGAAATTGATGTTGATATTGGTGGCGTCGAGATAGGGATCGGAATGGTTGTCTTTTTCCTCGATCTGGCCGCCGAAGGTTATCAGCATCCGGGGCAGCAGTGGAACAGTCAGCAGGCTGCCGAGGCCCAGCGAGTCGAGATAGCGGTCATGTTCCACATCGATATGCTTGATGATGCCGTGGTTGTTCCACATGAACCGGTCGGTTTTCCACACCGGCCCGCTTTTCATTTCATAGTAATAAACATCCAGGTCATGCCATGTTTCATAAAAGGCGTTGTAGTTGGTGAAGGCCGTTTTCCAGGTGTATGCGGGCGTGTTGGGGCGATAAACATGATTGATCACCGTTGTGGTCGAGAAGATCTCGTCATCCCGGGGTTTGGCGGTTGCCCCGGTGAGCTGAATGCCGCCCAGGACGATATCGCTTACCGGCGACAGGTAGACGTTGTCATCCAGGCTGAGGCCCAGGGAAAAGCTGCCGCTGAAGAGATGGCGTTTTTCCATCTCGTCAATGGCCGTCATATAGTGCTCGATATTTCGCCAGACCGCTTCCGGCGGTTTGGTCGCCAGCACTTCCCGGAAATATTGGCGGGCCAGCTCCCGGAAACCCAGGCGGAAATGACAGCGGGCTATTTCGAGTTTGACCCTGGTCGCATTGGGATCCGCGATAAGGACCCGTTCAAAGGCCATCAGGGCGGCTTCATAATCTCCCAGCTCATACAGGACGAGGCCGAGATAGAAGTTGATGTCGGGGTTGGCGGGGTCATTCCTGAACGCCGCGGAAAGGAATCTGTCGGCTTCCCGGTAATTGCCGGCGAGGAAATTTTTTTTCCCTTCCTGAAAATCCGCGGATTGTGACGAAGCCGCCGCAAGAGATGAAAGAGGCGCGAAGATGAAAAAAAGAAAAATAAAGAAGAGGCGCATACGTTCACTTTTTATAAAATAGTTGTGTGTTGCAATGGGTAAAATACTTTGATTCATAACATAGCAGAAGGCAACGAGGAAATAAACCGGGTGAGGTTGAAATTTGTCGGATCACAAGGCGGAGAACAAGAAGAAAAATCAAACTTGACAAATCCGTCCATTGTGGTATTTATCACTGTTTCTGTGTCTTAGTATATAAATCTGCGTTTGCGGAGCCGGTTCAGTTGGTTGCGCTCGGGATAGAAATCATTTCGTTTTGAAGTTGGAGGATAATATGTACGCTATAATTCGTACCGGCGGTAAACAGTATCAGGTGGCGGCAGGCGAAAAACTTCGCGTTGAAAAGCTTGCCGGTGAGGTGGGCGACACGGTGGAACTCAATGATGTTCTGCTGGTTGCCGCCGGTGATGATGTCAAGATCGGCCGGCCTGTTGTTGACGGCGCCAAGGTGACGGCCCGTATTGTCGAGCAGGATAAAGACAAAAAGGTGCTGATCTTCAAGAAGAAACGCCGCAAAGGATACAAGTTGCGAAAAGGCCATCGCCAGCCGTATACGGCGCTGGAAATTAAAGAAATAACCATTTAATAAACGGAAATTCTTAATCATTGCGTGGCAGGGTGCCGTTCATGGCCGCTGCCCGCACTATTTTTAAGAGGTTGCATTGTGGCTCATAAGAAAGCAGGCGGTAGTTCAAAGAACGGCAGGGACAGTAATGCCCAGCGTCGTGGTGTGAAAAGATTCGGTGGCCAGGAAGTTCGGGCCGGAAACATCCTGGTGCGTCAGCTCGGCACCAGGATTCATCCCGGCACCAATGTCGGACTGGGCCGGGATTATACTCTCTATGCAATGGTCGATGGTGTTGTCGCATATGAGAAATTCGGTAAAGATCGCAAAAGAGTGAGCGTCTATCCGGTCGAAACCGCTTAAGGTTTTCTGATGTTTTCCTCCGTCAAGGTGACGTATACATGGCATTCGTGGATGAAGCCAAATTTTTTGTCAAGGCCGGCGACGGAGGAAATGGATGTATCAGCTTCCGTCGGGAGAAGTTCGTGCCCAAGGGTGGACCTGACGGTGGTGACGGTGGGCGTGGCGGTTCGGTCATTATGGAGGCGTCCGACCGACTCAACTCACTGATCGACTTCCGTTACCGGTCCCACTTTATCGCCCAGAACGGGACAGGTGGGCAAGGCAAGAAGATGCATGGCCGGAAGGGCAGCGACTGCCTCGTCACTGTTCCTGTCGGCTCAATTATCAAGGACGCGGAAACAGGCGAAGTCATAGCCGATTTCGTCACCAGCCACCAGCGTATCGTGGTGGCGCAGGGCGGCAAGGGCGGCGGCGGCAATGTGCATTACGCCACCGCCACCAACCGGGCCCCGCGCAAGGCCGGTAAAGGTCGCCCCGGCGACGAACGCTGGCTCCTTATCGAACTCAAGCTGCTCGCCGATGTCGGTTTGATCGGCCTTCCCAATGCAGGAAAATCGACCCTGCTTTCCCGGCTGTCCGCCGCCAATCCCAAGGTTGCCCCATATCCATTCACGACGCTGGAGCCGCAGCTCGGCGTCCTGCGGTTTGAATATGGCCTGCAGTGCATTATCGCGGATATTCCAGGCCTCATCGAAGGCGCGCATCACGGTGCGGGCCTTGGGCATAAGTTTCTCCGCCATATTGAAAGGACCCGTATTCTGCTGCACGTCATAGACGCTTCCGGCCAGGAGGGTGATCCGCTCGATCAGTATCATACCCTGGAGCAGGAGTTGCACCTCTATAATGAAGCCTTGCTCGGCCGGCACCGTCTTGTCCTTTTAAACAAAGTCGATCTCATTGAGGAACAATCCGCTGTTGATGAGCTGCGTGACAGGTTCGGCAAAGAAGGCATCGATGTGCTGCCTATTTCCGCCGTCACCGGACACGGCTTAGGTGAATTGCGGGATCAGATTGCCCATCTCCTGGAGGAGATGCGCGAAAGTGAGGACGTGGAAGAACCGACATGACATTTCAGGTGGCCCGGGAAAAGGGCGGCGAATTGCGTAAAAGTTATCTCAGTGCGGCAAAAAGGGTAGTGGTCAAAGTAGGCAGCGCCGTGCTCACCACCGGATCAGGCCTTAATCAGGCCGTACTTGACAATCTGGCCGAGGAACTGACCTTTCTCAAGGAAAGCGGCCGGGAGGTTATTCTGGTCAGTTCCGGAGCAGTGGCCTCGGGCCGGAAAAAGCTGGGCCTCGGCAATCGCGTGCTGCGCATGCGGGAAAAACAGGCTGCCGCAGCCGTGGGGCAATCGAGCCTCATGCATTCATACGAAGATCTGTTTGACCGCCATGATCAGAAGGTGGCCCAGGTACTGCTCACCCATGACGATTTCGCCCATCGGGATCGTTATCTTAATGTCAGAAACACCATCTTTACCCTGTTTGAATGGGGAATTCTCCCCATAATCAATGAAAACGATACCGTATCGGTCAAGGAACTCCGTTTCGGCGACAACGATACCCTGGGCGCCATGGTGGCCAATCTCATCGATGCCGACGCCTTTATCTGTCTGACCGACGTTGATGGTCTGTATACCGGCAATCCCTGTACCAATCCCCAGGCAACCAGGGTGCATACCGTGGCCGAGGTTGACGAGGAAGTGGAAAACATGGCCGGAAATATCTGCGGTTCAAGCCTCGGTACCGGCGGCATGCGCAGCAAGATACTTGCCGCCAAAATGGTGGCGGCCAAGGGCGGATGTTCGTTTATCGGTCCGGGCCGGGAGCCGGGGGTTCTGCGCAAGCTTTTTGCAGGTGAGCTGGTGGGCACCTTTTTTCTCCCCCTGGAGCGGAAGTTGGCCAGCAGGAAGCACTGGATCGCCTATACCCTTCGGCCCAAAGGCTATCTCGTGCTTGACACCGGCGCCTGCCGGGCCTTGTCCGATCAGGGCAAGAGTCTGCTGCCCTCGGGCATCCGCGAGGTGCGGGGGAAATTCGGGGTGGGAGATCCGGTGCACTGTCTTTCGCCTGAAGGAAAGGCCATTGCCGCGGGTCTGGTCAATTACGACTCAGCGGATATAGAAAGGATTCATGGCTGTCATACCTCGAAAATAGAGGAGTTGATCGGCTACAAGGACAGCGACGAGGTGATTCACCGGGATAATCTGGTTATGCTCGGCATTCGGAATTCAAACACGGTGAATCAGGAAGAAGTTGAAGCAACAGGCTTCAAGGAATAATTGAATTGCCGGGAGCAGAAGATGAGCACGATCCAGGAAACGATTAAGAAGATGGCCGGGCAGGCAAAGGCCGCCTCCCGTAAAATGACCGCTTTATCCACGGAAAGCAAGAACCGGGTTCTCCTCCGCATGGCCTGCGCCCTGGACGAGCAGAAGGATTACATCCGCCGGGAAAACGACAAGGATCTCGCTGCCGGGCGCGCCAAAGGGCTGTCCGCCGCCATGCTTGATCGTCTCAGCCTTTCCGACAAGGTCATGTCCTCCATGATAAACGGCCTCAAGGAGGTTGCCGCCCTGCCGGATCCGGTGGGGGAGGTGACGGAAATGATCAAGCGGCCCAACGGTATCATGGTCGGGCGCATGCGTATTCCTTTGGGCGTTATCGGCATGATTTACGAGTCCCGGCCCAATGTCACGGTGGATGCGGCGGCGCTGTGTCTCAAGGCGGGCAACAGCATTCTGCTGCGGGGCGGCTCCGAGGCCATCCATTCAAATCTCGCCCTGGCCAAGGTGCTGCAGGACTGTCTGGCTGCGGAGAAGATCGACGCCGCGGCAATCCAGGTAATTCCCGTCACCGACCGCGAGGCGGTTACTTTCATGCTCGGGCTGGAGGAAGAAATCGATCTCATCATCCCCCGGGGCGGCGAAGGGCTCATTCGTTTTGTCGCGGAAAACTCCCGCATCCCGGTACTGAAACATTACAAAGGGGTGTGTCATGTCTTTGTAGATGAAACCGCCGATCTGCAGATGGCAATCAATATCGTCATGAACGGCAAGGTGCAACGCCCCGGAGTCTGCAACGCCCTGGAGACGCTGCTGGTCCATGAGAGGATCGCCGCGGCATTTCTCCCTTTGGTCGGCGCCGAGCTGATCAAGGCCGGAGTCGAAATCAGGGGTTGCGGGAAAACCCGGGCCCTGGTGAACCAGGCGAAAGCAGCCGGTGATGCGGATTGGGGCATGGAGTTTCTTGATCTGATCCTGGCGGTTCAGGTGGTGCCCGATCTTGACGCGGCCATGGCCCATATCGTCAGATACGGTTCCCAGCATACGGAGGCCATCGTCACCAACAGTTATGCCAACGGCCAGCGTTTTCTGCGGGAAGTTGACGCCTCGGCGGTGATGATCAACGCTTCCACCCGGTTCAGCGACGGCGGTCAGTTCGGGTTGGGGGCGGAAATCGGTATCAGCACCACCAAGCTGCACGCCTACGGGCCCATGGGGTTGAAAGAGCTGACCACCAAAAAATTCATCGTCTACGGCGAGGGTCAGGTGCGGGCGTAGGATTTTTTGAGAAGGCGGGAGTCAGGAGTAAAAATCTTCTGACTCCTTTGTTTTTCGTAAAAATACAGGAGCCGACGCATGAAAAAGATCGGCCTGTTCGGCGGCACCTTTGATCCTGTCCACAACGGTCATATGGCGGTGGCAAAGGCTGCGCTGGAGCAGCTTGCGCTTGATACCCTTTACTTTATCCCTGCTGCCGAGCCACCCCATAAATCCAGTCGGTTCATCACGTCATTTGCCCATCGGGTGGCCATGCTGCGCCTGGCCCTGCAAGGGGAGCCGCGTTACATTGTCTCGGACATCGAGGGGCTGCGCCGCGGCCCGTCCTATACCATTGACACCCTGGCCCAGTTTCGGCGCAAACTGGGCCGGGAGGCGGATCTTTTTTTCATCATCGGCCTGGACGCCTTTGCCGATATAACGAGCTGGAAATGCTACCGGGAGCTTCTGCAAGGCAGTTCTTTCGTGGTCATCGACAGACCGACCCATGGGCACCATGTTTTGTCCGAGGTTATTGCCGGCAATTTTCCCGATTACCGGGAAACGGGTGCGGGAATCTGGTCAAGGAAGGGGGGCAAAAGCATTCTTGCCCTGTCCATGGAGCCGGTTGCCGTTTCTTCCTCTTTGGTGCGGGAAAGATTACGACAGGGCAGCCCGGTGGAAAAGCTTATTCCACCGGCGGTGGTGCGCTATCTGCGGTCTGAACGGTTATATGGGGAAATGGGACGTTAGGCTTCAATGCCGCTGCTGTCGACATAGGCATAGGCGCTGTGCTTGTGAATCGATTCGAAGCTTTCCACCCCTACCGAGAACCAGTAGATGTCAGGGTGGGCCTGGGCCATTTCCGCTACCTTGCGCACCACATCCTCAACAAACATCGGATTTTTGTACGCCTGTTCGGTAACGAATTTTTCATCGGGTCGCTTGAGGATGGAATAAACTTCGCAGGAGGCCCCGGACTCCACCAAACTGATCAGGTCCTCCACCCAGATGAAGCCTTTTGACTTGACGTTCAGGTTGATTTCCGCCCGCTGATTGTGGGCGCCGAATTCGCTGATTTCCTTGGAGCAGGGGCATAAGGTGGTGCTGGGCACCCAGACGGAAAGAATAAAATCTTCATCCTCGCCGATGCCGCCGGCAAAACGGCAGGTATACTCCATCAAGCCCGATGTTTTTGTCACCGGCGCCTTTTTTTCCAGAAAATAGGGAAATGTCATCTCCAGATGGGCGGAGTTGGCCTGCAACTGGTCCCTGGTTTCCACCAGCAGCTTGGGGAAGATGGTGACGCTCATGTCCTCCTGGTATTTGCGCAGGACATCGAGAAAGGTTGCAACGCAGGTTTCCCGGAAGCGCCGGGGCATGTTGGCCTGCAGGGTGATGCTCGCCACCGTGGACTGCAGGCCGCCTCCTGATTTTTCCCTGATCATGACCGGATAGCGAATGTTTTTGATACCCACTGTTTTCAGCTTCATAAGAGACCCTTTTTACCTTTTTTTGTCCACATCGCCAACAGGTTTCTTTGGCCGCCGTTTGTTCCGGGATTTTCGCCGTCATCAAAGTTTTCAGGTTTGCCGGAACATCTCGAACTTTTTTGCAGCCGGTGGTAAAATATGGTAATTTTTTCGCTACTCTCGGAGCGTTGAATCAATTATTATGGCATGCTGTGACTGAAGAAAAAGTGCGGATTGATAAATGGCTGTGGGCCGCCAGATTTTACAAGACACGTTCCATGGCGGCCAAGGCGGTGAGCGGCGGTCATGTCCATGTCAACGGGGATCGGGTCAAGTCGGCGCGCGGCGTGGGTGTCGGCGATGCGCTGCGGATTGTCCGGGATGAAACGGAGTTTGTCGTCATTGTCCGGGCATTGTCTGATCGTCGTGGACCGGCACCCATTGCCCGCACGCTTTATGAGGAAACCGAAGCGAGCATCGCCGCCCGGCAAAAACAAGGTGAAGACCGACGCCTGATGCGGCTTGCCGGCGATATGCCCCCACCCAAACGGCCGGGCAAGCGGGACAGGCGACTGATCCGGAATTTTACCAGAAAAAGCGATACGGAATAAAGTCCGGACGGCGGAAGAACGGAGAGCTGCTGAATCCTTTCACTTCTGCCTGCCGGCTTTTCCCATCGACTTTTTTTGATTTTAAATAACACAGGGGAGATTGACATGAAAAAAGCGGAAAGGGCGCTTATCAGCCTGACGGATAAGTCTGGAATCGAGGGATTTGCCAAGGAGCTTGAAGCTCTTGGTATTGAAATTCTCTCCACCGGCGGAACAGCCAAAAAATTGCGCGACAGCGGCATCAAGGTCAAGGATGTGTCGGAATTTACCGGCTTTCCCGAGATGCTCGACGGTCGGGTGAAAACCCTGCATCCCAAGGTGCACGGCGGTATTCTGGCGCAGAAGGGCAATCCCGACCATCTCCGCCAGATGAAGGAACATGGCCTTGAGGCGATCGATATCGTTGCCGTCAATCTTTACGCCTTTGACAAGGCCACCGCCGACCCCAATTGCACCCTGGCGCATGCCATTGAAAATATCGATATCGGCGGACCCACCATGCTGCGCTCCTCGGCCAAGAATTTCCAGGATGTCACCGTTATTGTCGATCCCGCCGATTATCCGACGGTCATCGGCGAAATCAAACAGCACGGCAACACCACCCTGAAAACCCGTTTCCTGCTGGCCAGGAAAGTTTTCGCCCTGACCGGCCGGTACGACAGCCTGATTACCGCCTGGCTTGATAAGGTGAATGTTGATTCCGACCCTTCTTTCCGTTGAGGAGACAATTCATGAAAATGGCTGTTCTTCTTTCCGGCAGCGGCCGTACCCTGGATAATTTTCATCAACGAATCCAAAACGGCACCATGCAGGGCAGCATTGCCGTCGTCATCTCAAACGTCAAGGACGCCCTCGGTCTGCAAAAGGCTCGCAACTACGGCTATCCCGCCGTTCATGCCGCTGATAACGCCATCATCAATCGCACTCTTGCCGACTATGATGTGGAGCTTATTCTGCTGGCCGGTTTCCTGAAACTCTATGAACCGCCTGCTCATCTCAGAAGAAATGTGATCAATATCCATCCGTCGCTTATTCCTTCTTTTGCCGGCGCCGGTTTTTACGGCATGAAGGTGCATCGCGCCGTGCATGAGCGCGGAGTGAAGGTGAGCGGCTGTACGGTCCATTTTGCCAATGAGGTGTATGATGAAGGCCCGATCATTGTGCAGAAATGTGTTCAGCTCACGGAAAACGACACCCCGGACGATATAGCGGCAAAGGTGTTTGCCGCCGAGTGCGAGGCGTTTCCGGAAGCGATCAACCTGGTGCATGAAAAGGGTATTGATGTTTTCTGGCGCTAGTCCGGAAAACAGGGAGAATGGAACGTGGCCGAGAAAAGAACTTTGATCATGAGCGCCCAGGATATCGAGCGATCCCTCACCCGCATGGCCTTGCAGATCATGGAGGACAACCGCGGCATCAAACGACTGGCGCTGATCGGCATTCATACCGGCGGCGTCTATCTTGCCGACCGTTTGCGGAAAATAGTCAGGGAGCATGAGGGGTTGGAGCTGCCCGTCGGTTATCTTGACATTACCCTTTACCGTGATGACTGGAGTCTGGTTTCGCAGAATCCCATTGTCAAGACGACCGATATCCCCTTTTCGGTGGAAGAGCATACCCTGATTTTGGTTGATGATGTCCTGTATACCGGACGCACCATCCGTGCGGCGCTTGACGCCATCATGGATCTGGGTCGGCCGCGGGCCATTCAGCTGGCGGTCCTGATCAACCGGCAGTGCGGCCGGGAGCTTCCCATCCAGCCCAATTACTGGGGGCTTGAGGTGCGGGAAAACGTCACCGATCATGTCCATGTCATCCTTCATGAAAAAGAAGGGGAGCAGGATGAGGTCAGACTAACTTTTGACTGATTTTTTGTGAAGGCATGACCAATTCGACGATGGCAGTCAAGCGGATGGCGGAAATAAGCAGTCGTATCGTCCAGAAAAGAGAGGACTACAAACGCTATAATTTCACCAGCGAGCAGAATGATATCCTGAAGACTTTTTTTGACTTGGCCCAGGAATACGGCTCCCTGGAAGATTTTTATCGGATCTCCGTTTCGGTGCTGAAAGAGTTCATGGGGGTCGAGACCAGGCTGTATCTGCGCAATGAGACGAGCCAATCTCTGGAATTGGCGTGCGACAGCTCGGAAGGGGTTTCGGCCGGCCCTGTTGCCGCACCCGCTTATGTCAAACTTGTTGATCATATGTACTCGGCTGATGGTTTTTTTCTCGTGCCGATTGCAAGTCGACAAAGTGATCCGGTTTCGGCCCATGCAAATCACGATATTCTGCTGCTGGGCATGCTCGAAATCGAAACATCGCGGGAACTCAGTGAACAGGAACAGTTTTTCCTCGGTAAATTCGCCAACCGTATCGGCTTTAATCTCTATAACCGGAGGATGGCCATCCAGAATATCAACCATCTGAAGTTCATCAACAACCTGGTGATGGATATCGAGCATAATGTCATTATTCCCAACATGTACTTTAAACATCTTTTTAACCGTGTGCGAAAAAAAATTAAGGATGTCGAGGAACTGGAAGAAAAGATGATGGGAATGAAGCGGGTGCTTGGGGTGGAAGACAGGATCTGTCAGGAGATCATCGGCAAAGTCACGGGCCTTCATCAGGATCTGACTGATTACCATCAGGAAATGCTGAAGCACCACAGCAATTGCAGCCTTTTTCTGGAAAGCCTTTTTCGGCGCGATCATTTCGAAAAGGGCCATCTCGTCCTTCATTCAAAGAAGTGCATGGTGGAGAATGAGATCATTCTTCCCCAGCTTGAGCAGTTTGCCAGAAGACTCGCCGATCGGGGAATTATCGTTGAGCGGCCGGAAGACATGGCGGCGGAGCAGATTCCGCTTCGAGTTGATATCGGGCTGCTGTCCCAGGTATATGCCAATTTTTTTTCCAATGCGGTCAAATACACCGAGGAAATCATCGACCATGAGGGCCGGCCCCGCAAGGCCATCGCCTATGGCCGCACGGTTCTGCCCGATTACTTCGGCCCCGGAAGGCCGGGGGTTAAATTCAATATTTTCAGTACCGGGCCTCATCTTGATAAGGATGACGCGTTTGGCGTTTTCACCGAAGGGTATCGGGGGAAAAACAGCGGGCAGCACAGCGGCACCGGTCATGGACTCACCTTTGTGAAACAGGTGGTGGAGATGCATGGCGGCGAGGTTGGCTACGAGCCGACCCTGGAAGGCAATAACTTCTTTTTCATTCTGCCGCTCGAAGAAATATGAAAGGGAATTTCGTCGGCAAACCGGAACTCCTGGCACCGGCAGGATCGCTTGATGTTTTTGCCACGGCGGTGGAGGAAGGGGCGGATGCGGTTTATATCGGCGCTCCGGCCCTGAATGCCCGCGCCCTGGCCAAACATTTTACCCCGGAAGAGCTGGCTTCCATGATCGATTACGGCCGGAGGTCGGGCGTCAAGGTCTACCTTGCCATGAACAGCCTGGTGAAGGAAGAGGAAATCCCCCAGCTTGTCGAACTGCTCTCCCTGCTCGAACAGCTCGCGCCGGATGCCTTGATTATTCAGGATCTCGGTTTGTATTCCCTGGTCAGAAAATATTTTCCCTCCTTTACCCTTCATGCCAGCACCTTGATGGGTGCCCACAATTCTCTTGCAGTCCGTCAGTTTGCCGACATGGGATTTAAACGGGTGGTTCTGGCCCGGGAAGTAACCCTGGCGGAGACGGAAAAAATTCACGGACAGTGCCCGGTGGATCTGGAGGTGTTCGTGCACGGCGCCCTTTGTTTCAGCTATTCCGGGCTTTGTCTTTTCAGCAGTTATCTGGGCGGCAAAAGCAGTCTGCGGGGCCGATGCGTACAGCCCTGCCGGAGAAAGTATGGGTGGGCCGGGGAAATCAAGGGGCCGCGGGAAGGTTACTTTTTTTCCATGAACGATTTGGAGGGGGTGGGCCTGTTGCCCCGGCTTGTCCGGGCGGGCGTCGTTTCCCTGAAAATTGAAGGACGAATGCGCAGCCAGAGCTATGTGGGATCGGTGGTTCGGGCCTATCGGAAGATGATCGATGCCGGGGACAACGCGGCGGACGTTCTGCCGGAGGTGCAAAACCTGCTGCATCAGGCCATGGGGCGCAAGTCGACCGGCGGATATTTCCTGTCATCCCAGCCGGCTGATGCCGTTACCCCCTACACCTCGGGCAACATCGGCCATTTTCTCGGCCGGGTTGAGGCGGTGCAGGCCGGACGTCTGACCCTCACCCTGCATGAATCGATTGAAACCGGTGACCGGGTGCGCCTGCATCACGAGGATTCAGGTGACCGGGCCTCATTTACGGTCAAGGACGTCCACGCCTCCGCGGGCGGGAAAAAAGGGCGAGGGGAAAAGGACGACAGTGTGACGCTGCTGCTCTCGGGTGCCACGGCCGAACCCGGCGACATGCTCTACAAGGTTGACGTGCGCAGTCGACGGCAGATGGAGGCCAGTAAGGGCCGATTAACCCCGCCTCCGCGTTTTCGGGCTCTCATCGAAAAGATCAAAAAAGGCGACAAGGCAAACAAGGTCCTCAAGTCCCTTGCCCTGGTGTCCTCCTCAACCGCGCCGGCCGCGAAAAAACGGGGCGGCCCGCCGCCTGCCCAGGCGCGATCGGCGGATCTTCCCCTCTGGGTGCGTGGTGACCTGCGGATCCTGACGCAACCGGTTGTCGACCGCCCGGACAGGCTCATTGTCCTTCTTGACCGGGAAACAGTCGGCCGGTTGCAGGGGGAAAAAATGATGCGCCATGTGGCGAAAACCGTGACCTTCTCTTTGCCGCCGGTCATCCTGGAAGATGATGTGGACTTTTACCGGCAGGTGGTGCGGGAACTTGTGCAAAAGGGCTACCGTTCCTGGATGATAAGCCATATCGGCCAATTGCAGCTTTTTCCCTCGACCGGGAAAAATTCCCGTGAAGGGGGGCGGCGGCCTTTGCATCAGGGACCGGCCCTGGTGGGGGACTATACCCTGAATGTGCTGAATTCCCTGACCATGCAATTTTTGCGGGAAAGCGGGATTGCCGCGGTTCAGATCTCCATTGAAACAGACCGGGATAATCTGCAGAAGATCTGTGAAAGGAAAAAGAAGGGTGGGGCGGGACTGACCGTTTTCGGCCGTCCGGCTCTTTTCACCGCCCGGCTTCATCCTGATTTCTTTCAGTTCAACAAGACCTTTGTCAGCCCCAAGGGTGAACGCTTCTCCCTCCAGCAGAAATGGGGGCAGACCCTGGCCTTGCCTGATAAGCCTTTTTCTCTGCTTGGGCAACTGGCGGAATTGAAAAATTCCGGGCTTGATTTCGTCGTTATCGACCTTGCCAATGTTTCCTTTCACAAAAAGGAAATGGCCGCCCTGCGCCGCACCCTTTCCGCCCGCGCCAAGAGCCGCTCCCAGGATAGTTTCAATTATTTCCGCACGCTTCAGTAAGTGGTCGGTTTGGGAACAAATCGAAGCAAGGGCGGCTGTGGAATGAAACGTATAATCGCGACGAGTACAGACTGTAAAAATAAATCTGTTTCCTTTTCCTTTTGCGGTCCGGTGAAATGAATCGTTGGGCTTTTTCTTCGGGCTTGCGAGGGCATTTTCCAGAGCCAAGGCTTTTTTCATGTCGAAGCCCAAGTCCGCCGCGCTCGCCTTGTCCGCGCCCGAAGCCAAAGGACCTCTTAAAACTCATTAACTCAAATCCATGCTAGTGCGGCAGAAACGAGGGTGTAAAATAGTTTGTGTAAATGGC
>AMWB02024892.1_pt1 | contig 43498 bp, 35 predicted proteins | sample 200311 | NCBI WGS metagenome assembly AMWB02 (sample SAMN02737377, study PRJNA173069) | bioreactor metagenome | biome: anode biofilm in microbial fuel cells | place: USA: California | collected 2010-12-16
TCACGCATACAATGGTGGGGCAAGGAGTTAGGCATCGATGTACAGGTACGCCATGGAGACACTTCACGTAACGAACGTCAGAAACAATCACGCAGACCACCAGATTTTTTGATCACCACGCCTGAAACCTTACAGGCAATGTTCACAGGCAGGTTGCTGCGGGAAAGCCTGGGATATGTGAAACATGTAGTTGTGGATGAGATCCATGAGCTGGCAGCTTCAAAAAGAGGAGCACAGCTTGCTATAGGTCTTGAAAGGCTGGTGGAGCTTGCAGGTGAGTTCCAGAGAGTGGGGCTTTCCGCCACTGTAGGTAACCCGGAAGAAGTTGCACGGTTCCTTGCAGGATCAGAAAGAAATGTAGTGGTCTTGCAGGTAATCATGTCCAAACTCCTGGAATTCGATGTAGTACGTCCGCAGATAGTAGCAGAGGACATGGAGATCTCTCAGATAGTCGGATGTGATATTGAGTTTGCTGCACATCTGAGATGTATCCGGGATATAGTAAAAAGGCATGAGTCCACTCTGGTCTTCGTCAATACGAGACAAAGTGCAGAAGCTTTGGCGTCGGGTTTCAGGATAATGGGCGAGTCCATAGGAGTACATCATGGATCCCTGTCCGTGGAGGCACGTATCGAAGCTGAAGAGTCTTTCAAAGCAGGAGACATGAGAGGACTTATATGCACTTCTTCCATGGAACTTGGCATTGATATCGGCAAGGTGGACCATGTTGTGCAGTATGGATCTCCAAGACAGGTTTCTAGGCTTTTGCAAAGGGTCGGACGTGCAGGTCACAGGATACATGAGATCTCCAGGGGAACTATTCTTGCAGTTGGACAGGATGATGTTGCAGAGAGCATGATGATCGTGATGTATGCCCTCGAAGGAAAAGCGGAAGAAATATCAGTGCAGACAGGTGCTCTGGATGTGCTGGCCAATCAGATATCAGGAATGGTACTTGATTTCGGAGAACTTGATATTTCACGCCTGTATTCGATCTTCAAGAGAGCGTATCCTTTCCGTGACCTGACCCTGCAGGAACTGGAAAGGGTTGTGGAGCAGGTAACAGAATACAGGCTGGTGTGGAGAGAAGAAGGATCACGCATACTGGGCAGAAGGCGCAAGAGCTGGCAGTATTATTATGATAACCTCTCCATGATACCCGATGAGAAAAAGTATGAGGTATTCGATATGGTTTCCGGCAGGCCTGTCGGAATGCTGGATGAGGCTTTTGTTGTAACATCTGCAACTCCCGGTGCTGTGTTCATCACAAAAGGTGACATGTGGAGGGTCATAGACATGGACACCGAAAGAGACAGGATAAAAGTAGAACCTGTCAAGGCAAAGGGTGAGATCCCCAGCTGGGTTGGGGAGGAAATACCTGTGCCTTTTGATGTTGCCCAGGCAGTAGGAAGACTTCGTGCTTTCATCAGGAATTCACTTCTTAACGAGATGGATGAAGAAATAATAGCAGAAGAGCTTATTCTTAAGTACCATGTTGATATGGCAGGTGCTTTAGAGTTGATATCGCTTGTGGCTGAACATGTGACAGCTGGACTCAAAGTCCCGGATGACAAAACCTTGCTTATCGAAAGCGACGATGATGCAGTGATCATTAATGCTTGTTTTGGACATAATACCAATGAAACTTTAGCCAAAGTGCTGACGGCATTGCTTGCAGCACGCTTTGGGAGCAGTGTGGCACAGGAAGTAGACCCTTACCGCATACGACTTCAGGGACCACGGAAGCTGAAACCTGTCGATATAAGGTCAATGATACTTGATATTAGTCCGAATCACATTGAACCTGTCATAGAGATGACCCTTAAGAACACATCTCTTATGAAGTGGAAGATGGTGCATGTTGCCAGGAAGTTCGGAGCGCTTAGCAAAGATCTGGATTACGACAGGATCAGCATGAAAAAACTTCTTGAAATATATAAAGGCACTTCCATGTATGATGAGGTGGTCCGGGAGATCCTGCATGATATGCTGGATGTGGATTCAGCCCGCGAGGTTTTATCACAGATATCTTCAGGCGAGATCCAGATCGAGATCAGTGTCTCAACACCGATAGGTTCATCGGGATTCTCCATGAAACGTGATCTTGTAGCCCCGGAAAAAGCTGATAGGTCGATAGTGCTTGCTCTCAAGGAACGTATCATGCACGATAATATCATATTGTTCTGCATACACTGTAAAAAATGGGCATCTCACAGGAAAGTGATGAATGTGCCGGATGATATCATATGCCCTGTATGTGGATCAAAAATGGTGGCTGCCCTCAAGCCATGGGAAGAGGAAGAGATAAAACTTGTGAAGAAACATAGTGGATCTGCTTCCGGTGAAGAAATAAAACGTATCAAGAGAGTACATAGGAATGCCAATTTTGTGAGAGTCCATGGAAAAAAGGCTGTAATTGCCCTTGCTTCCAGAGGTGTGGGTCCTGAAACGGCTTCCCGCATCATACAGAAAAACCGGCCTGAGGAAGAAGACTTCTACAGGGACATTCTGGCAGCAGAGCGAAACTATGCCAAAACAAAAAAATTCTGGGATTGATAATTGCAGGTAAACGCTCTAATTCCAAAGAATGGAAACCGGTTTTATAAACGTATTCTGCAGTTGTTGAGCAGAAATATATATTTCGTCCAGTATAAAGCACTATTCCCAATAGTTTTATATTTGATGTATTGCAAATTCAGGTGACTAACTCTTTAATTGGAGAGAAGGATTAATTATGAGCGACTTAAACATGAAGGAAAGGTTTTTAAAAGCATTGAAATGTGAGGAAGTCGACAAGGTCCCAGTTCTGTCAGTTACACAGACCGCTATTGTCGAGCTCATGGACAAGACAGGCGCTGCATGGCCAGAAGCACACAGCGATGCAAAGCTCATGGCAGAACTCGCATACGCTTCATACGAGGTATGTGGCCTTGAGGGCGTAAGAGCACCATACTGTCTTACAGTTCTTGCTCAGGCAATGGGCTGTGAGGTCAACATGGGTACAAAGAACAGACAGCCATCTGTTACAGCACACCCATACCCTGACAGTGTCGAAAACCTGAAAATGCCTGAGAACCTTCTTGAACAGGGCAGGATCCCTGCTGTGCTGGAAGCAATGAAGATCCTTAAAGAGAAGACAGGCGGCAAGGTCCCTGTGATAGCAGGTATGGAAGGACCGATCACCCTTGCATCAGACCTCTGCGGTGTTAAGAGGTTCATGAAATGGTCCATAAAGGACAAAGCTTCATACAACGCTATACTCGACTTCGCAACTGACGCATGTATTGCATACGCAAATGCTCTGGCAGATGCTGGTGCAGATGTTATCAGTGTACCAGACCCAGTAGCTTCTCCTGACCTCATGGCACCGGCTGCCTTTGAAGCAGACCTCAAGCCAAGGCTTCAGAAGTTCTCAGCAGCAGTAAAGGTTCCAATGATCCTCCACATCTGCGGTGATGTCACACCGATCATTCCAGCAATGGCTGACTGCGGGTTTGCTTCTATCAGCATCGAAGAGAAGGTAAAGGATATGGCAGGCGCAAAGGCAAAGGTTGCAGGCAAAGTATCCATTTGCGGAAACGTGTCAAGCCCCTTCGTTCTGCTTCAAGGCACACCTGACAAGGTAAATGAAGCAGTTACAACTGCTCTTAAGGCAGGCGTGGATGTACTTGCACCTGGCTGTGGTATTGCACCGGACACCCCTGTTGCCAACCTTAAGGCAATGGTCGCTGCAAGAGACGCATTCTACAAGTAAACCCGTTCCCCATCTGTGGTCTTCATGACCACATACCTTTCTTTTTTAAATGTATCTGCATTTTACTTATTAGTCTATTATTTACTCAAAAACCATACTCCCGTTCAAAATATCAATTATCAGAGATAAGTGACCTATTATGAAATTCAGCCTTGGAATTGATGCCGGAGGAACGTATACAGATGCAGTCCTTGTAAGAGATACTGATGGTTCTATTGTGGCCACAAGTAAGGCTCTTACCACCTACCCTGATCTCATAATAGGAATTCGCGATGCTATCGACGGCCTTCGAACTGATGATCTGGATAAAGTAAGCCTTGTATCTGTTTCAACCACACTCGCAACTAATACGGTGCTTGAAGGAACAGGAAGTCCGGTTGCTCTGATCTTGGTAGGTGATCATCCAACCAAAGGAACATATCCTGCAAAACATTATACAATAGTGTCGGGTGGCCACACGTTCGATGGAGAAGAAACGATACCCCTTGATATAGATGCGGTAAAAGATTTTGCTTTGAGGGTAAAAGGATCAGTATCTGCCTTTGCAGTATCTTCTTTTTTTAGCATCCGAAATCCTGAGCACGAACTTGCCATAAGGGACATTGTAAATGATGTCACCGGATTATCGGTCGCATGTGGTCACGAACTCTCCCAAGATCTTGGAGCCTATGAAAGGGCTGTCACTGCAGCGCTTAACGCCCAGCTTTTGCCTATTTGCCGCAGTTTTATAAGCTCGATGATCAACGAGATAAAAAGAAGGGAAATGAAAGCAAGGCTTATAATGCTGAAATGCGATGGGACCGTGATAGGTATAAATGAAGCACTGAAAAAACCAATAGAGTCAATCTTTTCAGGCCCTGCGGCAAGTCTTGTTGGTGCTTCTTATCTATGCAACCTGGATACATGTACAGTAGTTGATGTAGGAGGAACCAGTACGGATGTATCAAGCGTTATAAAGGGTGTACCGGAGCTCACTGACACAGGTGCGATCGTGGGAGGCTGGAAGACAAGGGTAAGAGCTACAAGGATGGAAACCTCGGCACTTGGAGGCGATAGTCAGGTATGGGTAAAAAGTAAGCATATCTTCATTGGTCCCAGAAGGGTCATACCTCTATGCCTTGCAGCAGAAAGATATCCAGCGTTCATTGAAAAACTGAAGAGATGCCTGATACCTTCCCGCAGTTCATTGGACATGAACATTCAGCCAGCAAGGCTGTACGTGAGAACAGGTTTTGATCCGATAGAGCTAGATGAATTTGAAACCGAAGTACTGGCTGCTATAAGAAATGAGCCATTGATTCTTGAAGAGATCGCATCTTCCTCTCGTAAATATCCTTCCTCGGTCATACTTGATAGCCTTATAAGTAAAAGACTGATACAGCCTATTGGCTTTACCCCCACCGATGCGTTGCATATACTTGGCGAATATACCCGCTGGAACGTGGAAGCCTCGTTGATAGGAGCAAATCAATTTTCCCGCCTTGCTAAAATGGATGCTGTGGAATTTGCAGTTGCCGTAAAAGAGAAAATGACACATAGCATTGCATTTGATCTGATGTCGTTCCTGCTGAAGGATGTCGATAGAAAAGGAATAGAGCAGATAGTCAATGGTGACTTCCCCGCTCGTTTCAAGCTCGATATTCCGGTAGTGATGCTGGGAGGACCAGTCGCTTCATTTGAAGATGACCTTTCAAGGATAGTGGATGCCGATATCCAGATACCGGAACATGCAGCGGTTGGTAATGCAGTTGGTGCTCTGTTTGGAAAGGGTATTAAAAGAGTTGAAATGTTTATCAGACCCTTTTCAGTGTCGGAACCTGATCAAAACTACTTGGTTTTTTCTCCATTGGGAAGGCACAAGCTTGAAACCTATAATGATGCTCTTGATTATGCAAAGACACTTGGAAATAAAATTGCAAATGAGTACATGGATGATTGTGGAGTCAGCCGACATAATATGGAGATAGAATTCTCTCAGCAAACTTTTTCTCCTGAGGACTGGAAACATGCTCCTCTTGAAACGAGAATTGTAATTATGGCTGTAGGTTATCCTAAAAAACAGAGTAATTAACAATAACAATTTAATTCGAAATATACTTTTCTTAAATAAAAGACAGCATCAACTATAGAATGAATTGTAGCAAAAAAAAGAAAAAAAGGAAGGAACTCAAGTTTAGAACTTGTAGTTCGCTTCTGGCTTGAATACTTTTACTTCTGACTTGTACAGGGCGAGCATGTCGCTCATGAACTTGTCCTTTTCGTCGGTAAGTGCATTGATTGCCTTCTCTGCGTCAGCAAGTGCATTTATCTCGAAGCGGGACATCTGGAGCTTGCCCTCAGCCTTTGCAGCATTCAGGATCTTTACGGTCTCAACTGCAGCGGCCTTTGAACGCAGGTACAGGTCGTTTCCGTTCTTGGAAATTGCCTGACCAACCTTCCATGCGTTGTCGTATGCAAGCACATATCCCTGTGGGTCTCTGTATCTGTCGGACATCATCATCATGTCACGGAGCAACTTGCCGTTTCCGGTGTTGAGTGCAACGTTCATGAGAGCTGCATCCATGCTCAGGGTCTGTGCCCAGCACTGGACAGAGGTACCACCGAACTCACCGTGGTATTCGACAGACTCGTTGGACCAGAAGTCACAGCACTGCATTGTCAGGTTACCCATGACATCGGCGTGTGCACATGTTGCAGACTTTCCTTCCTGGGCTATTGGTACACCAGCTATGGACTTTACGATAGTGTTCTCGTATCCGCAGTCCTTACCTGGACCCTTTGCACCTGCTTCATATCCACAGAGTGTCCTTCCTGCAGAGATGGTCCTTGCAATGATTGCCAGGGTGTGAGCAAGGTTCTTGTCAAGCAGTCCGCCTGCAATGAACATTGCAGTGTTTGCCTGTGAACAGTCTGTGTCACCAGCTGGTATTACACCCTTCTTCTGGGCGATCTTTGCAATGTCCTGCCAGATCATGGTCATGTCAAGGGAGCCGAGGCATCCTATTGAGTAGATCAGGCCTGGTACATCGTTTCTCAGGATAGCGTAGTCGAGGACTTCTTTTCCACCCATTGTCTCAATGGACAGGAAGTCTGCTCCGCCTTCTGCAACTGCTTCGAAGGATTCCATGAGCAGGTCGTACTTTGAACCGATAAGTGCAAGGTAGTCGCGCTCTTCACGGATGTCACCAGGGGTGTGCCTGAGACCGCACTTTATGCCGTACTCTTCGTGGTATTCTTCAAGAATGGTCTTCTGGACGTGGGCGATTTCGCCTCCCCATGATGGGTTGTTGGTCATCTGCTGCACGTGTTCTGTCTCGAGTGAGATAGATGGGAAACCAATCTGTACAGCCCTTGCAAGGATGTCAGTTGTGAGCCTGCGGTATTCGGAGACGAGTTTCTCCTTGGACTGTCCGGCCTCTGGCCTTGGTGCATAGTTAACCTCGGCTGTAACATAGCCGGCACCGACTTCCAGACCTAACTTTGCCTTTACTGGGTGCTTTGCGTTACCGAAGAGCATGTCGTCGGCCTTGCTGTATGCCATTTCAGTGTATCTTTTTACTGTCATTATTGTCACCTCATTTAGTGCATGTGGAAGTGTTCCTTCAGCTGCTTCAAGCTCTTTCCTGCAAGGATCATATCTGCCATCTGTGGGGCATTTGCGGCTTCCTCACCATAGACACCAAGCTCATATGTGACTACGAAGTCCTGGTTCACAGCTCCGCCACCACACTGGAATGGTACCTTTATGCCAGCTTCAAGGAGCCTGTCGTTTACTTCCTTAAAGGCATACATTGTTGTTGTCATCAGTGCTGTACCGGTAACCATCATTGGTTTCTCTTTCTTTACAGCTGCAATGACCTCATCTACTGGGACATCACGGCCAAGGTCCACTACTGCATAGCCTGCTGCTCTTAACAGGGCTGCAACGATGGTCTTACCGATGTCGTGAACGTCACCCTCTGCAACGTGGCATACGATTGTACCCTTTGGAGTTGGGGCTGAACCGGATTTCTCCTTACAGAATTCGATACCTGCAAGCATTGCGTCTGCAGACATCATGACGTTTGGCAGGAAAATGACACCCTGGTCATACAGGTCAGTGACGATCTTCATGCCTGGCATCAGTACATCGTCAATCAACTTGATTGGGTCTGCACCGGAAGCAACTGCTTTCTTGAGGCCTTCGACGACATCGTCCTCTTCACCCTCGAATATTGCCTTGGAAATTGTCTTGGCTGGCTCAGCTTTTGGATATTTCTCAGCGGCCATGTCCTCAGGTGTCTGTGCTTTCTCCTTCTGCACATTGTACCTAATTAGTATTTTACTGGGGTCTAAATCCATTTATTTACCTCCTTATTGTTTCATGTTGCACGCACAAATGCACTGCAACTTAAACATGTGGCAGTCAGATAACAGGCAGATGAAGTTGTAATGAGATCTCTCCCCTTACACCTAACACCTTCTACCTGTTCTCCTTTCTTTCCACACAAGCAAGTACAATTACTGCACATATAAGTATTGCGGTTAAAGCCTCTTTTGCAGCCACATTTTAATCGATTATACCGGATAATTTTAATAAAAATCTATTTTTTAAAATGTAGTAATACTTTAGCATTGCTTAATAAAAATAAGAGTTAAAGAAACGCTGAAACACATTTTACTGCACCTAATACACTATATTCTGATTTAAAGCTGATAATAGAACTTTTAATAAATAAAAAGCTTTGAAAACCCTCTATTTGAATAGTAATAGAAATATCCCAGTAAACAGATATATCGCATATAAACTGGCTCAGATTTATTTATATACCAAATTATCAACAGCATGCTTAGACACAAAACTTGTTTTGTTTTTTAAGAAGAAAAAGAGAGAATTGTTAAATATAATTTAGTTTGTTACAAATCGCCTTACCAAAAGAAATATATAGGACATTTTAAGAGCAGAGAGTTTTTTTTGATAAAAAATGGACCTACCCAATAGAGCAAAACGTATACATACATGCACAATTTCGCTTAGTCTTAAAAAGAATTAAAAAAGTGAAGATAGATGATCTTTGCAGCGGTCTGAGAACATTATAAGCGCAAAGAAATGTTATGTTCATGCTTTCCGCTCTTTTTATGGACATCTATACCTTTTAATGCAAATGCTTCGACAACACTGGAATCAACTATATCTATCAAAGCCATTTTATCAATATTGGAAACTGCAGACAATATCTTGAACCTGGGCACCTCGGTCTTTGAACTTATAAGTTCCATGATCGGTTCCTCGTAATAGGCCGTAATGTTCATTTTCACGGTCTCGCTACCATTTTCAAGGAACATCTTAATGTGACCCACAAACTCAGGACTGTGTTCCAGAACCCTGGATTTGATCAATCCCATTGTTTCCAGTACAACTGTCTTGGCAACATCCGGAAGTATATTCCCGCCATCCACAATGAACTCTGTTGCATAACTGCTGATCCCTGAAGCTTCTATGGAATCCATGCTCTCATCAACTGACTGTTCCCCTTCCAATGCTTGTAGTTCCGGGCTAACGGTTCTAAGCTCACCTGTAATCTTTCCAGCTGTATCTTCTTCTAAGATCAGTCTGATAAAATTGTACCAATGTTCATCCTGCAGCTTTGTAGAAAGCTGGATAACACTTGCCTTTGGATTAAGCTGCTGCACCGAGGCTTCTACAATAGGTATCTGACGTGGTTCCATAAGGTCGATCTTATTGATCCCCAAAACCTCTGCATCAATGATCTGCCTCATAGAGAAATGTTTTACCTCCTTCATGAGCTGCTTGAACCTGCTTCCATCTATGAGTGTGACCAACGGTGCAACCACCGTTCCTCTCAGGTCCATCAGATTTATCTCATTTTTGATCACCTGGGGAAAAGCTATACCAGTTGGTTCAATTAGCAAAATATCCGGCTGAAAATCCTTCATGAGCAGAGAGATAGTGATCTTCATGTTCACCTTAAGACTGCAACAGATGCATCCACTGGTAAGTTCAGTGGTATCCAACCCGTATTTTGAAATAACATCTCCATCGATCCCGATCTCACCGATCTCGTTTACGATGATAGCGACCTTTTTACCCTGCGCGCTGAGTTCTGTACCAAGTCTTATGATTGTAGAGGTCTTACCACTGCCCAGAAATCCACCTATAACTATTACTCTCATTGGAATACCTTCCATAAAAAAGAAAAAAGGAGAATCATATCTCCATTACCTTCAGGTTCTTCCACTGGAATTGGTCAGGCGGGCATGCCCTGATGCACCTCTTGCAATTTGAGCCATCACAAAGGTCAGACCTTATCATCACAACTCCTTCATCGTCTATGGAAATAGCATCTGTCGGGCAGACCTTTATACATTTCTTGCACTCCGGGCAGTCCACTTTCATTGTGAGATAAGTGCCCACCTGTTCCAGCACTTCAAGACCCTCCTCTCCCAGCACAGGTATATCCCTCTGCACACGCCTGTCCACTTTGACCGTCTTTGAAGCCTCTTCTATGATAGGCAAGCCTTTTTTCTTGAGTATCTTCTGGAGCATCTTGAAAGGCATGCCTTCGGTCCAGTAGGATATTTCCTGGATATATGCGTCCTTGAATGCCGGATCTGTTGCGAACATCACATGATTGCTCAGGATCTTCCTTGCGATGTCCTGCAGTTCCCAGAGCCTATCCTCTGAAAGCAGTATCTCTCTGGCAACAGAAAGTGAAGTGTTACCAATTTGTATCACTTCGTCCACATTAAAGGGCACCATGCCTACATGATGAGCCTTGACAGCATCCATATATGTTCCTGCGGCACCGGACATGTATGCTTTGCGTATATCGCTTACTTCGATACCTGCAGCCTTACAGAGAGCAAGGTGGCCAGCACGAAGAGCACCCATGGCAAGTCCTGCTTCGCTCACATCCTGCTCAAAGAACTTTACCTTGTCCTGCAAATGCAGGATATGGTCGGGAGTATTGATCTTGGGCAGTTGTATTACCCCGTTCTTCATACCAGCATCAACGACCGCTATAACACCAGTTCCTGTTATACCCTTGGCTTTAAGCGGATGATCTTCAACAACCTCGCCATTCTTTGGGTCTACGAGTTTTGCTTTTGTAGTGTTCATTTCTTCGTCAAGCACATAGTTCCTTAGATTACCATTCTCGAACTCCACATCAGATATCACAAAGGGAGAAGCAAGCTTGCCATGCGCTATCTGCTGACCTTCAAGCGCAGGGCCTGCTGCAGCAGAACCAGTGTAGATGGTACCATTAACGATCAGAGCCATCTCGGCATTAGTTCCATAGTCAGTAGCGATGGCAATATCAGTGGTTTCCAGGAAACCGGATTTAATGATCAGAGCGAGAGCATCCGCACCTATTTCATGCTTTATGGCCGGAGGAATCCTCAAAGTTGCATTCGGATAGACCTCAAGACCAGGTATATCACTGCAATTTAAGATAGCTGCATCTCTTTTTTGCTCTTTGATGTTCAGTTTTTCCTTTTTCCTTTCACCGGCGTATGCAAGGTCATCAATGGGTATACCCTGGAAAATAGACAACTGAATAGGATTACCGCAAATAGCCAACCGTTCGAGTTCTTCAGGTTTGATCCCAAGCTGCTCTATGACCTTCCTTACGGCATTCACATGAAGCCCGTGCGCAAGATCCTGTCCATAGTTAATGGCAAAATCCAGATGGTCCATGATGTTTGCGCCTGGCAGAGGATTTCTCAGCGTAATAACTGTCTTTTTTATTTCCCCTGAATCAAGATCGACCTTCTGTGCACGGATCCCGCTGGTTCCTATATCTACTGCAACACCTAGTCTCATTTTTACTCCTCTGGATATGTGTTCTTAATAAATTATGTATCTTCTCGTAGAGAACTATATATTCTTTTACATCACATCCTAGAAAAAACATGCGGGTTTGTTTTCTCTGCCGAAGAAAAAGTTAATATATTAAGACTACTGCCATATCCTGTCAGTAACTGCATACTTTAATATAGTATGAACGTCAAGCCTGCTGGATTCCGGGAAACTAAAAAACTTAGCTTTTTTCAATTAGTTTGGATCCCTTATCAGTGAGCACATATTGCACGGTTCCAAAACCAGTGGGACATGCATTGCATGAAGAGCATGAACCACATTCCTGAGAAATGGCATTATCTGCCTTTCTGATATAGCCCATCTGTTCCACTGTCCTGATCCTGTCTTTTAACTGTTGTCCTGACATACCCATGATACCAGCAGTTTCGTTCAGTGACATCCTTTCAACAAACATATGCCTTAATAACTCAGAGATCATGTAAATTACCTAGTTTACTTGTTCATGGCCCTGAATTCTTTTCTCCATATAAGGTATCCGCATAATGGCAGTATCCCGAGATATATTCCAGGCCTAAGATCATATAAAAGATCCCAGCCGTTAGTTTCCGGACCATTCAACAAAAATGAATCCATCCAATTACCGGCCATCACAAGCACGTAAACTGTTGCAAATAGTAGTGAGATCAGTATGCCTACATATATATAAGCAATGCCTTCGTTCAATCCGCTTCTTAGTTCCATCAGACCATAAATGAAGATACTGCCAATAAGCACCAGTATCAAACTACCTATCAGATCCGAAGGTGCAAAGAGTATCCCAATAAGACCATTTTCAGAGGATATCACCGGAAACAGATCCAACATAGTGGATAAACTGAAAACGAACTGGACACTTCCTGCCAGCAGATACAGGAAGCCGGCAAGGAATGCGAAAAACATCTTTTCTTTTGATCGGCCCGAATATTGTTCCATAGACATCCCTCAATTAAGCAGCTTTCCTCCCTGGAAAACTATAAAGGCCAACAGCCAGGCAACGGCTAACCCATAAGCTACGGAAAAAGCAGTCCATTTCCATGAACCAGTTTCTTTTTTTATGATCCCTACCACTGCTATGCAGGGCATATACAGCAGACTGAAAACCATCAGGCTCAGTGCTGTGATACCATACATGTTCGGATCAGCAAGCAAGCTGTCCGTCAGGGCAAACTGGTCATCACCAACCCCATATAGAACCCCAAGAGATGCAACAACTATCTCCTTGGCCACGAAGCCGAATAACAGGGACACAGAGATCTTCCAGTCAAAGCCAAGAGGACCAAGAAGAGGCTGAATGGCATGCCCTATAATGCCTATAAAACTGTCCTCGCTGCCATATTCAACTCCCCATGGCAAGGCAGCCAGCAGCCATATAACTACAGAACCCCCCAGGATTATAGTTCCGGCTTTTCTAATGTACATCGAACCGTTGTCCCACATATGACGTATACTGCTCTTTAAAGTTGGGACCCTGTATGGCGGAAGCTCCAAGATGAATGGGGCCGGATGACCTTTAAGAGTGGTAGTGCGCAATAGCTTTGCAGAGGCTACAGCTACAAGAATCCCCAACAGATATATGCAAAAGATAACAGTTCCGGCATTTTTACTGAAAAAAGTACCTGCAAACAGTATATAGATAGGCAACCTTGCCCCGCAGGAAATAAAAGGGACCACCATGATGGTAGCCATACGGTCCATTCTGTCCTCTATGCTACGAGTTGCCATAATAGCAGGTACGTTGCATCCAAACCCAAGTAGCATGGGGATAAAGGACTTGCCCTGCAATCCGATCTTGTACATGACCCTGTCCACAATAAAAGCTGCTCTGGCCAGATAGCCGCTATCCTCAAGCATAGAAAGCAGGAAGAAAAGGATGAAGATGTTGGGTATGAACGAGAACACTGATCCTACACCTCCAATAATACCTTCTCCCACCAACGATGCAAGCCAATCCGGATGAATGTGAACTGCTGCCACTTCCCCTAACCATATAAAGATCATTTCAATAATGGTCATAAAGGGATTGGCAAAACTGAAAGTAAGCTCAAAGGCACCCCACATAAGAGCCAGGAATATAGGAATACCCAGATACTTATTGGTCATGACACGGTCGATCATATCCGAAGTGGTCATACGCGTCATACAGCGTTCGCACATCTGAGGGAACATGGCACTTATGATCTCATACCTTTTATCTGCCATCAGAGCTTCATATCCTTCAATGTCCAGGCTTGCAAGGATGCTTTTAATCTCTGGGGCTATACTACTTCCGGCGATCTTACGAAGGATGTTCTCATCTCCATCCAAGAGCCTTACAGCCAGCCACCTCAGAGGATACCTTGAGGCAAGTTCCTTGTCCTGAGAAAGCACCTTCTCTATCTCTATTATCCTGGATTCGATCTCATCGCCATAACCTATTTCCCGAGCATGATGGTTTTCCTTTTGCTTTTCAGCTATCACCGTGTCCAAAAGTTCAGATATACCTACGTCATCGCTTGCGATGGTACGGACTACCGGCATAGCAAGGATCTTCTCCATTTTCTCTACATGCAACTTGTCCCCTCTTTCTTCTGCGAGATCATACATATTGAGGGCGATGATCATCTTTGAACCAAGTTCCATGAGCTGCGTGGTCAGATACAGATTTCTTTCGATATTGGTAGCATCCACTATCTGGACCACTACATCGGGCTTTTCATCAACAATGAAGTCCCTGGCTACAACCTCATCCAGAGAATAAGCAGTAAGGCTGTAAGTTCCGGGAAGGTCAATGACCTCGATTTCATATCCTTTGTAGATCTTAAGACCGCTTTTCTTTTCAACTGTCACACCCGGCCAGTTTCCCACATGCTGCCTGGAACCGGTAATCACATTGAAAAGTGTGGTCTTGCCCACATTAGGATTACCTGTAAGAGCTACTCTTATCCTGTTATCTGCCATTGTTTCCCCACCATAGATCGATAGAAACACACGGAAAGGCACTATTTGGCCTCATATAAAATATCCTGCTGTCCGATATTATGCAATGGTCTCTACCACAATGTTCGCAGCTTCTTGCTTTCTCATGGACAGACTGTAACCTTTGATACGGAACTCGATGGGATCACCCAAAGGTGCAGTCCTCACCACTTCTATTTCCGAACCCGGGACCATTCCCATGTCCATAAGCTTCCTTCTTACCGTACCTTTGGCAAGAACTTTGATTATTCTTGCCTTTTCCCCTGGTCGAAGATCATTAAGTGTACTTTCCACCATTATATGTCCCTTTTTTACAAAACTGCTATTTTTGAGCATTAAACAGGATTTTAGATATATAGCAATTTCGGATTAGCTAATTTGTTTAAGTACACAAAAATCATTATAAATAAAGCAGATATCTATAGAAGGCAAGAACAGAGAGTAGTCCTTAACATCTCATTTCTGGGTTGCCTTGTGATCTTTTCCATGAACCGGACACTCGCCCCTGGAAGAAAGTGTGCAATCTATATTTTCACCGGTCTCATAGAAGTATTTAAAATGATCAAGGCATAAAGGCAATTCCTGATTGAAGTTCATATATTCCACGAACTTTGTGAGTCTGTCGAAGGTTTGAGGAGTAAGTATGTGCTCTATCCTGCATGCGTCATGGTTGGCTATTTCTTCATCAAGGCCGATGATCAGCAGGAAATCCCGGATAGTGCTATGTTTTTCCATTGTTTTCTTTGCTATCCTTTCTCCTTCAGCGGTGAGTGTGACACCACCATACTTCTCATAATTGATGTACCCCATTTTAGTGAGCTTCTTGAACATACCGGTGACACTGGGAGAACTGAGATCCAGTTCTCTGGATACATCTTTTACCTGAGCATAACCTTTCTTTTCGATTATTTTCTCAATTGTCTTCAAATAGTCTTCAGTTCTTTCAGTGGTTTCAGTGGTCATGTGGCATACCTTGCCTAGATAAGCTAATAACGTTTGGAATGAGAGTTACATTACTATTTAAGTGTAGCGATTTGTTTATATACTGACCAGAAAGGAGAATATATTTACTGGAAACAGATTTATGGTGCACTCTTCCCAAAAGCATTTATTAAAACTCACTGGAACCGAAACCGAGGATCATCCGTTCAGATACTTTTCAAGCCTGTCCATACCTTCTGCGATATTTTCGATACTATTAGCATACGAAAATCGTAGATAACCTTCAGCCCCTTCACCAAAATCAATGCCTGGAGTCACAGCAACTCCTGCTTCTTCCAGGATCCTCCAGCTAAGTTCCAGTGAACTTGCCCCATACTGCCTCGCATCTGCCAGTATATAATAAGCACCCATAGGCTCTGCTCTTACATTCAGTCCTATTTTTCTTATCCTCTCGAGCATGTAGCGCCTGCGTTTGTCATAGGTTCTGACCATCTCAAGAACCTGCTCCTGAGGACCGTTGAGCGCAGCCACACCTGCATGCTGAACAAAAGAGTTGGTAGATATGAAGAAGTTCTGCTGTATCTTCTGCAATGTGCGTACATACTGTTTGGGGGATATCAAATACCCTAATCGCCAGCCAGTCATTGCATACAGTTTTGAAAAACCGTTGAGAACAAAAGCATTATCGGTATATTCAAGTATAGTGTGATCCTCACCCTCATAGACCAGTCCCTGGTAGATCTCATCAGATATAATAGGCACATCTGCAGCGATCACTGCCAGCTCCATAAGCTGCTTTGCAGTCATCACCTGCCCCGTAGGATTGCAGGGAGAATTTACAAGTATGGCTTTTGTTTTGGAATTTATGGCCTTGCACACTTCAGATGGCTCCAGGATGAATCCGCCTTCTTCTTTAGTATAGATGAAACGAGGGCTGGCCTGCATCGCCCTGACAAAGTTAGGATAACACGCATAATGCGGGTTCGACATGATTACCTCATCCCCCTGCTCTAACAGAGCTATGAAGAGCAACAACAGACCTGGACTTGTTCCCGAGGTCACAATGATCTGTCCGGGATCAATGTCCAGCTCGAATTTCCTGTTATAATTGTCAGCTATAGCCTTGCGCAGTTGAGGGATACCCTGGCTGTGAGTATATTTAGTTTCACCTGCGCACATAGCTTCAGAAGCCGCCTCACATATATGTGGCGCTGTGGTAAGATCAGGCTCTCCTATTTCCAGGTGTATGATGTGCCTCCCGGCTCTCTCCAGTTCCTGTGCCCTTTCCAGTATCTCCATTACATGAAAAGGAGGCATATCTATCACATTACGGGACAACATGCACGTAAAATAAGATTTCATGCACTTAAAATGTATGGATCAGGATAGGCAAAAAAGAAAATGAGATCAAATAAATGAAAATGGGAATAAAAAAAGGTAGACAGGGATTATTTCTTTTCCCTGGCATAGGCAACAATTGCGTCTTTGATACCCCACTTAAAGGCAATGACAACCGCCAGACCCCATGCAAGAGGACCAATGAACAGGTAGAATATACCGGTATCAATAAGCATGGCATCCAAAGCAAGGAGCATGACCACCAGGGAGAGAATTCCTCTGAAGGCAGGGACCAGGATATCAGCATGCTCTACTGTCATGCCTTTCATAATATTAGCGATGTAGTCGGCAAAGAAGTCAATAGCAAGCAAGCCAATTATCAATATCAGCAAACCAACGAACAGATTTGGTAGATAATTGATCACATCCTGTACGAGATTCGCTATGATAGTTAGCTTAAGTATGTTCAGTGCAGCCAGTATGAATATCAGATATCCGAATATCCGGACAATACCCGAAACTATGCTGGATGTCTTCATTCCGCTTGCTGTGATAGTTGCCCCCATTGGCGTGCTCTCTACCTTATCATCAATTCCCGTAGCAATGAGGACATTGCGCACCAGATCTGCCAGGAAATCCACTATAAGAAGCCCTATCAATAATGTGATTATCGCAGCCAGGATAATTGGGATGTACAGAACTAACGAGGCAATAAAGTCTGCAACTACCTGGATATTAAGCAGGTCGATAATGATTATTGCAAATATCAGATAAATGAACCATCTGATGGCCACATCAAAGAAATCGACGATATGCCCTCCAGTCCTTTTGATCATATCCCCGATGATCGTCCTGTTGATTAGATCGTCGAGTCCTATCTTGTCCAGGAACTTCGCTCCGATCTTACCTACAGCCTTCCCAACTATAAGCCCTAGTATTAGAAGTACTATTATAGCAACCAATGTCGGGACAAAAGCAATGAATTGATCCGCTAGCCCATATAAACTATCAAGTATTGGTGTTGATGCCATTTATACCACTCTCCAAATAATATAACAGTGGGCGAAGATAGATATGCTCTCACCAATCAGTCTATCTAAAACCCCTCAATAAGTATTGTGTTTATTCTCATATTTAAACAATTTGCCATTGTTTAAAAAATGTTACTCAGCCAATTTACAAAGATGGCAGTCTGCAATTATTTTCATATAAAATATCCTTGTGAAACAAGAGAATGATACATTTATCTGTAGGAAAAAAGAAACCTTTAAAATGGGAGCTAATATGCCAATGAGTTCAAATGACAGAATAGAAGATCTAATAGAAGATCTTAGGTCCCTGCCTGTTATCAGGGGATATTATCTGGTAGTGGGTGGTGGTAAAATAGGTGCAAGCTTCTTGGAACATGCACGTAAGGATAGACTTCCGCTTGTACTTGTGCTGGATAAAGATAGAAATGCTCCGGCCTCTTCTGGCACAGAGCTCATAAAAGATGCAAGTGCTCTGCGTAAGCTCCTGGAAGGCAAATTAGCATCCCCGCTTGAGAAAGAAAGCTCAGAGATATATTTTTATTGTTCGGGACTCGATGCAGTCCCTTTTATCCTGTCCTTTGGAATACCTGAATATATCATACCTGCCATTCCCTGTCATATGGCCGCATATCTGATGAAGGAATATCTTAATTGCCTGAACAGAGATGATCAGACTGTCACAGAGATCTGCATTTCACCTGAAGATGAAGATATGATGAGATTCTTTGAACAATTCACATCAAAATTTCCGGAAAGCATTAGAGCTGGCCTTTATCCTGCACAGGGAATAGCTATGCTATCATACGCCAGACCTGGAGAGATATGCCCGGATGGATGCCCTGGCCCTGAGAAGTTTTGTCCGAATTTCAGAAGAGAGAAGCCAAAGACAATAACAAACTATTTACGGGATCTGTTTCCCTGGATCAAAGGTTGGGTTTTCGAAAGCTACCAGATGAAACCGGGTATCGGTGCAATGAGAGGTGCCGATATGAAACAGAATCTACTGGAAATGTATGAATATGCACTTTCTCCTGATGCATATGAAGATAAAACCGAGGATATGATCGCAACAAAAGATATCTTTTTTATAGCTACTGCCTGCAACTGTCATGGTGTGGTGAACCTGTTCCGGATCTGTGCCCGGAATAGAACAACTGCAAAATTAAAATGAACATGCCATGAATTAATATAACGCAGATCAAAAATCATCAGAATTAAACGCCTTCTATCTTCTGAAGACTTACTTCTGAGGACTTGCCTGTAATTAGACTTTTTACATATTCTTACTACTGTCATTCATCTCTTCTACTGAAATTAGATCCTTACCAAAACAAGTCCGGATGTATGCAGATCCTTCTTTCAGCTCTTCTTTTATAATTTCCGTTGTCTGTTTTGACATCTTTTCGTAAACCGGACATTTGTGCATATTATTTATGTGCTTATTGATTAGTTTAGAGATGGAACCAACTATAACTGCGGGATTGCCCACAGCCACCGAATTATCAGGAACGTTCTTTGTAACAACGCTCCCTGCACCAATAACTACATTGTCCCCTATGCTAACACCAGGCATTATGATGCTACCTGCACCAATGAAAGTATTGGAACCAATAGAAACTTTCCCGACCCTTGTATAACCTGTATAATTCCTAAGACTGCCATCATGTGCCAGAACAATGGTCCCATATGATAGAACAGAATCATTTCCAATAGAGACCAGCAAATTGTACCCAGGGTCTATGAGCACATTCCTTCCAATGAATACATTTTTTTCCAACATCATCTTTTCTCTGAACATCAGACTCTTGATGTTAACTCTTAAGAAAGACTTAGCAGAATATAGTATCCTAAAAATATTCCCAAATGCCATTATGACACCAATCTTCAATTACTATAGAAGTTTTAATCAACGTATATATTTTAAAACTTTCCTTACATCTTTATGCAGCATAGAACATTGAACTGGCTCTGGAGAAGAACTCAATTCCAAAATGTAAAGCAGAAGAAATAATGCTCTAAGATAGCTGGAATTAAGCTGCTTAAAGAAAAACATAATATCTTTTGATAATAATACATTATAGGGAAACAAGTGACAAGAATATGCATGACCTATACCAATTATATGTACTGCTTGAAAGAACAGGTTACACTACAAGGATAACGCGTTGGGAATATGTTCCTTCAGGAATTGTAGCCTCTGAGAATGAGTCTCATGATCCGGATATTATAGCCATTGAGAAAGAATTATCGCCGGAGCAACTGAAAGAACAAAGTATAGATGCATTCTTGGAAGCGAAGAGAGGCAACATATCAATTATAGCTTTTAATGTACCTCCTCCTGGCTTTCCTGATGATTCGGAACCGTTGATCAGAAGAACGGAGTTAATAACACCACGTTCGTTTGAAGATCTTGAAGAGATGGAGAGAGCAGGCTATAAAATAACTGATGTTTCCAATAACCTGGAAAGAATGGAAACACCCATTATATCCGGGAACGATACAGCATGGAAATTGCCTTTGTATATAAACGGAAAAAAGGTAATGTATAAGCTGGAAAGCTTCCGTCTTTCCAGAATGCAGAACATCCGCACACTATTGGAGCTGGGACAGCCAGTCTGCGAATTCACTGCAGAAAGAACATTAATATTCGATACTCTGGATGCCCTTGCAGGATACATTGAAGGGGAACAATGAAATAGACGCTTGTGCGGGTATTTCAGATTCCCAGCACAAGGTCCTCAAATGCGCATGCATTCTCCGGAGAAGACATAATATGTGGTCTCAGGACATCAATACCTATGTTCATGGTCAGGGATGCTTCAAATATTTCCTGGAGATCTATGTCCCCATGTTCGAAAAGGTCGCCTAGTATCTTCATCCCTTCGATGAAACCAAGCTCTATGACTTCCAGAGGGCTTATGCCTGCATCCAGTGCCTCATAAGACACTTGCTTTGCGGTGCTGTTATCGTGTTCAATGATCGCCTTCTTTGCCTTTGCAATAAGGTTTGTGGCTTCTGTTTCAACTTGCATGATAATCATCAGGTGTTTCTCTTGTTTTTATCCCCTATACTTTGAAGGTTTCAGCCTTCAGATAACAAAATAACACGAGTTGATAAATAGATTATCAACTGTGAATATATGTTATCATGTAAAGTATAGTGAATATATAGTAGCTCAGCTTAATTTGAGCCATATTTGCATCTTGCTTGGGTGTATTAATTTAGATATTTTTATAAAACTTGCCATATATATAAGTTTGTATTCCCTTACCTTAATACTGCCAATCCCGGATAAATAAAAACAATAAATAGACGATAAAAACAAAAATAATCCACATGTTTCACAAATTAATTAGGTCTATATTAAAAAAAGTTAAATGTGTTGGTCCTGACAGGAACAAGAAATAGCTTATTATGACCGTCAGTTTCCTTGAAGGTCCTTAATGATGCCAGAATTTTGTATCAAATAATTCCATGTGAAACGCTCTCTCATTTCAAAGTTATTCTTACCCATGGAAGCGAGCAGAGAAGTATCACTAAACAGTTCTGAGATCTTATCAGCGAGGTCTCTGGGATCTCTTGATTCGTACAGCACACAGTTATAACCGGGAATCAGACAGGATTCCTTTCCGATAACATCAGCAACAATAATGGGTTTACCGGCGGCAATATACTCTTTTGTCTTTCTGGATGAAAAGAAACCAGGATACCTTGAATGCGCATCCATTTTATCATAAGGTAAAATGCAAATATCGAACTTGTACATTATTGAAAATGCTTCTTTCTGTGGCCTGCGACCTGCAAAGATCACATTATCATATATCCTATATTTTTCCATCAACTGGGAAGCATTGAAACCTTCACCCACTATGACAAACAAAACATCAGGAATGTATTCGGCTGCCTGGCACATGTCCTCTACGTTCATGAAAGATTCCCAGTTACCGACAAAACCCACGACCTTTTTATAGCCCTTGAGATCAAATGTATGAACATCAGTATTTGCATCATCGATCTTTTGCACATCTATACCATTAGGTATCAAGATACACTTTTCTTTGTATTCCTGTATTTGAGCCTCAATGCCTTCACTGACAACAATGATGCGATCACTGAACTTTAAAGTGGTCTTATCGATGTATTTGACAAAAAAACTTCTCAGATGTTTTCCCCGTTGAGATAATTCCAGATCATACTTACCATGGAAATCAGAATACACCCTGACACCTATGAGTTTCAATAAGACCAATAGCATAATTGAGTCATATCCCCGCAATATAGCAAAATCCAGATGATGACGTATTGCAAACCTGAATGCAAAAAGTGTTAATTGAAGCCTGTAGAGCATTCCTTTCAATAAAGAAAAACTACCATCCATGCTTATGAAAGGTCGTACCTGGATCAAATTGTCCATCTCGACCTCATTCTTGTCATAGGACTGCATGATAAGATACATGTCTTGGAACTCTTTACTGAGTTCGGAAAATATATGCAAGGCCCTCGAAGACTGCACAACACTATACGAAGGCACAGTAGCCATTAATATAAAGCCTTTCTTAGATGTCATGGAAAACAACATTACAGAAGGTTAGAGTGACTTGATCGCATACCCGATTCTTTATAATTCAGGATGATTGTCCGAGATGAAGAGCATAACATGATCAGGGCCCCACATCTCAAAGATACAGTTCAACCCCTGAATTTGAGTAAATTTTAGCGTCTTTTGATAATGAACTCGATAATGCTACATCATTCCCATCTTCCGGACCATAAAGGAAATTAGAGGAACCGGAACCAGTATATATACCTCCATCCAGGAACTGCTTTTGTCTTATGACCACATATCCGTCATAAGTTGGAATTTCATCAACATCCGAAATGGTATAACTTCTGAAGAAAGGTAAGTCCAACTCCTCCGATTTACTGAAGTTTTGTTGAATGAAAAATCTGTGTGCGTGATAATCAGAGTACAATGCAGATCCGGGATCAACGTGATCCATAAAATAATTAAATCCCTGGATCTCATCTGAAGTAAAGTATTCTCTGACAGGATCTGACAAGATCGGCTTTGATTCCGGACCATTATAATAGATGGAAGTGAGCACAAAAATAGCCACCAGAACGGAAATAACGATCATCCAGCCTGGCTTTTTGCCATTGTCTGAGAGATGCGAATAAAGAATGTAAATACCTGCAGCCATAACAAATGCCATGAAAGGACTTATCAGCAACATGAACCTGTCAAATCTGAATAAGGTCATTGTTTGCCAAAGGGTCTGAATTGGAGTAGGGATATAAAGCACAAGTGTAAGTAAAGCAAAAAGCGCGAACACCGAGAAGTAATCTACATAGTTCCTTTTATTGGCTTTGATACGATCCCACAGAAGATAACCTATCCCGATCAGAGCAAAGAACAAAAATACAGAAACGTCAAGATGATTTAATATATATATCCACTCATAACCCATCTGCACGGTTTCTTTGATCTGGAACTCTTCATAAAATTGAATGTCAGATCTGCTTAGCAACAATTCTTCCACGAAGACATTTGCAAAGTAGAACCAATAACCCATGAACATTGCGGAGAACAATGAAAAATATGTGGTATTGATATAGTTTTCATTTGACAGGATATGTTCACATACCAGAAGAAGGAACAATACAATTGCTATCTGAGCAGCCGAAACCTGATGAACGACCACTAAAAATATGGTGAGGAGTATAGCAAGTCCCTGATAAGCAAAACCACGATTATTTTCATCTTTTTTGTACAACAGATATAGGATTATTATCAGGCCTGCATAAGCTAAAGTCCTTGTGATCATGTACATACCGTAATAGATAACAGTGCCGCTTGCAGAATACACCATACATGACAAAAGGGAAAATGTGGAGTTATTTGTAGTTTTCATAAAGAAATAGTATATGAAAATGAACAGTGCTGAATAGATCAAACCTGAACCGATGAAGTAAGCTGTTTGCAGATCCAGCCCTAATAAATAAGAAAGCTCAGAGTTAAAAATATGGAATAAGGGGAAGCTTGCATAAAAAGTGCTCAGGTCCCCGGGAGCCACGTGACCCGAGAGATAAGTTACTTCCGAGAGAAATAGATGAGACATGATATCTGTTCCGCCAAAATACAGAGAATATTTTAGCGTGACACTATAGATCAAGTTTAAACTCAACAGGAACAGCTCTATAAGAATAATATAAGCTTTTGAAGACTTGGAGAATATCTGATTCAAAACCAAGATATAGGCCAATGTAACTGTTCCAAAGTAATACCATGTTCTTGTGGCACTTAAGAACAGGAATATGATGGATAATAGATAAAGCGTTATAAAAGCTAAAACCGTAGTTCTTTGGCTCAAAGAGATGCTTTTGAGAAGGAACTCATCATGACCAACGTCCTTTCTGAACATTTTTGACAAGAATATGGCAGAGAATATTGCTGGTACAGCTACTAACAAGCCTCTGATCGCGAAATCAGGACGGTCTATTAAATAGGCGATTGCAATGCCCGCAGCAACCATCGCGATGATGAATAAAGGGAAAAAACTTGCAATGAATCTTAACACCTTATGAGTTGCACCAATCTTCTTTTCCTGCATTTACAGACTCCTCAAAAATGGGACTGACTTCCAAAAAGCTCCGTTATTGATAAAGCTTCCTTTGTTCCGTATATAGTCAAATAGCCTCTCGAACACTACAGTACTATTTTCGCCATTTTAATGGCTTAAATCCCATATTAGAATATAAAATTAACTCAAGAATACTACTGGTAAGTTGTTTATGACTTTTCGCCATTTTAATGGCTTAAATCCCATATTAGAATATAAAATTAACTCAAGAATACTACTGATATCTTTCTAAAATTGTAAGTTGTTTATGACTTTTGAATACAAGCGAATCACAAATTTGTTTTTTCGGTTGATGCGGCCTGTAAAAATATAGAAACAACATAATAATATGTTTAGATACTATGTGATAATGTAAATTTACATTACACATACCATACACTTTTCATTTACTTACTTCTGATTCTAAATAAAAGGTTTTCCAATAATTATAAATAATAGTATTAGCCAACCACTATCCTATTGCTGTTAAATTAGTAAGGACACAGAGCGCTAATTCCCGCATTGCAGGTAGTGTTATTGTGAGGAAGTGAAATAATGGGAAACTTAAGACAGCCAAACGCAAATGAAGCCACTCGGACCTTTAACAGGTCAAAGAACGTAACACCAATGTCAGGTATCTGTACACGTTGTCTGGACGGATGTCGCGGCAACTGTGAAATATTCAAGTCATCCTTCCGGGGACGTGAAGTGATATACCCTGGACCCTTCGGGGAGATCACTGCCGGTGGGGACAAGAATTACCCAATAGATTATTCACATCTCAATATCCAGGGATATGCGGTCGGTGCCATAGGCCTGCCGGAAGGTATGATCCCTGGTCCTGAAACTGCAAGGTTCCCTAACGTCAGTACCGAAACCGAGTACGGTTGGAGAAGGAAGGTCAAGATGAAATTACCTATCTTTACCGGTGCGCTCGGTTCAACAGATATCGCAAGGAACAATTGGGAACACTTCACCATAGGTGCTGCGATCTCAGGCATCACCATCGTATGCGGAGAGAACGTGTGCGGAGTCGACCCTGAATTGAAACTGGGGAGTGATGGCCTTGTTAAAGAATCACCTGAAATGGACCGCAGGATCGAGCTTTACAACAAGTTCTATGATGGTTACGGAGAGATGCTTGTCCAGATGAACGTAGAGGACACAAAGCTCGGTGTTGCAGAGTATCTTGCAAGCAAGCACAATATGGAGAGCATCGAGCTTAAGTGGGGACAGGGAGCGAAATGTATTGGCGGCGAGATCAAGGTTGCAGACATTGACCGTGCCATGGAACTGAAAAGAAGAGGATATATAGTCACTCCGGACCCTGAGCTGCACTCTGTCCAGGAAGCTTTCAGAATGGGCGCCATAAAGGAATTTGAAAGACATTCCAGGCTTGGGTTTGTCACAGAGGAAGGATTCTGTGAGGAATGTGAAAGGCTTAGAGACCTTGGTTTTAAACGCATAACCCTCAAGACGGGAGCATATTCTATGGCAGAGACAGCCATGGCCATAAAATACAGCTCAGAGGCCAGGATAGATCTGCTCACATATGACGGAGCACCAGGAGGAACTGGCATGAGCCCCTGGCCTATGATGGAAGAATGGGGAGTCCCGACATTCTACCTGCAGTCCCAGGTCTATGAATTTGCGCAGAAACTATCAGGCAGAGGTAAGAAAGTGCCTGATCTGGCAATGGCAGGCGGTTTCTCCAGTGAGGATGGGGTCTATAAGGCACTTGCAATGGGATCACCCTATTTCAAGGCAGTATGCATGGGTCGTGGCCTCATGATCCCCGGAATGGTGGGCAAGAACATAGGCAAATGGATAGAAGAGAACGATCTCCCTAAGACGGTATCTGAATTTGGAAGTACCAAAGAGGAGATCTTCGTGCACTACGAGGAACTGAAAGAGAAATACGGCGAAGAAATCAAAAACATACCTCTTGGAGCTGTAGGCATCTATTCATATACAGAGAGGATCAAAGTGGGATTGCAGCAACTTATGGCCGGTTCCCGAAGATTCAACATCCATGCCATCACACGTAAAGATGTCATGGCGCTCACCGAGGAAGCCGCAAAGGTATCCGGAATCGCTTATGTTATGGATGCATACAGGGACATTGCAGAGGAGATCCTTGAAAGCTGATCCTGACAATACAGGATATTTTTATGTCCATATTCCATGGAGAAAGCATAGTGAATCAAAAGATCAATGTAGAACTCAAGACCCTCAAATACGCAGACAAAGAGAAGATAACCAGCGGAGTCCCTCAGCTCGATGAGATACTCCACTCTTTCCGTCTGGGGGATAACGTGGTTTGGGAAGTGGAGGGACTTGAAGACTACAGATATTTTGCTGTCAGACTGATAAGACAAGCTATCAGTTCCGGCTCAAAGTGCGTGTATGTAAGGTTCGCACCGCATGAGCCCATTCTTCAGACAATGGAAGGACTGGACATAGTAAAGGTAGACCCTAGCAATGGATTTGACTTCTTTAGCAGCCAGGTTCACAGGATAATTGAATACTATGGTGAGAAGGTTTACTATGTATTTGATAACCTTTCCTCACTCATGGTTGAATGGGCTACCGATGAGCTGGTAGCCAATTTCTTTAAAGCCACATGCCCCTACCTGTTCGAACTTGAGACCATCGGTTATTTCTGCCTCACCCGTGGAAAACATAGTCATTCCACTGTTGCTGGTATCCGGGAAACGACTCAAGTGCTTATCGACTACTACCACATCAACGGAAAAGCATACATCCACCCTCTGAAGGTCTACGCCCGCTATTCTCAGAGCATGTTCCTGCCTCACCTGGTAACCGGAGAGACATGGGAGCCTATTTTAGATAGTTCAAAGGCCGCCACAATATCATCCAGCGACCGTAGAAAGATCATACGTATGCGGAAAAGTGGTACAGCCCCCTGGGACACAGTATACACAAAACTGAAGTTCCACCATGATATGGAAATTTTGGACACTATACCAAAGCCCGAGATAACCGCACTTAAACATGAACTATCAAGGATGATCATCGGTGACCATCCCCGCTTCAACCGTCTTGCTGATACCTACCTGGGACTGGAAGACCTGCTAAGTATACGAGACAGAATGATAGGTTCCGGCCGTATTGGTGGAAAAGCTGTGGGAATGCTGCTCTCACGCAACATAATCCTGGCCAGCGAGAAAAAAGAAGAGTTCTCAGGGATAATTGAGCCTCATGATTCTTTCTACGTTGGTTCGGATGTCTTTTTCACCTTCATGATAAATAACGACCTGTTCCGCCTCAAGATAAAGCTCTCCGACAGTTCCAGTATGACAAAGGAAGAGTTCGAAGAGGTCGAAAAAAAGTTCCTGGAAGGCAAGTTCCCGGAAGAGATAGTAGAACAGTTCAGGGAACTGATGGATTATTTCGGGCAGGCGCCCATCATAGTAAGGTCAAGCAGCCTGCAGGAAGATAACTACGGAAATGCTTTTGCAGGTAAGTACAGGAGCGAGTTCTGCCCTAACCAGGGAAGTCCGGATGAGCGCCTTGAAGAGTTCATGCATGCCGTCAAAATTGTCTATGCCAGTGCCCTTAACCCGGATGCCCTTGCTTACAGAAGGACAAGAGGGCTGCACTACCAGGATGAGCAGATGGCAATACTGGTGCAGCGTGTTTCTGGCATGCCTTATAAGCAGTATTTCTTTCCTGCCCTTGCAGGAGTTGCTTTCTCAAAGAACCTCTTCCAATGGACAAAACGTATTGACCCTAGAAAAGGACTTATAAGACTTGTTTTTGGACTCGGCACCAGAGCTGTGGATCGCGTAGGAAGGGACTACCCCAGAATGATCGCAGTGAGTCATCCTACACTCCGCCCGGAAACTGGCATGAAAGTGATGAAATACTCACAATGGGATGTGGATGCCCTGGATCTGGATGCGAGGAAGCTCATAACCATACCTTTCCAGAACCTTGCCAAAGACTGTGATTACCCTGGACTAAGACTGTTCGTCTCGGTCATGAACGAAGGATATCTTACTGACCCATATACCAATGCTATAGACTGCTCACAGGAAATGGTGCTGACATTCAATAACCTCATAAAGAACACAAAGTTCGTTGATACTATGGGAGAAATACTCCGGATAGTAGAAGAGGTCTACGAACACCCGGTAGATATCGAGTTTACAGCAGCGGTCGATCAAAAGGGAAATATAAGGATAAACATAGTGCAATGCAGGCCCATGACAACGCCGGGAAGCAGTGAGAATATAGCCATACCGGACGATATAAAAGAGGACAACATTCTTTTCAGGTCCAGCATGCTCATCAATGAGGGAAAAGTGGAAAATGTCGAGTATATCGTGTACATTGACCCCCAGGCATATGAAATTGCAGACATGGATACAAAAAGGTCCATAGGCCGCATTGTAGGAAGTATCAACGAAAAGATGAGCTCCATGGGTACTAATTTCATATTGATGGGACCCGGAAGGTGGGGGAGCAGCAATATAGAACTGGGTGTCAATGCAACATATAGTGAGATAGATCACACCTCCCTGCTAGTGGAGATCGCGCTTGAGAAGGCTGGCCACACTCCGGAAGTATCTTATGGAACTCATTTCTTCCAGGATATCGTGGAAGAGGAGATCATCTATATGCCCGTATATCCGGACATGAAGAGTTCAGGGTTCAACAATGCGTTCTTCAGCAACTCAGGTAATGTGCTTAAAGATATCCTGCCGGATCATGAAAGGTTCAGCAATGTGATCAAGGTCATCAATGTCCGTGAGGCATCGGGAGGAAGGCACGCCGTGGTTATCGCTAACCTGTATGAGCAGGATGCCATCTGCTACCTTGAAAAACCAACTACTGGAAGAACATGGAAACTGGACAAGCTGAAGGGACAATGGCAATAAAAAAAGAAATCCACGGAGGGATATTAATCTACGAATTTGATACTGACATCTTTCATGTTGTTGCGTATGGCCACATTGACAAGGAGAGGTGTAATTGATTCCACCATCGAGGAGGTTTCAAGTGGCCCGATGTCCATAGGCCGCATTCCGGGGATGTCCCTGACAAGATCAAAGACGACGCTCTTAGAATGCATACTGTTTCCGCAGACCCCGATGTCGTAATCGAGCTCTACATCAAGATTTGAGAGCTTAGCAGCGGGAACGGTATGGAAAGCGGAGACGAGCTCAGCGCCCTCAGGTAACAAAGCAGCTATTTCCTGCGCAGCGCTACCTGAAGGTGGAGTGACATAACAGAAGTAGTCCGCTTTGTAGTCTTCCCGGGAATTAGCCGATATCTCCAAAGGAACTCCACCCGGGACTATGATACAGGAATTCTTTTCCATCGGCACGACTACAGATATGATGACCTTACCGGAAAGTCCGGGTTTGATCTGTTCGATAGTGGAAGCTATCTGACCATACCTGATGGCAAGAAGCACCACATCAGCTTCCGAGGCTGCTTTCGCATTGACCTCGCCTGTTATGTCCGCCTTCAAACCATGTTCCTTTAATACACAGTTATACTCGGTCGCCCTGGCCTGAGCTTTTTCCTGGTTCCTTGAACCCACGATCACCTGATGTTTCTGTCCCCACCTGAGAGCAAAACCTTTACCTATGCTGCCTGTACCGCCAATTAGTGCAATCTTCATGATAATCCCATCAACAACAATATAACTATATCAACTATCCGACCTGAAAAGGGAGGATCTATATGGTCTTATATTCAGACCATATAAATGTTGCTCAGTTACGTTGCAGGATTGGATCCAAGGCGGATCAGATCCATCCACGGTCTTTCATTGAAGTTACGACGCGCTCGATGGCAACAACGTAAGCAGCTGTCCTCATATCGATGTTATACTTCTGTGATGCCACGTACACTGCCTTGTATGCCTCGGTCATCTTCCTGTCCAGACGAGTGTGTACCCTGATCTCACTCCAATAATACATGTAGAAGTTCTGGACCATCTCAAAGTATGAGACTGTTACTCCGCCTGCATTACAGAGGAAGTCTGGAATAACATGAATACCCCTCTGGAAGAGGATCTCATCTGCTGCAGGTGTTGTCGGACCGTTTGCGAGTTCTGCAACGATCTTAGCATTGACCTTGTGTGCGTTCTTCTCTGTGATCACGTTCTCAAGGGCTGCAGGAATGAGAACATCTACATCTAGCTCAAGGATAGCCTCATTGCTGATAGGTGTTGTGTTTGGCAGGCCTGTAACTGAACCGGTCTTTGCCTTGTGCTGGTTTACCACCTCTGGGTCAATACCATCCATGTTCATGACGCCGCCTCTGCTGTCACTGACAGCCACTATCTTGCAGCCGAACAGTTCCTTTGCGAGTTTTGCTGCGTAGTATCCGGCGTTCCCGTATCCCTGAATGGCTATCTTTGCGTCCTTAAGCTCTATACCGAGAACTTTTGCAGCCTCACGGATCGTATAGAGACCTCCTCTTGCTGTCGCGTCACCCCTTCCAAGTGAACCACCCATTGTAAGGGGCTTACCTGTGACGACACCTGGCTGATTGAACGACGAGATCTTTGAGAATTCGTCAACCATCCATGCCATGATCTTGGGATTGGTGTATACGTCAGGCGCTGGAACGTCCTTTCTCGGACCAATGATCTGGGCAATGCTTGAAATGTACTTGCGGCTGAGGCGCTCAAGTTCGCCATCGGACATTTCCTTAGGGTTACAGATAACTCCTCCCTTACCTCCACCCAGTGGTATGTCTACTACTGCACATTTCCATGTCATCCATGCGGCAAGTGCCCTCACAGTGTCGATGTTCTCTTCCGGATGGAACCTTATACCGCCCTTTGTAGGTCCTCTGGCATCGTTGTACTGTATCCTGAAGCCTTCGAAGACCTTGATCGAGCCATCATCCATGCGAACAGGGAGCGTGACACGCAGTTCGCGCATTGGGTGCCTTAGCATTTCATGTACGCTTTCATCCAGCCCGAGAATAGCAGCACATTTTGCTAACTGTTTTCTTGAATTTTCAAATGGATTTTCTAAAGTCATTACTCTTCCTCTTACATGCTACTTATGTTGACATAAGGTGATAACTAACCGACTTCTAAGTATAAGATGGTTTCTATTTTTTGCAGAACAATACCAACAAAAAGAGGTACACTGATGTCGGTCCCATAAGCGATTATAGATAAAAAGATAAAGGGTGCATTGAAAACGTAAAAAATAGAGCAATTCTGCAAAAGGTCATTTTCTATGAAATAGAACTAAAAGGTTTAGTCCTCTGCTTCCAGCGCCTGTATGACATCATTTACAGTAAGCTCCCCTCTTGCAACACGCAACACCGTAGGATATATAAAAGAACAGTCATCGATGTTGCTCCAGCGTTCTTCACCCACGATCTTTATGACATCGGCCATTACTTTCCCACATGCACTGCAATACTTGGTCTCGCTTTCAATACCGCAAACCAGACATTTCATAAGATAACCTCCACAATTCACCTTACCACTTGGGTAGGTCCATATTCATTTTTAATGTTCGTGCTGATCGTATTTAGATTTTGAGCATCACTTCAGAATGATCAGCATAGACAGGCGAAGAAAAACAAGATCATAGAAAAGTATAATTTTATGAAACCGTATCAGGCAAAAGAAATCCTGTCAAGCAAGAAAGACAGAAGAAAGAATGTTAACAAAATATTAAAAATCAAATTGAGAGAATGGCTATCTCTCAATCTGTAGTTCTAAATGGTTTCAATTTCTGGATAACGATTGATCCACCACCGATTTTATTTGTCGGTTTTGCATCTTGAGGGTCGCCCATCTGATTGTCATAGACAATTGCGTTGGTGGTTGTGTCCCATATCTGTATCCTGAACTTGTCTGTGTCCTTTATTCTAAACATGTTTGTGCCATCTCTATTGAAGTCACCATCCGTAGCACTCAGCAAGAACCCATACTTCCCCACTCCATTGATGGTCCCCGTTCCCTTGTACTTTGCCAGAGGTCCGCTCACAATGAACCAATCATAGTGGATCGCCTTGAAGTCCATGCTTGCAATCTTGAATTGGAACCTGACATTATCAACAGGTATAGTAGCTCCTTTCTTATACTTGTGGTCAAACTCAAAGGTTGCTTTACCTTTCAGAGTGGGATCAGGCACATAAGCACCAGCAGGTGAATATATCCACCCATTACCTGTCACAAAAGCCCTTTCTGGATTTAGCTGGAAGATGACAAGTCCATTCTCCCAATCAGCTATGTAAGCATAATTACCTGATACAGCAACATCTACTGCACTCCCTGCAGTACCATGACTGTCTGCAATAACGGGTGCAGATGGATCAGTGATATCAAAAACGACAAGTCCATAATCCCAATCAGTTACGTAGGCGTAATTTCCTGAGACGGCAATACTGCCGTATTCAGAACCACTATAACTGCCTACGAGTATTGGTGATGATGGGTCACTGATATCCAGAACCACAAGACCATCAGCTGCAAGATAGGCATAATTACCTGCTACAGCTATATCTGCGTCATCAATTACAGAAGAACCCAAATTATAAACTGTCACCTCTGTTGGTGATGATGGGTCACTGATATCCACGATCTCAAGGCAATCATCTCCACTTGAATCATAACCGGGCAAATATGCATAATTGCCTTCTACAGCAATACTTCTTGAGTGACTAAAATAAGAGCTCAGACGTGTTGGTGATGAAGGATCACTGATATCCCATATCTCAAAACCATATTCATCTAGGAGATAAGCATAGCCTCCTGATACTTCCACATCCAGAACAGGAGCAATATCCAAAGCTTCAACAACTACTGCAAGGCTAGGCGAAGATGGATCAGTGATATCCACAATGAACAGATCATGTGCGGCTACATAGGCATAATCCCCTTCTACAGCAACAGAATCTGCATTTGGATTATTGATATACACTTCTGATATCAGATAACTGCCTGCAAGATTAGGTGCAGATGGATCAGTGATATCCACGATCACAAGACCACCCGGACCATCAGCTATGTAGGCATAATTGCCCGCTACAGCAACATCATGCGCTTCATAATCGGTATCGTAACTCCCTACAGGTATTATCGCCGAACAGATCCCTGCAGTTAGTATTGCGAAAATAGAGATCATTCCAAGATAGATGATTCTCTCCAAATTAGTTTTCATACTCCCCACCCTCCTAGTTATAGGAAACTTTCAGTTATCTTAGTTCAATTGAAATATATGGGATGACCTATTATTTAAACATGTGTAATAAAAGCTAGTTATGCAAATATATTTTTATTATGAAATTATTTAGTATTGACTTCTTTCAAAGGATAATATGGTCAAGCTACTGACATTTGAAAATAATATAAAGAACGCTATAGAAATAGAGTTTGAAGTAAGGGCTTTTTCACCGATCATCACCATTGTAAGTGGGATGAAGGTATTGGAAAAATAGGTTGCTCGCTATGTAGATTTGAAGTTATCCAAAGTCAGTATACATCTACATACTTGCAGCATATATATTGTAGAGCTATTTGTTCAATGTATACTCAAAGCAGTATGCATCTAATGTAAACAATTGAATAAGTAAAGGAAATAAACATCTATAAAGGGTATAAAGGTATTTTCCAATTGCAATACCCATTATCCATAATGCGCATGTTTTCTACATGTCTAAAGAAAGAACTTACTAAAAGTGCAGCGTTATATTAATAATAGAATCTGCCATTATTCAGCGACATACATGATAATTTACATTTTGCAGAGGTAAAACGTGTCTGACGACCTTTTTGATATAAAAATAGATAATCTTTCTTTTAAGAATCCCATCGCTCTTGCACCCATGGGAGGAATAACAGATAGTCAATTTGTAAACGAATTCGCAAAAGATGCGGGGATTGTCATACTCGGAGGATATAACCTGGATGCTGCAACTAACCTGGCAGCGTCCGAAATGGCAAAGAGAGGCAGGAAAGAATTCATTTCAGATGAACCTTTGAAACTGATAGAGAATGAGCTGAGATCAGTTAAAACCGAAAGCGCAGTTGCTATAAACGTCAGAAGCTCCACGCTGGAGCCACTGATCGAAGCTGCCAGGATGGCAAAGAATGCGAACGCAATAATTGAAATAGACGCACACTGCAGGCAGCCTGAAATGACAAAAATAGGTGTAGGAGAGGCACTGCTGCGCAATCTCTCCAAACTGCAGGAAATTATCCGTAAAGTAAAAGCAACAGGAGCCATCGTGTCAGTGAAAGTACGCGCCAATGTGATCGACGATATCAAAATGGCAAAAGCCATAGAAGATGCAGGCGCTGACATACTGCACGTTGATGCTATGAAGAAGGGATCAGGCGCTGACATGGAAACCATCAGGAAGATAAGGGATGCTACAAGACTCCTCCTGATAGGTAACAACTCTGTAACTGATTTTGACACCGCGAAAGAAATGTTCACCAGAGGTGCGGACATGGTTTCTGTTGGAAGGGGGGTCATGGAAGACCCATCCCTGATATCCAGCCTTGTAAAGGAAGTAACTCTGCTGCAGCAGGAGATCGGATGGTACAATTCACCGAAACACGTATGCAGAGGAGAAGGTGATCTGCGCGGGCTTGCGTTCTGCTGCCTGCCGGTCAAGCCGTGTCCTGTACATTCAAATATAAAGAAGATAGGACTTTCAGCAAAGGAGTTCGCTGACATTAAGATGGAATTCGCAAAGGGAACTCCTCTTGAGTACGGAGATAGTACCTGTTTCGGTAGCCTTGTATGGTGCTGTAAGATCACAAAGATGTGTCCATTAAGGGACGGAGTACTCGAAACGATCGGGCTTTCAGATGCAGAATATATGAAACTGAAAAGACAACTTGCTGATCACATTCTTGACCATCCTAAGGTTACTGGTAAATGAAGAAGGAACAGGAAATGAAAGAAAAGCCTGGAAAGGCTTCTGCATATCATACAGCTTCATATGTGGCGAGATGCGCACAGCTTGCTATGCTGCTGGAAGTATCGGCTCATCCCAAACCTGGGAATATAGACAGGAATCACGATTATGAGAACACCACCTTCGAGCATTTCCTCACATCTTCGGTTGCAGTGTATCCAATACTTGAGAAAGCTGCAGAGAAAGACCACGAGATCGGGAAATATGTTCATGAAGCTGTACTCGAAAGTATAGCCTGGCAGAGAGGAGGTAACACTCACTTCGGTGCTTTTCTGCTCTTATTTCCCCTTGCAATGGCAGCAGGCAGACTTATTCGGAACTCCAGGGAACTTACACCTGAGAATTTAACCGAAGAAGCGTCCAGCATTGTAAAAGGAACAGATGTAGAAGATGCGTTACAGATCTATCGGTCCTTTGGACCAGCAGGGGTCAAGGTGCGCAAGGTGAATGAATTCGACCTGTCCGATTCAAAAGCCATTGTGGATATTGAAAACAAGCGTACGACACTGTACCAATTAATGGAGATGTCCAGCTCTTATGACCTTATTGCAAGGGAATGGGTATCCGGTTTTACTCGCTGTGCACAATGTGCCCGGATACTTACAAGAGAGATGGACGGTCATGGAACACTTGTCCACACAGGTAACTCTCGAATCAATCATGTTATAGTTTATGCTTTTTTGAAGATGCTTGCAACTGATATGGATACGTTCATAGAAACGAAATTTGACAGGCAAACAGCCGAGGAAGTTTCTGCAAAGGCAAGGAGAATAAATTATAAATTGGAAGACTCTGGAAATAATATGGAAAATATATTACCAGATGTATACAACTTTGATGAAGAACTACTTGCAAGGGGTATTAATCCGGGGTCTACAGCCGATATAATCATAGGTGGCCTTTTTATATCCCTTCTTGGAGGAATGAGATTCTGACAGAAAGCAAGAAACTAAAACTTGAGGACTTTGGACTCTTTGAAGGTATCTCTGAAACCATTGTTACAACACATCATGGATGGGCTCCCAACGCAGCTCCTATGGGCATCATCCGAAAGCAGGATACTACTCTCATAAGACTTTTTAAAGGTTCCAGGACCTATCAGAATATCCTGGCGGAAAATTTCCTTGTGGCCAATGTAACGAACGATCCTGTTGCATTTGTCAGATACACTTTTTCCGATATTCAGCCAGATGATATCGAAACCATATCTTCTCCCTGGAGAGAGTTCCCTGTCCTGAAGAAAGCGCAGAGCTGGGTGGCCTTCGAATGCATTAATACCAAAATAACACCCGAAGCCCTTGTTGCGGAACTGAAACCTTTGAGAGGGCATGTTAATTCATTCTATCCAAAAGCACCGAACAGAGGACTGAATGCTATCCTTGAGGCAACCATACATGCCACACGCTACAAGATGAATGGAGAAGAAAAATATCTTAAACTGATAGATTTCTACGAGGATATCATTAACAGGTGCGGCGGAGAAAGGGAAAAGGAGGCTCTTATGCTATTGCGTTCCTATCTTTAGCCCAGCTTCAATGCTTTAGAAGTTCTCTTTTTTGCATTAGCCATCATCTGGCGTATCACAAAGACCTTTGGGGTTTTACCGCCACCGGGTCTTACCCTGCCCTGCCGGATAGCGCCCAGAACAGCCTCCAATGACCTTTCCTGCACATCTATCTCAGTATATGACATACCCACCATTTCAGGCACATGGCAATCACTGCCACCAACCTGAGCAAGCCCCAGAGAACTTGCTGCGGCACGCGCCTTGTTATTAGGACCATCCGTAAGGCAACGTGAATTAAGAACTTCCACCGCGTCCACATCAAGACCTTCTACATATCCTATACCATGAGATGTGATCTTGAAAGGATGGGGTAATATTACCAATGCATCCTGGGCCCGTGCCCTTCTTATGGTTTCAGCCGGTGATAAGCCAGGTTCTATACTTTCCTTTATGCCCAGCACAAGCAGGTGCCCTTCGGAAGTGGTAATTTCAACACCAGGAATTATTACAAGATCAGAGCCTAGCTCGGCTGCCCGCTGCACAGAAAAAGGACCACCTTCGATAACATCATGGTCGCATACTGCAAAACCATCGAGACCATTCTTTTTGGCATGGAAGATGATCGCGTCAATATCTGCATCACTGTCTTTAGAAAAACGTGTATGGACATGCAGGTCGAATTTCATACAAGCAGATTAAAAATTATTCCTTATAAAATGTCTGTATGGCTTACGATAATAAGACCAAAAGTTATAAGAACAAGATAAATGGTGTTTCATTAAGAGAAGCAAGCGAACGGGTTTAAGGAGTTGTGTATTGGGTGGTTGGATAGGATTGGTGGTACATTTGAGAAGAGACCCGTTCGCATATTTACTAACATACTCTATGTTATATAAACATGTCGCCAAATGTGCTGTAGAAGATACAGATTGTAACAAATTTTGCTTACGGAGGTGAAAAAGATTGTATCTTATTCATCACCTCTTCCCTTGCTTCCAGATCTACAAGGATCTGGTCAGCATACTTAACCGAATGGACTACTCCTTCTTTGAAGAGCCAGGAGAGTACCGACATTGAATGCTCGGAAAGAGGCATTGATATCTCCTTTCTCTTCCATACCGGCAGCTTATCCCTTATCGCCTGCCTCAGTTCATCCAGGCCGTTCATTGTCTTCGCAGATATAAAAACAGGGTTTGGAACAAGATACCCAAGAGCTTCCATTTTCCCATTGAGATCTTCATGGCTGATGAGATCTGTTTTGTTCATTACCGTGATCATGGATGCGCCATGTACCTGTTCCCAGAGAGTTTCATGACATGTGAGCAGCTTATCGTGCATTATGTCCAGCGGCTCACTTGCATCCACTACCAGCAAAATGATATCTGCAAAAAATATCTCGTTCAGCGTCGAACGGAAGGCATCGATGAGCCAGTGTGGCAGGTCCTCTATGAAACCTACCGTATCAGTGAGAACGACCTTGCGCCCTATGACATCCATGTAGCGGGCGACCGGAGAGAGGGTCGTGAAAAGCATATCTGCCACATCCACACCCTCACCCATCAGAGCATTGAAAAGCGTACTTTTTCCGGCATTAGTATAGCCCGCAAGCGCCACTAGGGATAGACCATGAGCGTGCCTGAAACTGCGCAGGGAGTCATTGTGACTCTGTACATGGCTTAGCTCATCCTTTATGCGGGCTATCCTGCCCTTTATGTCCTGCTCGTAGGAATCCTCGTAGCTTCCCAGTCCCATAAATCCTGGCCTTTCTTCTTTTTTGAGATGGGACACAATGATCCTTGCCCTGGGGATCTCATACTCAAGTCTTGCCAGTTCCACCTGCAGCTTGGCGCGCCGTGTGGTAGCTCGCAGCGCAAAGATCTCCAGGATAAGCTGGAACTTATCAATGACCGCACATTTGCATATATCTGTGATGTGGTACAGCTGCATACTGCTCAGTTCATTGCAGAAGATCACTTTTTCGGCATTAAGGGATTCTACAGCCAATGCAAGCTCCTGCACCTTGCCCTTGCCCAGCTGGTATTTCTTATCCGGATAACGGGACTGAATAACCTCGCCCACTACAGAGTAATTGGCAGCATAAGCCAGATCCTTCAGCTCAGCTAGCTGCCTCTTGTCCTTGAGCTCATCACTGCCCGGATCAACCCTCTGTACAACGATCACTTTTTTCATGTGAAGTATCCTCTGCGTCGGATCAAAGACATTTGTCATCCTTCATTTTAAGCAATCTTCTGGCGCCCACAGAAATATGATGGGCTATCTCGATGGCCCTGCGCTCACCCAGAGATTCCTGGTATTTGAAATCCCTGGAGAACATGCTTGCTGCCAGCCACTGCGGCCGGTTGAACATATCCCCCGCTTCCATTACGATAGTAGCCCGGGGGTCAAGGCCTTCAGCGGTCTTTTCTACCATTTCTGCCACATCAGTGATCTCAGGAGCATTAATGCTTGTGAATTGACGGATATTCACCTGATGGGTCTTATCTATATGGTCAGGAAACACAGAGAACGATACGGCTACACATACCATGAAGTATTCTCCGTTTTCCATATGTCTTCCAGAAATGTCCACGGCAATAATATCGAACATGCGTATCGGTCACATTTTGATCCTGCCAATATCAATGTAGTCACAGTGGACGTTATCATGTACGGCATATATCATTCTTTTGCGCACGCTATTGGCCAGGCGCACTGCTCTGGACATCACCGGAAGCGTGAACTCATAGTCCTCTGCTATGGAATGGACCAGATACTCCGAGTGAGGCAACTTATCCACCGACTTGAAGTTCTGATACACCCTGAAATGGCTACCGAACTTGAAACCGGTCTTCGGGACAAGACCCCTATCCCTCAGGTTCTCGTACACCAGGTACTTAAGCATGAATTCCGATTCTATGACCGAGGCCTTTGCAGCAAACTCATCGAATGCAAGAAAAGAAGAAGTACCGGACATATCGGCAACTTCCAGTACACCTTTTTTAAGCAGATAGCCTGATTCCACAAGTGACAGCTGCAGACGATCCGCATCCAGGGGCTGCCCGTAAAAACCTTCAGCGTGTAAAGAATGTGAAGCATCACTGTCCCAGACCACCACGCGGTCTTCAAGGAAAGTGGAACTTCCACTTATATCCTTTAACGACTCCTCAATAGGTCTCATGTCCCCAGCTGGTTCCACTTTCCCTATTTCGTAGAAAGTGATATCACTTTCCTCATCAACAATGGCAAGTACCATTGTTTTATGCACATTATGCGCAGCTTCCAGAGACAGGCGCAGCTCCCTGAGAGGCAAGGGGATACGCTCCGAAATGACATGGACAAAGAACTTTGCAGGAGTCTTTCCCGGATGCCCCCCTCTTGGATATACCCTGAAATCCGTCACAGAAGGCTGGACATAAAAACCCCTTTCCCGCAAGTCTTTATAGACAATATACTTAAGATCAAAATATTGCTGTCTTTTTGATGCCTCTGTAAAGAACTCTTTGAACGACAGGGATCTGTCATCCATCTGGATCTCAAGCTTTTTTTTGTAGTGCAGATATGCAGCTTCAATGAGCGTAAGTTCTAAAGTATCACCTTTAGGGCGTCCATAGTATCCGACATTGTACAGCTCATTGACAGCCTGTTTACCTGCTTTTATCCGGTCATTGACAAGTATTCCGATCAAAAAGGTCACCTAAATGTAAAAAATAAATTATACGCCCAAATATCGGACCATCTTATTTAATCATACTGGACTGCTGCAGAACCGATCACAAACAAGGGAAAATAATAGAAGAGTGAAACATCTAAAAATAAGGAGACAGTATATTTATATATTTGTATTAAGATATATTAGATCGGGTGCCTACAATATAACCTAGCCTTAATATGGGGTTTTCCGAATCCTTCCTCCTACCACAATCGGGCACCCTCCTCCTTCATTACTGATCGCTCATCGTTTTGTGCATTTCCCCAGAAGATATACCACAGAAACTCCCTTTTGACCCAGTTTGGATAGAAGCAGCCCTTTCAGTCGATCTTCTGCATCATTTGATGTATCAGATGTATAGACAGGCATTTCCAGAACAATGGTATCAGATACCAGTGCCTTTACAACAGACATCAGATCTGGAGCCTCCTGTCCGCCCGTCATGGCAGCAATCCGATTCTGTAATATAACGATTACAACATCATCCCCTGACCCCACAGCATTGATTAGGCCAACTATACCTGAATGAGCAAGTGCAAAATCACCTATGACCGCAATGCCCTTATCCTTAAAGCCACATGCCGTGGATATAGCTGAGCCGAGGGCAAAACCCGTATCAATGACTTGCAACGGTTCCGGCGCTGCCCGTATGGAACAGCCCATATCCCCGGCCACCATGACATCGATGTTCGCCAGGCATTTGTAAAGAGGCATGAAAGGGCAGTCCTGACACAAAGGCCTTGAACCTCTGCTCCTGATAGTCTGCACTTCAGTGTACTTCTCTATCCTGCTCTCGCCCAGATGGTCTAGCGCATAGCAAATATGCTCTGCCTCCACCTGCCCATACGGAATATGCCCTGTCATCTTGCCTTTTACTTTTCCGGTTACGGCAACATGGGATTCTATGTAAGGCTCGGTTTCCTCGACCACAAGAACTTTGTCGCATTCACTGATGAACTGCCGCACCATGTCAAAAGGAAAAGGAGACACCATCTGCAGGGCAAGGTGCGCATGACCTGCCCACCTTGCTTCTGAGAGCGCTTTGTCCACAAGCACTGAAAGATATCCTGAAGAAATGATGCCCATCATGCTGTTTCCTGGATGAAGTCTGTTCAAAGAAGTTGTCTGAACAGCTTTTTCAAGCAAAGGCATAGATTCCCTGTGGAATCGCTGGTGCTTCCCTTTAGTGGTAAGTTTCCAGATATCCGTACCGAAAGTGGCAGTTGTTTCATTCTGGCGGCTTCTGATAACGTGTCCTTTACTATCGAGCAGCCTGTCTGTTATTCTAATGATCACAGGGACTTTTGCCTGTTCTGATAACTGGAAAGCATGCATAACAACATCATATACTCCCTGGGGTGTTGCAGGATCGAACAGAGCTACCTCTGCAAGACTACCATAAAAACGGGAATCCTGCTCGTTCTGGGAGGCTCTGGCCCCGGCATCGTCTCCGGCAATTATCACAACACCTGCTCCGATGGTATGATACACAGATGTCATCAGCGGGTCGCTGAGCACGTTCATACCCACATGTTTTACGATCACCATGGCACGCTGTCCAGTAACCGATGCTCCCAGAGCTTTTTCAAGGGCTGCCTTTTCATTGGTCATCCAGAATGCTTTGTAGCCTTCAAGCTGATGCCTGAGCAGCAGTTCCATTAAAGCAGTTGCCGGATAACCGGCCACTCCGGTTACAAGCCGTACCCTGCTGTCAATAAAAGAAAGAAAAAGGGCTTCTATACCAGTGAAGGCTTTTGTATCAAGCACTGCATCATCAGGCATCATGTATCTCAGCGTCCATCCTGACGGATTCTTCCGGCCTTGAGAACCATGGCAGCGAGGCCAGCGCACCTATAACGCCATTGCCGTTCATCCATATCTCCACACCATTATCGTTAGCGTACTGCACCGCATATTCCCTGCTAAGCTCACCAGTGCGGCATCTCCTGCTATAGGGATATATCTCATGAGCATTGAAATTCCGGAGCACAACCATGCCGGTCTCATCTGAAACACTGTATTTCAGAAGCGCTGCCTTAATACTTTCAAGCAGTTCTTTGGTCGATCTTGCATCCACACACCCGAACTCCAGCACAGTGGATACACAGTTCTGAGTTCTTGCAGAAACCGGGAAAAGCTGGACAAGGGAATGTGAAAGATAGACAGAATCCGGACAATCCAGCTCTTTTGCGATATTATGAGTAAGGGTCCATGTAGCCCCCTTTTCCTTGGAGTCCGTATCATCGATCCCTATGAGCACCCGCTCCCTTCTGGGAACGATGACCGTACCCCTTGCTGCACGCCCTCCCCCGGATTCACTGTAGTCGCAGCGCAGAACACCCTGTGCAAAGGCCCGGCACTTAGTGGCGCCCACACCCCCGCCTCCCAGACCTGCATATGTGATATGGACCTCATCTTTATCCACAATAATAGATTCTATGCCAGCAGCTGCAACTGAAGGTTTTAGTTCGAGTTTGCATGTGCCTGTTTTTGCAAGGTACCTGATCATGTTCCCTATGGACCTTGTCTTTAAAATGAGAGGAGAATGCGAATAATGAAATTTTGACCATGCAGCACCGCCATAGCAGTTTGAATGTTCAACGATCTCAACGTATTCATTGTTTTTATCGCATATTGCATATATACCCCTATATGGAGTTGTATAAGGGTCATTGAGTTCTATATCTTTCATCTGAGTCCCTAATTGATAGTAAATACCTTAAAGGTTTTGTTTTCCTTTAACCGACAAGACCTTCGTCCTTGAGGCTGACATACCTGCCATCCCCTATGATAACATGATCCAGCACATCGATGCCCAGTATTTTGCCACCCTCGATGAGCTTTTC
>AMWB02118224.1_pt2 | contig 43351 bp, 47 predicted proteins | sample 200311 | NCBI WGS metagenome assembly AMWB02 (sample SAMN02737377, study PRJNA173069) | bioreactor metagenome | biome: anode biofilm in microbial fuel cells | place: USA: California | collected 2010-12-16
GCTTTTCTTCGTGATACGGTTCTATAAAAAACGGACAGAAAGGGTTTGGGGAGATGGATAGCGAAAGTGTTGGCGGGAAAGACCGCTTGAAGGCGTTACATGACAGGCATCATGAGATTGCACGCTTAATGGCTCTCGGTTATGGGAATGCGGAAATTGCTTCCCAGTTAGGGCTGAAGCCTTCCACCGTCTCGGCACTGCGTTCGGGATCACCGCTACTTCGTAGTAAGGTTCAAGAGCTCTCAGAGGGTCGTGATAACATGGTTGGGAGAATCAGGGAGGAAGTGAAAGGGTTGATGCCCCTTGCTGTAACGGCTCTTGAGAGAATCGTGGAGAATGCGGATGGACAAATCACTGATGCTTCACAGCTCAAAGCGGCTTCTATGGTTTTGGGCATCTGTGGTATAGCACCGGTACAGCAAACAAAACATATGGTTTTCACTGCGGCTTTACCGCAAGAGAAGCTTGCCTCCCTTGTAGATACGCTTCAGAGAAACAGAGAACGTGCAATCACAGAGTGTGGTGTACCTAATGCTTCCATACAACGTATAGAGTGTGAGGTTTCGTGAAGAGGGAAGAGAAAACTCTTACAGAACCACACGAGTTGGATACCGCTTTGCAGGAGATCATAGCACAGACGATCTACTCCACAGCGGATTTTGGCTACACGTTCTATCCGGGTATTTTTAAAGCGTCTTACCATAGTCTTCTCAGACAGTTACTGACAGCTATAGACTCGGAACACTATAAGGTTTTGGCGCTTGCACCAAGAGGTATGGGTAAGACTTCATGGGCGCTTTACGGTTATGCAGCACGAAACCTCGTGAACTGTTTAAACCGCTTCCTTGTGTACCTGACGAACAGTTCGACTGCAGCGGTAAGGTCTACTGATAACTTAAAGCGCTCTCTCATAGGGAACAAAGAACTCACTGCTGTTTATGGTTCTCTCAAACCGGGTGATTTAAAGACGGATGAGGGCGCACTTAGCACATTCGCTGCAAGTAGTTGGGCTCTCGCAAACGGGGCTTTTGTAGTACCACGAGGCGCTGGACAGCAAGTACGAGGTCTCCAGATTTACATCGATGGGGAGGTTCTGAGACCCCAGATCATCATTATCGATGATCTTGAGAACTCTGAGACTGTGCAATCTGAGGAGCAGAGGGCAAAGCTGAAAGAGTGGTTCTTCGGGGACGTCCTTAAGATAGAAGATCAGTACAGCAAGCCTGCTAAGATCATCTACATCGATACTCTTAAGCATGAGGCTTCACTCGCTGCGGAGTTAATGAATGATCCTACATGGCACAAGGTAAGACTTTCAGTGTGTGATGACGAGTTTAACACTTATGCTCCTGAGTTTATGTCCACAGCAAAGATAAAAGCTCTATATCAAGTGCATTTCGAGCGTGGTTTAGAGGACGTTTTCTATCGAGAATACATGAATAAGCCCATCTCTACGAAAACAAGAGCTTTCAAGCCCCAAAATTTCCGTTATTATTACGAAAGACCTCACGGACAGATAGCTACGGTTGCGCCAGAAACAGCAACTGGGTTGAAAGAGAAGTTCACGGCGGGTAAAATTACCGAACCTGAGAAGGATGCTTGTAAGGAACACGTTTTTACCTTAGCAAGCAATGGGGTCTTACCTTCTCCACAGTACACAGTAGGTTCAATAAAGACTGTTTATAACATCATTATTGTTGATCCTGCGAAAACACAGAAGATTGATTCTGCTGAGACAGCAATCGTTCTCTTCGGAGTGATGGAAAATGGAATGCTTCTTGTTCGTTCCGTAATAAGCGGTAAATTTACGCCAGAGAAGATATATGAAAATATAGTAGCTTTGTGTAACCTCGTTGTCGTCTATCGTGTTGCGATAGAGGTTACAGGTTTAGATTTATTCATTACACAACCACTAAAAAGTTATCTAAAAACTACAGGTTTTCACAATCTCGCAAATACTCTCGTAGAACTTAGAGCTGGAGCAAAGGCTAAAAAGCTTGAGCGTATTGCGTGGTTAGTGCCTTATTATGAAAGGCATCTTATTTATCACAACTTAGCCTGTTACTCAGGTTTAGAAGGACAACTTTTAAGCTTTCCAGCTTCCGAGAAACTCGATATTATGGACTGTTCTGCTTGGATAGTTCACATTCTCGGAACGCTGGAACTCTCCATTTCAGAAAACGGCAGAACTTTAACACAGATTCCATCAGAAGCGGAACATGCTATTGACTGGAGCTTGTATCAAGGAGGATATAATGCTTTATAATGACACAAACTTTTCACCATTTGGTGATACCCAAGCCTTGATTACCACGTTGCAGCAACCACTGGAAACAGCGGGTTTACGTCATCGCTTTGGTGCGTGGGTACCTCAAATTGCGTACAGTGTGGGTGATTGGGTATACTTTCATGATGGTGCTATCTCAGGACTCTATTGTTCTCTCGTACCGGAAAATATGGGGGTTTCTCCTACGAATCAGACGAACTGGAGATTGATAGTTTCCTGTTCAGGTTCTTCCGGCGGCACGGGTGGCACTGGTGGTATCACAGGGATTTCCATCAACGGTGCTGGAAACTATACGAACATAGCGTTCGGAAATGGTTTCACGGTGAATGGTAATTCCATAGTGCTGTCCGTACCGGGAAGCTCCACAGTCGGAGATATGCTCAAATCCCAGTACGATTCGGACAATGACGGAAAGGTGAATGCGGCACACGTAGCGGATCAAGTTGCGTGGTCTGGTATTACAGGGAAGCCGATCTTTGCAGCGGTGGCAATAACTGGAAGCTACACTGATTTGATAAACAAGCCTGACATTCCTGCAGCGCAAGTAAATTCCGATTGGAATGCAACAACGGGTGTGGCTCAAATCTTAAATAAGCCCACAGTTTTTCCCCCAGCGGATCATTCTCACTCGATCTATCTCACAGATGCTCCCGCAGACGGCAAGCAATATGTGAGGTTTAACAACACGTGGGCAGAGTCTACTGCTGTTGGCGGTTCAGGCTTATTGATCAGTACCACAGATACACCGGGAACTCTTCCATACAACGAGATCATCTTTGATCCCAACTTTGTTGTGAGTGGTAATGTGATTTCCCTCTTCAACAATGGTAACATCATTTGTGGGATCGATCCCAACATCCGTACCGTTACTCAAGACAAAACGGTTACTGGTACAGGGATGGTCGTAACTGCTCACTCAATGAACGACTCTCCCATAATGACCCTTGTTCCGGGTTATACATACTCGGATATTTTTGAGGTCATTGGCGCTAAGCCTGTGGCAGGCGCAGAAGGTAGTACAGACTTCATCTCAGGTTATTTTGATGCCAGAACTTCAGATGCTCTAAATCGTGAGCGGGTCTTCGGTGTAAATGTAGAGGCTTCCGCAGAACCGAATTGGAATGCTTCTGTGGGTGTTGTAAAAGGCATCGAAGTTATGATTCACAACAAGAGCGGTGTAGATTCCACAGCAATACACGGGATTGATGCCATCTACGGTGATGCTTCTGGCGCACAAGCAGGATGGGCTTTCGGTTCTGGTATCGCCTCAGGTAGTACAGCAGGCGGATTCCGTTACGGCTTGCATCTTGACGGCATCAAGGGAGCAAACTCTACCCTGATTTACGCACCCGGAACTAATTGTACTGCAGGGACAGGTATCGACTTCTCAGGAATCGATTTTTCCACAGGTACACTTTTGAAGGGAAATTGCCTCACTATCTCACAGGATGGTGTTTTTGACACACCCTGTACGGGTAAGGCAATCTTTCAGCAAGGTCTTGATGTCGTAGGAGACCTCAACGTAACCAAAATAGTTTTCAGTGATAATACCGAGATGACGACAGCGGCTCTTACAGGAGCTTTGTATTGGGTAGCTCCTTATGTAGGAATCGATCCTATCGGTACAGGCAATAACACCCTTGATGATGGGCAAAGTCGAGTGTGGCACTCACCGACCGGAAGCCACATCTGTAACAGAAAAGGGAATGAGTATTACGCAGTGCAATTAACTCTGGTATAAAAAGGAGTATTTCATGGGTATACATCTCAAGAAACACGGAATTATCGACACCGACAATCACGCAGCCGGAACTGTTGCAAGTGTCGGTGAATACAACGTAGTTGCCACAAATGATGCTGGTAACATTGCTGAGGTCGTAGCTGAGGCTCCGAACCTTACAAGCTTCGTTCTCAACCGTATTGTAGTACGTGGTACAAACGGACAGCTTTTCGTTCCTGCAGCGCCCACAGCAGATCAGCACGCAGCTTCAAAGATTTATGTGGACACTGTGATTGCTTCAGGACCCTGGAAAGCTAAAGTCCACAGCGTTGTTCCTGTACACAATGCAGCTACTGTCGGAGATGGCTCCGGTGGTGGTGCGGCTCTTGTTGCAGGCGATCACGTCATCAACACAACAGATGGTAAAACTTACACAGTAACTGCTGGTACGGGTAATGGTTCACAGGTAACGTGGGACGCTGGAGTCCTTTACACCTCAGTCGCAATTGCTCCGGCAGATTATCCCGATGCTATGTGGCAGTTCGATCCTCAGACTCAGGTGTGGTCAACACTCAACTCTTCAACACACCCAAGACTCCACTCAATGACGAGTGTGACAGATCACTCAGCTACAGCGTGGAGAGTCTTCTTCTCCAACACAACAGGTGCTATCACAGAACTTGCGCTGGGTGGGACTCACAAAGTCCTCTTGAGTGGCGGAGCTTCTACCAACCCGCTTTTCTCCTCAGTAGGACTCTATCCCACAAAGATCACAGCAGCAGGGGAACTCCCGGTTACCTCTGATCTTGCCGGTGTTGCAGACGACACGGAAGTTATTGTGATCGGTTCTACCGGAAGACGCTTCAAATGCTTCAAAGACTCTTCTGGATGTTATGGAATCGAGTACGGTTTGTTCGCAGTCTAACAACATGTTTTCATTTTGAAAACAACTAACAAGGGAGGGTGTAAAAACCCTCCAATATAAGGATATAAAATGATAAAGGTCTTGACTACTGCTATTATTGGAATTGCTGGTTACGTTCTGCTTTTGGTTTTTGATAGGAATCAGGTAGGGAAAGCCGATAAAATTATAACAATAATTGAAGGTGCTTGTTTTATCTTCACTTTCTTCATCCACGTCTACGGGTTGATAAATATTATCTCTGCAGAGCGGGATAACAGAAGTAACAAGAGGTTTATTACGGACGCTAAAAAGTTCGTGATTATGGGTATCTTCTTGCATATATGCTTTGTATTTCTTACGGTTTTCTGGTTTAGTGCTACAAAACAAAGTCTTGTTATTGATTTGCATTTGGATATTCTCTATGGTTTGGTGGATATGTTCTTATGTTGTTATTCCTGGATCGGCTTACAGTATGTCATGAATACTACGATAAGAAAGTCCATCATTCCCGGTGTGAAAGACCCTAATGATCCTCTTATTGGTGAATGTTTGCTCGTGTTGGGTGTGTCGAAGGAGACTATTGAAAGAGCATTGGAAATGCAAAGAGGCGGTTCTAAGGATACATCTTCCATTAGTATCAAGAAGGTGATTGAGATTTAACAAAGAGCGTTTGGTAAAGGAGAGAATAAATGTTGCACTTGAACACAAAAAGTTTGGTTGATGTTATTGCTCAGGAGAATGCGGATATTACTTTGGGTTATTCGCCGTCTTTTTCTGTCGTATCTGAAGGCAATCTGAAGGGCTTGAGGGCTAAGAGAGCTTGCTTAGCGGTCAAAACAACAGCAGTTGGTTCTGTTACTGTGCAGTTTTACTACAAGCGTGTAGGGATGGAAGTATCGTTATTGACTGCTCCTATTGTGTTGGATACGAGTAATCAGTATGTTCAAACTACTGATTTCACGAATACGGTATTGGTTGTCGGTGATTTGTTGTATGCAAGAGTGATGGCAGTAAGCGGTACAGCAAAAGGACTTACGCTTTCTGTGGATTTTAACTAAGGAGTCGTTTCTATGCTACATACAGCCACAAGGTTAATGGAAGCTTTGATCTTTCCTGTGAATGATTATGTAGCTACTGGTTACAGTGATACTTTTTTTCTTATCACACCGGAATTGGTAGGTATGCAGCTGGTTGATTACAGGCTTCGTAGTTATGTGTACGATTCGGGCAGTGGAACAAGTGGTAATACTACATGTGTAGTGTATGTAAAAAAATTGAGTGGTGCTTTTGTGTATCCTTTAGGTACTGCTGTCATTAATTATAATACACTGTATAATACCACACCATTCACACTAAATACCACTCACAGTTTTTTGTTGGGTGATGTTGTGCGTTTTCAGGTAACGAGTGCGACATACAAACCCAAAGGTCTTGTGGCTGCTATTTCACTACGTTAGGAGAAAAGAAGTGATACACAGAAACGTTAAGCGTATGGAGTTTTTACACACTGCCGGAAGCGCGACGATAGAAACAGGTGATAGCAAACAGTTTTACACTGTACCTCCTGAGTTTGCAAATTCCGCTTGTGTGGGTTTTTACGCTCGTGTTTTTGAGTATGGTGCTTTTGATCCTTTCGAGAGTGATATATATTGTAGACTTTTTGTGCAGCGTGCAGATGGTGTTGAAATATTGATAGCTTTTGGGTTTATCGTGTATCCCGATTCAATGCTTTCGAGTCAAGTGATAGATGGTTCTTGTTTATTAGGTGCAAATGACTTGTTGTTCTGCACAGCTGACGTTAATAACGTAATCGCTAACGGACTTACGATGGTAGGTCTTTTTCAATAAGGAGTTTTTATGGAAGGTAAATACTGGTCTTCTGCAGGAGTTACCGTACCGGACGCTTATAAGATGCCTCCGGGTACTACAGGCGTACGCTTTTATTCCGATCCTTGGTGTCAGACTGAGATATTTCCCATAGCTGCTCACCTTTCAGTACCTATTGATGTAGCCGCTTTACGCAATGGGACTCTTGATATTAGCGGAAAATCGGTTTTTGTAGAGTTTTCATCCGATGTGAATATCAAGTCTGTGAAACTTTTGGGAAACCCTGTTGTATCTGCTACATTACCGTACATGCACTGGGGAGCTTTTACACAAAGTAACTACACAGGTGCTATTGGTTATTACCCTGTCGATCAGTACAATAAAACTGCCGGAAGTGTGATAAATCAATATAATCTTGCTGATGATGGAACTGTTCCTGATGTAACAATTAACTGGACAGTGCCAGCATATCCGAACATGTATGGAAAACCTTATGTTGACTGTACAGGGGAGAGTGTAACAGGCGGTATTGCAGATGCCACAAAAACGTATCAATGGTACGCTTGGAATGGTTCTGCTTGGATTACCGTAGCTGGTGGTTCAGTTCTGGACATGCCTTATGTTTTTGGAACTACTGATGTAGGTGGTACGAATGAGTACTCCAATACAACGTTAGGCAACAAATATAAGCTTGTTGTTACGCAAAATTTCACATCCGGCGCAGTCAAAACGACAGAGAGGGTGTGGAGCGTTTCTGAGTATCTTCTCCACAGTTATCCCATAAATACCACAGGTGCTTTGAATACGCCGATTACAATTCTGCATAATACCGAAGGTGGTAATTTCTCATACGGTTATTCGTGGTCTGTTACAGGAGGAACACCAGCAAGCGGTACTGGTAGCGTTTTCAGTCCTTCGTTTTCTTCTTACGGTACTTACACCGTAACGTTGGTAACCACATCAGGAACTCAGAGTACCACAAGAACCAGTTCTGTATGGATAAACCCTCCGGCGATCACCGCAACTCTTGAGGCAGTGCCAACAACTGGGTTGATTGACCAGAATTTTGTTTTTACAATTTCCGGTGTTTCTGGTGGTCAAAATCCCGGCACATACTCCTATGCATGGTCTGGTCCCGATGGGCTTACCGGAACTGGAACGAGTGTCTCGAAAGTATTCAGTTCCACAGGTACAAAAACCATAACCTGTGTCATCACTTCCGGTGCGAGTACACTGACAAAGACTGTGAACATAACGATTACAGATGCACCCATCACTGGAACAATCACAGTAACCCCAAGCCCTGTAACGTTGGGAACCGCTGTTACTATGACCGTGAACCCTTCCGGTGGTAATGGAACTTATACCTACAGTTGGTCAGGGGATGAAACTCTCACAGGAACAGCTGTAAGCATCACGAAGACTTACAGCACAATCGGAACAAAGAACATCACCTGTAATGTAACGAGTAATGGGATAACGACTCCGATCACAACGACTGTGGTTGTAGAGTCCGCACCAGCTTTAACCCTAAGCCTCTCAGCTTCTCATTACATCCAGCTCCTGAATACCGATGTGGTATTCACACCCACTGTAAATGGTGGCGTTGGTGGTTATACATATAGCTGGGCAGGGACTGACGGAAAGTCCGGAACAGGAAGTACTGCAACCTTTCAGTGGAATACCGTAGGTACAAAAACAGTGTCCCTCACAGTTACGTCCGGCACTCAGAACATAACGAAAGATGTTTCAGTACAAATCGTAACAGCTTTTGCTACGAATCTCGGAAGGCTTTGTTTCATCAGTTAAAACGACAAGATGTTTTCAAAATGAAAACAAGTAAATTTAGTTAGAGGGAAGAAGAATGAAAAAAGGAATCCGTTTTGTTACACTGTTTTCGCTACTAAGTTTGTGTGCATGTGCTACGGCAGAACAAGAAATCTCTTTGAGACAACTTGAGATGGAACATGCTTTGGAGATAGCTCGTATTAATGCGAGTATGCCAAGAGCTGTTTTGTACGAAAGTGTGAGTCCTGAGGGTGTTAGAACTGTTGTTTATGCACCACCAACAGCCTCCAATGGTGTGCGTACTCAGTATGTTCCGAGACCTCTACCTAAAGCGGACTTGAGTATGCTGTATCCTTTCGTTACGTTACTTTCTGCGATCACAGGACAATATTACGGATTCCGAACAACTGAGGCGATGTATAACTTCTTGGGGAAGCAAACCCCTTCCTCAAGTAGTTATTACAGCGATAGTTCTACACATACTACGGATAACTCTACAAGTTCGGCGGATACAACAAGCGTAACGAAGACACGTTATGGAGACTATTCTGGGAATGGTGGGACTGGTTCTGATAGCAGTACGAGTACTGTGGTTACTGGGAATACTGTGACAGATTATAAAGATAGTAATAATACTACTGATAGTTCTACAAACAGTTTTACTTACACAGAACAGACACAAGTGATACCGCCCGTTATCAACAATGTACCTGTTGTGATAACGCCAGTGGTTGTTGAAGGGAGTAGTGATTAATGGCTTCACAAACAGGTAATAAAGTGTTGCTTGCAAAACTCGTAGAGCTTATTGAGGAGTCTCATTCTGATTTGATGTCGAGGATCACATCATTCAGGAAGATTGATGAGATGTTAAGACCTACGATAGAAACGGATAATCGAGGAGTTAACAAGGTTAACCTTCCGATTGCCTTTCCTATGTATGATACGATATGTGCTGAGCTTTGTAACATTCTTATTTCAGACCCCGTTATCAAGTATGAAGGGGTATCTCCAGAAGATGCTGCGGGTGTCGGTTTGCTTGAGAAAGTGGTGGCTTTTCAGTGTAAAAAGAATGGAATTGCACTCTCTTTAGGCTCCCTCATTTCTTACGCTGTACGCTACAACTCTTGTGCAGGTCTCGTTTCTTGGCGTAGGTCTTTGGATAACACGGGAAATGTTGCGTTTGAGGGAAGTTATTTGGCTCCTATCGATCCGTACAGAACTTTGTATGATCCATCTGTTCCAATTCATCGCTTCCAAGATGCAAACTATATCGGTTGGGTTGAGACAATATCCATAGCAAAATTCCTCGACCTCATTAAGAGTGGATATTTCGATACTTTTAAGGAGATTGAAAGTGTTATAAATTCTCCTGAGTCTTATCGGTACGACACTGTTAGGGGAAGTCGTAGAATAAATGGGAGTTCGACAAGGGCTCTTGATGTTATAACGCTGTATGTGAACGTCATCCCGAAAGCTTTCGGTCTGGGTGATTCTCTTATGCCTGAGAAGTGGTTGTTTTGTCTTCTTGGAAATCAACAGATTATAAAAGCCGTGCCTTTAGGGATGCAGCATAATAAGTATCCTTTAGTGGTATTGGCTCCTGACTATGATGATTTTGATAGTACTGCCCCTTCGAGGATGGGAAGACTTTCCGGCTTGCAAACTCTTATTGATTGGCTTTTCAGTACGCATATTAAAAGTACCACAAGAGCTACGGCAAACAGGATTGTAGTTGATCCTCTGGGTGTTGATCTCCTTGATGTAATGGAGAATGATACCTTTATTCGAGTTCGTCCCAGTGCTGCTGGTAGAGATTTAAGAACGCTTGTACAGCAGTTGAATATTACTGATGTTACTGCGAATTACTATCAGGATATTGGACAAACTATCGCTGTGATGGAGAACATCTCAGGAATTGATGGTACTCAGTCGGGGCAGTTACGAAAAGGAGGACCGGAACGTTTAACTTCCAGTGAGTTTGCTGGGACTCTTCAAGCTGCTCAAGGACGTATTGGTAAGATGGCACAGAACATAGCTTACCAGTTGTTCCCCGATCTTGGAATGTTTTTTGCTTACAATACGCAGAATTTAATGACGAAGCCTGTGATGGTAAAGATCGCCGGACGTTGGGAGCAGGAATTATCCCAGATGTATAAGAACAGTGGTGGTAGTGTGCTTGCTCAAGCACAAAGCTTAAGTTCCACTTATGACGTTATCGCATACGAGGGGTCTCATAAAAACGAGACAAGTGCTGGAACTCTGTTAGAGATTCTCAAACTTGTTAGTGCTAATGGAGTACTCGCAGAACGTTTTGATGTGGAGTGTATCTTTAAGCATTTACTTGTAGCTCTCGGAATAAAAGATGTAGAATCTTTCTTAAGGGTTCCGATGGAGAATCCACAGACGCAGATGCTTGGACAGGAGCAGGGGCAACCAGAACAACCGCCTGTACAATCTCAGGAAAATCGTTTCTTTAACATGGCTGAAATGATGAATGGTGGAGGTTACTAATGGATTTTGAAGAAGCTGAATTTCGTGCTTTTTTAGTAACACCTGTTTGGAAGTATCTAACGAAGACCTTCAAAGAGCAGCGAGTAATGTTACAAAACATGCTTGCTGCGGAACTCTCAGGAGTCTCCAAAAGCTCAGCGATGGACTCTTACGGAAATATGCGTTACATAGGAGGTCAATTAAGTACCTTTGATTTCGTAGGCGACATACTTCAAGAAGTTGATGACAAATTTAAAAGAAAGAAAGGAGACCAAAATGCCGATCAATGATACACATCTGGAAATACACGAACAAGAACCAATGCTTGTTGATGTGTCAACTGGAAGGTATGCCGATGATTGTACAATCATACCTGTAGGGATGCGCATCAGCGTAAGAGATTGGCCTATAAGAGGCGTTCTTCCTACACAAGCACTGCTGGTAGATGACTGTCAAAATCCACAGAATCGAGTAAGCGTTTTGGAAAACTACAATGGCGTTACTCGTATCGGTGTGAATGTAACAATGGAGCAATCAGAGGATGTAATAGCATACTTACAGCGTTTTGTAAATGGGATCGGTGAGGTTCTCAACGAAACAAAGATAGGTTACTATGATGGTGATACCTATTATGCTATCGATTCTACAGGTGTTGGAAACTTCACAGACATCCAAATTGACGGAACGACTTTGGAAGAATACATAACGGAAGTGATTTCTACTGGTGGTGTCTTAGTTGGTCCAAAAGGAGACAAGGGAGACAAGGGAGATAAAGGAGACAAAGGCGACAAGGGAGACCCAGGAACTTCTGGAACAGGGAGTGCTTACTCGTTCCAGTTCGGAAATTATACAGTTCCTAACGGTGGTACAATCTCAATATCCAATGGTTCAGGGATTACCATATCGCAATCAGCCGGCGTATATACCATCAGTGCAACAGCTACTGGCGGAGTTATTAACAATCATGGAGTCATGCATCAGTCGGGCGGTACAGACCTTGTTGAGGGATCGCAGTTAGACTACACAACTGCTGTTGCTGCTACGTCTATCAGAACTCCTAAAGCAACTATAGGGGATTTTGTAGATCGCATGATTCCTTTTTCTGACAGGTTGTTTAGTATCAGTGCTTTCGGCTCTGATTTCAATGCCTACTATGCTGATGCTTTACAGGGTACTGCCTTTGTACGGAATCTTGCAATATCTTCAGTGCTTGATAACAAAGTGATGCAAGGTAACTATAGCGGTATGACCTTGTTCGGTGGTTGTCCTTACAATATTTTCCATGATTCACAAGCTGATTGGATTCCTTGTACAATGAGCATCACAGGTGCGGGATACGAAAATGGTACATACCAAGCAGCTGATGTTATCTGTAGCCGTTTCTCACAATACGCAGGGATGACAAGCGGTAAGTTCGCAAATCAGATGTCAGCAATTATGGGACAGTCCAAAGCATTACCTTTTACAGGAACCTTTACAACTTTCGGTTTCCTATCAGCCATTGTGGCTACACCACAAGCACCAACAGTTGGTGCAGCTTTCTACCTAACATCACCAGACACTGCTGAGATGTATGGAGATGGCTTTATTTCTTTAGCAGCAAATTGTAACGGAAGACGTTATGCTTTATATACCCCGTATCAGACGAACATACAACTCACACTTCCAAATAGTGCTGCAGGACTTTCTGCGGGTATGTGGTATCGAGATTCTAACGGGTTCGTGAAGATCGTCTAAATACTTGTTTTCAAAATGAAAGGAACTAAAAATGCCGTGTATTAATGTGTGTGAATCAGCAACAGAAGCGACAATGACTGGTAATGTGTACACCTGTAATGGTTCTATGAAGGCTCAGATTGGAAAGTGTCAGTATCCCACAGCTTGCAGAGATTCCTACTATCCGGTAGGACACTATGTGAAGGTGAATGAGTTTCCTTCAAAGGGTGTGGGGAATTATGTCTACGCTTATGAAGCGATGAATTGTGCTGACAAGATTTCTGAAGTTGGTATTCTCGGAGCGGAACAGTGTCAGTTGAAACGTGGTATCAGTGTTACGATGAAGCAGATGCCGGATTCTGCAATGTTTTATGGACGTGTTGCTAACGCTATCGGAACGGTTCCGGGAACTGAGATCAAGATTGGCTACACAGATGATGAAGGAAAGTTTTGGACTTTGTGGTCTGAGGGTGTTGATGGCGGAGCTTCCGTTTTGGGTACTGGTGATTACGATCTGAATGGTGTGGTGTACAGTACTGGAATTGCATCGAAGCCCTCAACAATGCCGACCTCAGGAATTTATGGTTCTGTTATCGGAAGTGGTAACGATCAGGGAACTTCTGTAGGGATTCTCTTCTCTACCCTTCCTACAGGAACTGCGGGTGTGTATACAAAGATCGGTGTTTATGGCGCACCTTGTTATGGTGTACAGGATACTGCCGAAGCCTACGGTGGTATGTTTGTCGTGAGAAATTCTGCTGGTGTGAACATTGATGGTACTATGGCTGTTTTGGGTATGAAGGTAGGAAATATTATCCGAGCAGCTTCTTTTCAGGGACGTGTACACATTGGCACTTTGGGTCTGATTTCAAGAGACCAAGCAGGTCTCGGTGAAGTTTATGTGGATGGTGAAACTTTGAAAGTGAGGTTAACTTAATCATGACAAGTCAGGGAATTATTGAAGCAAATTCGGGTATCGTAGCGGCGCCTGTACAGGTGCAGACACAGGCAGCACAGGGAATTACAAAAGTGGAAGCACAAGGAACTACAAACATGGCAACACAGGCAACTACAAACATAGCGAATACTGTGTCTGTTGATGAGATTCGTAAAACACTCAATGCGAAACTTACGCAGTATTTGCAAGACTTCTTCATAAGAAACAGCGGTTCACGGATCACGGAGGAACTTGTTGAGGGTTCTCTGATTCGTTTGTTGGGTCTCATTGAGGTAGCTCTGAGAGGAGAAAAGCAATGAGCGGTATTCAGCAACAGTTGTTTCCGCAATCCCTGAGTGCCTTTCCTAATACGAGTCAGGCACCTGCACAACCTGCACAACCAATGCAGCCTGTGCAACAGGTAGATTTGGAAGGTCAAATGAGGATGCAGCAGATGTCGGATCAGGGTTACGCTGATGTGAGTCAGCTTTTTCGTAGCATGATGCCGGAAATGACAAGGGAGAACCAAAATCCGAGTCAGCATTTTGCTACTAATCCTGTACAGATTCCGCAAATTCCGCAGATACAACAGCAGCAACCGTATGTTCCGCAGGGACAACCTGTACAGCCGATGCAACCTATGCAACCAATGCAACCGTCTTATCAGACAAGCCCTCAGGACTTGCAGAACATTGCGGAAATGCTTCGAGAACAAAAAGAGCATATGGCAAGTTTGATGGCACGTATGCAAGAACAGGAACAGCGAACGGTAAAACATCCTGATTTTGTTGAAGCTAATGCGGATATGGATGCTATTTTGGCTGATCCTAAAAACTTCAATGATGTACTTCAGAGTGTGTATCAGCGTGCAGTTTCGGATATACAGAACAGGGAAAGTGCAATAACACAGCAGGTTACTGCTCAAGTACAGGCACGTATGGAAGCTCAGAACGCTTTGAACAACTTCTTTACAGCACATCCTGAGTACAGTAACAATCAGGATCTCGTGGGTATAGCACTACAAACTGTAAGACAACGGAATCCTCACATTTCCGATGCGAGACAGTTGTTGCAGGGTGTTGAACAGATGCTCAATATTCAAAGACCGCCAGTGCAGCAGATGGTAACTCCTCAACAACCGCAGTTGATGGCGCAGCCTGTACCGCAAATGGGTTTTGCACAACCTTTGGGAGGTATATCCAATGCAAGTCCTTATGTTACAAGTCCTGAAAAAACTAATGGAAATCAGGCTGTTCTGGAACTTGTAGCAAACCATTTGTTCGGCAGGAGTTAAATAATGGAAAGACAAGCCGATCGTTTTCTCTCCGGCTTTCTTATGGGTGATTCTGGGCGCACCATGCTTAACTTTGATGCGTCCATGAATCCTCCTCTGTATAAGATGAAAGATGGAGATAACGTCATACACATAGAGGCTCTGCTGGAGGGCTACATTTACCTTCCTCCGGCAGTAAAAGCGAGTGGTTATTTTTACTCACTTACTTCTTTAGGTTCCAGCACAAGCTCGATTATCGTCTACACACAGGAGCTTGAAAATATTGTAGTAGTTTTGAGACCTTGTACTACAATCTTGCTTTACAGTGATGGAATCAATTGGTACGAGATAGGTCTTACACTTAAATCTTAAGGAGATTACAAAATGCCGTTTAATATTTATCCCGAGAGGGGACAAGCAGGTCCGAGACATACTAAAAATTGGAGCTTATACGATCCGAGTGCAGGGACGCCTCCCGGTACTGGTGCTTGGGTTTCCGGTGAGGGAATAACAAGACCGATGGATTGGGATTGGATTCTTCATCTTTTGTATCCCACAGGATCGAAAGGCTATCCTCTGACAGCTTTGATTTCCAAGATGGCAAAAAAGATTGTAACGGATCCTCGTTATCATTGGTTCGGAAAATCGCTGCCCTCACAGAGTGGTGAGATCACCGGAGTTTTCTCCGATGCCGGTTTAGTTAATGCTTATACCGGTGGTGGTATCGCAGGAGACCTCATTTTTGTACAGATGTCTCTCCAAGATTCTCAGCATTTCCGGGATGGACATGAGGTAATGTTCAGCCATCCCACTTATGATAGCTTTATGCTGCGTGGTAAGGTTGTAGCAGTCGCTCCGAATGGTACAAGAAGTTTTGTGTCTGTATATCTACTGGAAGCTGATTCCGTAGCACTACCGAACGCCTCAGCTCTTGGTGGCTACCTTATCATCATAGGTGATATTAATCCCGAATTTGGTGCTGCTCCGAACAACATTGCTTACGAGTCTGTGAAATTCGAGAACTATACTCAGATTTTCAGACAGCCTGTGCGAATTTCCAACACAGCATTACACACAGCGTACAGACTGGGAACTTCTGCAGGAAACACTCGTGGCGATTATGTAGAGCAGGTACGGGAGGCTCTTGAACTTCACGGAATGCAGAAAGAGAAAGCCTTTATTTTCGGTCTTCCGACAGAACGTGTAGGAAATAACGGAATGCCGGAACGTACCACTGCAGGTATCTTGTGGTTCATTCATAACTTCGGAGGTGTTGTCGCCGATTTCCGTACGCTCGTTGACCCGGATTTTCCCATTCCTGCTGGTGCTTTGTGGAACGAATGGGGTTCTCGTTTCCTCGATTACATTATGGCAAGAATCTTTCGTTACGGTGGTATGGGAAGTCGTCTCTGCTTCTGTGGTTGGGGAGCTATCAGCGGAATTCAAAACTGTGTGATGTATGCACCGAAAACTCAGTATACCATTGGTGTAAGAGAAAGTGCCTATGGCATTAACATCACAACGTTGGTTTCGCCCTTTGGTGAATTGCAGCTCGTATCACATCCGCTATTCACCTACGTTCCGAGTATGAGAAACGCAATGCTCATTATCTCTATGGAAGACCTCGAATATCGAGAACTTCGTCCTACGAAATATATCGCAGAAGCGAAAGATAATCCCACGTCTCCGGGATTACTCGATGGTATCACTGAAGAATACATAAACGAATCCGGTTTGGCATTGTATTTTCCGCCCAAATTCGGTATCATTTATGGCGTAGGTCTGGACAGACCGTAAAAAAAAGTGGCGGATTTCTCCCAAGTCCGCCACATCTTTTCAAAATGAAAGGAACTATCATGAATCTGAGACAAGTACGGGAGCTTTTTATAGAACGTAGTGGAAGAGCCGATCTCGGGAGTCCTGTGAGTCATTTAGATACAGGGTTCTCAATCGCTTCTTTTACACCAACAGCTTCACGAGATGTTGGATTTACTCAAGGTGCGGACTTCTTCATAAATGAAGCTCAGAAGTTTTTAGATGACAGGTATGAACAACCTGAGTTAAAGTCTTGTTTGGTATCCACTCTGGAAGGTGGCGAGAACACTTTAGTCTTTCCGAACCGTTTTCGTTATATTACGCAGGTGTTGTGGAATGAGAAGCTGTTATATCAAAGAGCCTTTGATTTGAGAATGCTTACAGTAGCAACAGATGAACCTGCATTTTGGTCTTTTGCTCCGATGCATTGCATTGTGGATAAAAAGAAGATAGCTGCGAAAGAGCCTAAAAGTTGGTTCGGTGCGGATTTCTTGAAAAACGAAGCTACATGCAGAAGTATTATACTATCTCCTAAACCGCAGGACACGGGGCAGGTTTTCATAATGGGTATGGCTTTTTCTGAACCTTTGGAGAAGGACGGGGATGTATCCGTGTGGTCTACAAAGTATCCAGATATATTGATAACTGCTGCTTTGTGGAAGTTGGAACTCTCTTACAGAAATACCGAGGGTGCGAATGATTACTACAAGGCAATGGAGATTGCTATATCGAATGCTATGAATGCGCAGTTCATGCAAAATCAAACAATTTTAGGAGAGCAGTATGAGAGGTTTTAATAACATTTTTCCGTTATCTTTCGGTTTGGCGAGCGTTGATAACTATATGCATGAACAGAAAGCTCTTCATGGTTGCGTTAATCTACGTCCAGTTGGGGATGTCTTGATGCGTTTTGAGAAACCGCAGAGAGCAAGAAATGTGATGGACTTTCCCTTTCCTCAGATATGGGAAGGCAATAAATACAGGATCGTAGTAACACGTCAAGAAATTACTATAAATGAAACGGAGCGCTTGAGGAATGATGGGCATCTTTTTGATTTTGCGGATTTCCATGACTCCGTTTTGGGAGTATCTCCAACGACAATTTTGTATAGAGAAGTTGCTAATGACCGCTTTGTGCTTAACGGTGTGGGGAGTATTCCTACTGGGAATAGCATGGTTAATAATAACGGGCAGCTTTTAGTAGGAGGTCTCACAGGCTCGTGGTACAACACACCGAAGCAGACAATTTGTTGGAGTCATATAGCATCTACGGATTTCTTTTTGGATAATACTAATGAATCCGGGTACATGGTATTACAAAATGTGAATGAGATTTATAAACTATTAAAGCTCGGAGAATTCATTATAGCTTACACTGATCGTGGAATGTATAAGTGTGTTCCAACAGGACTTGCATACGGTTTCGTAAAGATAAATGATATTGCAGCGGTCAGTACAGGAACTATTGCAGGAACAGTGAATAAGCACATTTTTATATCCTCCGATAGTTACTTATATTTGGTCACAAACTCAGAAGTAAAGAAGTTAGGTTACAGTTGGCTCTCACGAAAACTGAATATTCTGACTGCTCGGATTTTGTACAATGCTTATACACAAGACTTCTACATCACTGATGGTTTGCATACATTCATACTTTGTGATGATGGACTCTTTGAAACTACAATCATCCCAACAGCTTTTTATAAAGACTTTTCAGGAGACCTTTTCTACACAGGCATCGATTACACCGATCTTATATATTTTGAAACCCCGTGGATAAGATTCGGGCGTGTAGGCTTAAAGACTTTAGAGACTTTTGATTTCGTAACTCACCCAGAAGATTTAAAAATGGACTTGACTTGCATTGTTGCTTCTCATGGAAGCGGTATATATCATAAAAAGTGTGTGTTGAATGACAATAATAACACTACACCGTTACTTACAGGAAACTCTTTTAAGATCATCGGAAGTTCTAACTATGAAATGCTACAAGATTATACCATAGCAAGTTTAAACCTACGTGTCAAATATTGTGATCGTAGAAATTTCAGAGCAGGAGGTGGAAACTATGGAACTTCTGAAGAACTCTAAACTTGAAGAACATCGTATTCAAATAACGGCGTCTTTGAAAGAGGTTGTGGAACTGTCTGAAGAGCAGATTGAGAGGATTCAAAATCTTCTCACTGAGGGTTCTATGGAATGCTGGATACAGCTCCGAGATACTTTATGTATCGGCTATGCCATCACGCATACCATATACGACCAACCCTCAGATAAAAACCTATTGTTGGTATATATGTGGAAGACTTTGGACACAACAACACCCGCAGAAGTGCAGCGATTCTATAACGATCTTATGACAGAAGCCAAAAATAAGAAGTGTGCCGCACTAACTTTTTTTAGTTCTTTTCAAAATGAAAAGAGCTATGAAGTTCTGCGTAAGTACGGTGCTGTTGTGCGTGTGCATTTTTATGTTCCTACAGGGGAGGTGTAAGGTGGCAGGATCGAGTGGAGGTGGTGGTGGTGTAGGTAGTGCTGTTCCTAATTATTTACGGAATGTGCATTCGGATATTTTGGCTTGGGTAGAGAATGAGCTTCCGAGAGATCATCCGACATCGAGTATGGTAGCGGTGTTGAATGAAGTTCTTGTGGATAATCCTTTTAAAAATGCTCATCCGAGAAGTCCTCTTACGAGTATTAGTGAGATTGATACACTACTGAATGCTTACAGAACTTGGATAGAGACTTTGGATACACAGGATTATTCAGATCAATTGAAGGTTTTTTCGGATGGGGCTGTTAAGGATTTGGAAGAAACAGTACTACCGAAGCTGAAAGCTGATTACAGGGATATTGGAGCTACATATTCTACGACTTATTATATAGCTTCTGCTAAGCTTTATGCTGCAATACTCTCCGATCAGGATAAACTTCGAGCTGAATTGGTTTTGAATGCTTCAAAGACGAAAGCAGGAGTGTACGCTGATTTGTATAGGATGTGGCTGGAGGCTGTGAGAATGAAAGCAGTTATGCTTGATGAAGAGCAGAAACAAGAACTCTCTTATAGAGAACATTCAGCTAAATGGAGGCTGGAAGCCTTTATGCCTGTAGGTAACTTCATCAGTTCTGTCAGTGGTGGAACAGTACCACTGAATCCTAAACAACCAAGTGCTTTCAGTAACGCTCTTGGTGGGGCTTTAAGTGGTGCTGCGACTGGTGCGATGTTGGGGGCTTCTATGCCTGTTGGAGGACCCATTACTCCTGCAATCGGAGCGATGGCTGGTGGTGCTATTGGACTTTTAGGAGGTCTTTTTGGATGAATAAGATTACGGTTTATTGTAGTGAGTGTCCGCACGTAGCGGAAATTTCTGAGTATCGAAGCTTTTATGTGTGTCCTAAGTGTGGAGCTAAAACTTCAGGAACACGACTCAGGGAAGCGAGGTTTCGACACTTGACAGAGAAACAAAGAGAGGCGATTTGTAATGGCTGTGGTGGTAAGGGAGGTTTCGTAAAACCACCACATGCGGAAACTTTTGAACGTATGTGTAATCATCATGACTTTAACTACTTCTTAGGCTATACTTGGATACATAAAACTAAAGCAGATTTTCAACTATTCTGTGCTTTAATTTACGAGATATGGTTAGGAGGTATGTTAGATGGAAAGAAGTGGAGATTTCCGAAAAGACTTTATCTTAGCAGTTGGTCTTTTTTGTACTACATTGCTATATCCATTTTCGGACGCAGATTCTTCTATTTCGGAGAAAAAGAACAGGAGGTACCTAATGTTTAAAGATGTGGTTGAAGACTTGGTTCGGGACGAGGGTTTGCGACTGAAGCCTTATACTTGTACTGCAGGAAAGCATACAATAGGGATCGGTCGTAACTATGAGGATAATCCTTTTACACTCAAAGAGCTGACGGAATTGTTGTCGGAATCTGGGATAACGGAGAGAATGGCAAAGAAGTTGCTGCTGAATGATCTGGATAATACTCATAAGAAACTCTTGGCAATCTTTCCTGCATTTGAGGAATATCCTGAAAATGTACAGAGAGTGCTGATGAATATGCACTTTAATTTGGGAGATGCTGGATTCCGTTCTCTCACAACGTTACTGGCTGGTGTGAAGGGAAAACGTTGGAAGTACTGTGCGGAAAGAATGAGAGCTTTTAAGTGGGCTAAACAAGTAGGCGCACGTGCTGAAAGACTTGCTAAACTTATGGAAAGCGAGGGGTGATTTATGGATATTTTGAGCCTGCTTGAACAGTATAAACAAGTACCAACTGCTAATGCCAACAATGATAACACAGCGAAAAGAGGAATGCTTAGCGGTATTAACGATTGGTTCAATACATCCGCTAACAATGGTACGCTTGACATTGCTGCATATATGGCGGATGAGCTTGGGAAACGTATAGCTCCAAATAATGTTTTTGCCGGTATGGGTTCAGGCATGGCTCAAAATAGAGTTATGCAGAGAGCAAGAAAACCCATTGAGGACAAGGGCAAAATGATGGAAGAACTCCTTCTGGGAATGCTACTCGGTAATACAAAGATGACGCCGAAAGGAATGCGGGGACCCACAAGTGTTTCTATCACACCGGGTTCTGATGGCGGATTGCCTGAGTACAGTCTTAAGGGGAACTTTACACAAGGTAGTGATTGGAAAAAGAATGTCCCTTTTGATGGTGGTTCTTCTGCACAAGCTCAGCCGCAGGGGAACCTTTATCAGGCTGATGATTCACTCTCTTGGAGAGAAAACATGGAGTTGGTGAATCACAAAAGAAGCTTGGAAGATATGCTTACTGGGATCATTGCTCCACAAGAGAGTGATCCCGCTTCTATCATACTCTCACAGGATCAACAAAAACAACTTGCTGCTGAAAGGGTTGCGCAGAAACAGGACTTGTATCGTATAGCAGGAATGCTCAGCAATGAAAGGGACAAACAAGATGATCGTGAGATGAATGCTGTCAGAATGCGTATAGCACAAGAGAAGGAAGAAAATCGCAGAAGGATAGAGGGTCGCAAAGAAGCCCGTTCTGAGGAACTTTTCCGTCTTAATCGGGCAGGTAAACATTTGGACATCAATGCGAAACAGTGGGAAGCTGCTCAACGTGGAGTGAAAGCCGCTAAAGCTTTACAGGAGTATGAGAATTCAGTTACTTCTGGAAGAAACTCAAAATTGATGGAACAAATACACGCTGAAAATCTTGCGATCTTGCGTGATCCTGAAGTTCGAGCTGCTACAAAGAACAAGAAGCTGATGGATGCTGCTGTTTCTGAATCAAAGAACAAGGAAATTTTGGAACACATTGAAGTGAAAAAGAGTAGTGCGAAGACAAAAGAGGACAAGGATCATTTCGGAGAACAGAAGAAGTTTATGGAAGAATGGAATCCTGAAGAAATTTCCAAGAATCCTTATGAAGCACACAGAGCAAATATGTACGGGGCTTATCCAGTCATTTTTGCGGGTGTTGATGTTGGGACTGATAAAGCAAAAGCTGTTCCTCAGACGTTCAAGATTACAGACCCCAAAATGGCTTTCATTGATTCTGCGGATAAGTTGTATGCTTATGCGGTGCAAAAGACCGGAAAAAAGCGTTTGTCTATGAAACAGTTCGAAGACTTCGTAACAGATTTGAAAGACAAGAAAGTATTGGCTTTGGAGGATTATAAGTCTTCTGATTCTTGGTACGATCCCATCTTTGACTTTTTTGGTGATTCTACGAAAAAGGAGACAGTTGCGGATGAGACTGATACAGCTTATCCTTTTGAATATGTCGATAGAGATGAGGATGAAGATGATGAAGACGAAGAAGATGATGAGGACGGCGATCCGGGATCATTGAGAGAAAGGAGATAAAATGTACCAGTTTAGTGAGGAAGAACTAAAGAGTATTGAGGACTTTGAGGGGAGTCTTGGAAAACGTACTCAGGAGACAAAAGCTCCAGAGGAAGATCGTTATTCTTCTCCTGATGTTTTTGGAAAACGAAAATCTTCTCTAAAGCAGCGCTTTATGCGCTTTATGGAGGTAGATGAGAACGCACGCCCTAATGAAAGTTATGAACAACGGCAGGAAAGGGAGCGCAAAGAACATCCATACCTTCAGCCTGAATTCTTAAGTAATCTTCCTCAGAAAGCTGGTGGCGCTCTTATGGATGTCGGCGCTGCTTCTGTAAAAGCCTTAGGTGCAACTCCAGTTTCTATGGCAGAAAACATTCTCGGACGTCTTGTGGGAAAAGTAATCTATGAACGGGAGAATGAGAGACGTGTTGAGACAAGCAAGCATACGGCGGAGGAACTTGCAAAACTTGGAATAGATCCGGGTTTATCTGGAGGAGTTCCTCTTGTCGTAAGCAGTAAAGCTCCGTGGGATATAGCAGTCGAAGAGGAAAACAAGGCTATTCGAGAAAAGATGAGAGAGCTGAAGAAGTCGATGGATTATGCAAAGGATACTATGTTGTTACAGGGACTTACAACACCTTCCGATGCACAGTTTGATGATTATGCTCAGATGAATAAGAGGTACAAAACCCTCCAAAATGAGATCAAACCAACACCCAAGCAGGAATTCATCGCACATGTGGGAAATGATATTGCAGAGAAAACAATGGAATATGCAGATTATTTTGTACGAAAGAATGCTGTAACGGAAGCGACAGAGAACTTTTGGAATACTCTGTTTCATCCCATAAGTACTGCAGGAGACTATGTCGAAAGTCTTTTCCCAAAGGACTCTCCACATTTTGCATACTTTGCACGTCTTGGTACGGAGGTTGCCGTTCTTGGCGGTGCGGTAAAAACCGGAAAGGCTCTTGCTAAAGGTGGAAAAGCTGCGTATCAAGAAGCTGTCAGAATAAACCCAGAAAAACCTTTTAGTGCTTTTCGTTCTTCTGCACGGGATGTAACGAAGACGATAAAGGATAGCGTGTCCGATGCACTTTCCGACATATTCGGAAAGAATACCATCACTGAAAAAGATTTCGAGAATATCGAAAGACGTTTTGCGGAAACTGAGACTCTTTGGAAAAACACTAAAGGTGTAGAGCGTACAACACCAAGAATAAAAGGTGTTGATGAAAGCTCTATGGTTGATGAGTATTTCAAAGATCTCAAAGAAGAGATAAGGGTTTTTAAGGAAAAGGTTCTGAGTCGGCAGGTACCGGATATGAAAGGTGTTCCTGAAAGAGGGCGAGTACAAGGACTTCGGGACGCTTTGAAAAGAACGGAGAAGCCACAAGAAGTACGTTCGCAACCAGAAGCACCCAGACGCATGGGCACAAGAGAAATTCCTGAGGAACTCCGTAAAGAGTACGAACAGAATGTAAGAGAGCGTTTGATGGAAGAAGAACGCTTAAAGCTTCAGGAGGAGGAAAAACCGGTAGAAGAAAAACCCGTAGAAACACAGCCTGAGATAAAAGAAGAACCAAGAGTTGAACCGAAGACTGAAGAAGTAAAGATGGAAGAGTCTAAAGTAGAGCAACCTAAACCGGAGGTGTTGAAAAGGATAGAAGAACCTAAAGTAGAAACAAAAATCGAACCTGAGAAAGTCGAGCCTAAAAAGATTGAAGTGAAAGAGGAAAGCACTGCTGTAAAAACTGTGTACGTAGATGCGGAAACAGCGTCAAGATTGACGAGTCCTTCAAAGGTACGCACACAAGTATTACACAGTCCCTTAGGACTGACGCAATACGCCCTCTTAAATGGTAAATGGAAAAAGACCCGTAATTCAGATATGCGTGTAAGTGAAACTCCGGGAGAGGGTCTCGTTCCCTTGGATCTCCACAATGGAGTCGTCTCCAAAAAGACAGGAAACACAACATACGGCAAAGCGCAACTGAAGGAAGGTACATCTTTTCAAAATGAAAAGAACTATTCATTGGAGGATGTAAGAAAAGCTTATGCGGATTTAAAGGGGGGGAACTTGTCATCGGATGTCCTTATTGCGGATATACAAGAGCATTCGGGGATTCCTTTGGGGAGATTGCATGAGCTTATTCGTGAGGGAAGTCGTAAGGGGGATGTTATAGCGACTGAGGGTGATTGGAGTTTGTCTGATACGAGAGAGCGTGCTGCGGCAGTTGAGATTCGAGGAAAGCCTAATACTTATGTGAAGTTCCGTGATGTTGGTGGTGATACTCTTGTGCATTCAGATATAGCTGGGACTCCGATCAAAGCTATGACTGTGGACAAAACTGGTAAGGTTGATGTGAAGCGACAAAGAGATATACCTCCAGAGTTTGCAGAGGTTGTAAAGGCTTTTGAGAAAGCTGAGAGGTATGAGGAAGCTCCACAAATGTTCCGTGAAATTTTTGAAAAAGATGCGGAGGTTTCTGGTAGCTTGTTAGACACCTTAATGGGTGTAGAGAGTATTGCTGCTCTTTATGCAAAGCTTGGAAAGATTCTTGAGAAAAAACCTCTCAGTGTAAGAACAATACAACAGGCAATAAAGAAGACTGTTGAGAAAGAGTTACGTGTTCATGAAGCCATTGTATCAAAACAGTTGGATGGGGTGTTGGATTCTTTAAAGGTTTCTGATGTGATAAGGAAGGCTGTTAAAGAGGATTATTTGGAATGCAAAACTCCTAAGTTTAAGAAGCGTGATGACCAAGCACTTTTCGAGGAGTCTTTGGAAAAAACGCAGGCGGCTCTTGATTTAAATGGTGAATTCCAAGAGTACTATGAGAGGTTCTTGGATTTGGATTCTTTTGTTGGTGGTGAGGACTTCCTAAACAATGTACAAACAATGGCGGCGAGAAATTTACTTGTTCGTTATGGAGGGGGTAAGATTCCTGAGGGTCTTAAGAAGCACATTTTGGATAACTTAGAAAGAAATCCAAAGGCTGTGAAGGACTTCCGTTTTATGCAGGAGTTTGAAAAACGTGTGGAGATCGCAGAAGAACAAGCAATGCGTGAGCGAAGGGTGCTTTATGATGAAGAAAGAGCTACTGCCACAAAAGAGAACCTCGACAGAGATATTGCTGAGACTTTAGAAAACATAAGACAGCATAAGGATATTGAAACACCTCCTTACTGGAGAGGTACTGTGTCAGACTGGAAAAAGTTTGCGTCTGATATTCCTGTTGAGGACAGACCTGCATATTTTACTATGGCGCAGGAGTACAAGTTCAGAAACATTGAGCATTTACAAGGCATCATGGCTGTTGAAAACTTCGAGCGTTTGCTTGAGGAACGCCCAGCATTTGAGGGAAGTGAATCCTATACTCTTGAGAGTGATGCTTTGGACATTATCCGTGCAGAAAAAGAGGCAGGAAAAGCCGTATCGAGTAGTATAAAGGATGTTATAAAATACGACACTGTTGTTGAGGCGTTTCGTAAAGGGTTTTTGATTGCTTTGAAGGATTCTCTTACACCGAAGGAGACTCTTGAGCTTATAACGGAAATGAACAAAGACCTCTTTAAGGGTATGGATAACACATTCCACATGGGCTTAGGTCAGTGGAAGTTCGCTCAAAAGCTTGTGGAGACTGCACTCAGTGCCGGTATAGATTTGGCTAAGTACATAAAGACAAATCTTAAGAATCCTGAGGGTGGCGAGTACACGGATGGACAAGCACGAAAGCTTGCACGGGATTATATGGATACATATAACACGTATCAAAACATCAAAGAACCTGTGCTAACGTTTTGTGAAGAGGGAGATACTATTGTAAATCTCAAAGAACAACAGAAGTGGGCGGAAGCTGTAGCTGTAAAGGCTGAGTTACGCGTGAAGCAAAAGGAGTTAAAAGGAGCTCGTGCTGAGAAGCGTAAAGATACAGCAGAATTAAGAGCCGAAATAAAAGCTTTATCAAAACAGTGGAAGAAGTTTCCTAAAAAACTGAGAAGAGAAAAACGTCCTGCTGCTTTCGGTTTAAGCGAGGCTAAGGGAATGATGAGCGTAAATCCTGTGTATGAGAAACCTTGGATTACAAAGGACTACCTCACACCGAAAGTCTTTATATATGAAGGACTTCTGGGTAAGTTTGGGACCCGTTTGTGGCATTCCCTCATGAGAGCTGAGAAAAGTGAAAGACACTTCTCACAGTTGATTACGAAGTATGTTACTAAAGAAGCACGGAAACTTCGTTTAAGCGACAAATCTTTGGAGAATGTTGGAAACTATATGACATCACTTCAAAAAGGTGGTGCAGAGGCTCTTGTGAAAGTGGGAAAGAAGATCGTAACAGCGGAGGATTTAACAGCTCCAGAAAAAGCTTTTGCTGTAGTTGTGAGGAATTGGTTTGACAGTCTCTTAGAAGAAGCGGAGAACGCACATTATGCGTACACAGGTGGACGTTTGGTGGTGCGTGAGAACTACTTTCATGTTCTCGGACAAATGTCAGACTTCTTTACTCAGGATATGTCTGCTTGGTCGCAAAGCACTGGTGCGATAGAGATGATGCGAAGATCAATGAGTAAAGCTCCCATACCGGGATTCGTTAAAGCTACTACAAAAATCAACAGAGCTGGAGAGCTCAACGCTCTTACTGTTACTGCTCGTTATGCTGATGCTTTAGCACACTACAAATATAGTACTCCTATATTTGATAGAGGATTACAGCTTATAAATCGTGCTTGGGATTTGAATGAGTTTCATTTTGAGGAAGCGAATACACTAAGACAGGAGATGCTTGCGAAAGGAATTAAGCCTGATAAGAAGGGACGTTTGATGTGGAAGATGAACGAGCAACGTCCTGAAGCATACAAAGCGTTACATGAAGCGATGGTGCAGGGTTATTCCAGAAGACTTAGTGGTTATGATCCTGAGAATGTTTGGCACAGAACGCTTTATAACCTGTCCAATGACGTAGCCGCATCAACACTTTCATTGGCAGCTTCTTCATTCATAAATCAGCTTGGTTCTATACCGGATATTATTGCAGGAACTTCTTTTGCGACTCTCTCGAAAGCTGTAGTACGAGCCTTCGCAAATGATAGGGCTTATACCACAAGTGATGTTTTCGAGAAATACAGCGTATCTTTCGATGAGGCTTGTTATTCATTCTTACTTAATAGAGGTATAAAGAGTACTAAACAAGCAATCTTATCACAAACACTTAGACCTATGCAAATGCTTGACGGGTTTGTCCGTAAGGTTGCGTGGGAAGCCGGTTACGAACACTATATGGAGAAAATCGGAAAGAGTGAAGCGGAAGCAGTACGTTATGCGGATGCTTTCGTTGTGAAGTCTCAATCACACTCTAATTTTGTGAACCGTCCTGCTTTGCAAGCAGACTTTTTAGGAAAGATAATCACGCCATTACAAAGTTTTTCTATAAACCAATGGAGTTATATAACAAGGACTCTTGTTGGAACACATGGATACAGAAAGCCTGTGTTTAAAGAGGGTATCATACAAGGCGAAGCAACGAACCCCGTACCTGTACGGAGGGTTGCGAGAAATCTTGCAGCGGGTATTTTTGCTAACGCCATAATGGGCTTAGCTTACAATCACGTTTTGGATATGCACGCACCGAACCCGGATCCTATCGGGGCTTACATCAACGGTGTTATAAGAACGGATAAGCATTCTGAAGCTATGTATGATTCGTTAGCGGAAATACTTGGTACTTACCCAGTGTTTGGAAACCTCAAGTTTATTTCTGGGGATAAAAAACATTACGCTTTAGGTGCGGGAATTGGCACTGGTATAGATGCACTTCGTGCAACTGTATCAATACCGGAAATGTACGCAAGATATAAAAGAAAGGGTATGTCAGCAGAAGATGCTTTTTACAAAACACTTGGAAGCAGGGATACATCCGCACTCTTCAAGTCCTTTGGTATGCCTTTTGGAAAACAGTTTCCGGCAACTGTGAGAAACTGGGGTGATCCTCTACACGCTGTTACAGGACAAAGTTTTAAACGTGGGGAGGAATACCGAAAAAAGCATAAAACAATGTTGCAGTCTCTGAGTAGAGAAGAGCCTCCCAGAAAGAGAGGCTCCCATAGAAGAAAGAAACGAGCTTATAGTAATTAAATCTTGGTGTGTGTTTGAATCTGGAATCGACTCTTGTTCATACTTCTGACGAAATTAAAGAGCCAATAAATAGGTTCAACACTTTCCTTAACCGCATCGAAAAATTTACGAGCTTCGGAAATTTCGGAGTAATCCAAAGCCGAACAGAGATAACCCAAAGATAGTGTTAAAACAGTTATGTTATCTTTGCTTGTGAAGACAAGCTTTCCGATCTCGTAATACAAACTGCTTGGAAAATCCTCCACTCTGAAAATCATTGGAATATTACTGAAAAAGCGCAGAACCTCTGAGTACTCCATTTTATTAAAAGTACTGAACAGGATTTCTCTGCTCTTTATGGGTAATCCCAATACATCACACAGAAATAATGGTGTGAAATCATGAGGATTCATGAAAGTAACCTTCATTTTTTGACCTCCTCAACAGGTTTCATCACATGCAAAACATTGTGTGTTACAGGACTAACCAAAATCCCTGCGATTATCAGATCGAATACCTCTTTCGTTACAACCATATCTTGATGGCAGTACGCTCTCACATCATCCAACAAGCCCCGTTGCCACATGATCGGAGCATCTTTTCCATTCCCAGACTTACCCTCCAAACCATTAGCGAGAGCTATATCCTGAAGTCTGTAACCCTTAGCGAAAGTACCCGCACCAGCAGCGTGTTTCACCTCCAAATAGATGTCATACACCTTTTCTCTTGGTATGTGAATTCCATTACATGACAGCAATTTATTATCAAAATTTAGATTGTTGAAACCCACCAAGAGCTTGTGAGAATCCATCAACTCTTGTAATTCTTTAAGCTCATCCTCCTCGAACAACTCATACTTTTGAGTGATGTAAGAATAAGTCCCAACAACGGAAATCCCCATACCTTCAAAATCCTTAAAGCTTTTTGCGTATGTGATTCCCGGAAGTGGAGATTCCTTAGCACCCAAAATAGCGTTCTTGATCTCAGCATCGTACAACAGTATTTCCACTTTCTTACTCCTCTCCATCTTTTTGCAAAAGCACAGGATGTATCTCTTCGGTTGCGTTCGCTGTCTCTACAAGAAAGCGTACAAAATCTTCAGTGTTCTCCAACTGTGAGTCTATCTTCCGAACAGCCTCAGGTGTTGCTGAGAGTTCCAAAACATGGAACCCATTTAAAGTATCCGCCAAGAAGTGGATTCGATCTCCCGGATGGTACATCGAAAAAGATACATTTATGGGTCTCCCTTCTCTTTTCCAACCCATTTCAACACCCTTTTTACACAAGCTTTCAAACATCTCAATAAGCTCGCCGTATCTCATAACACCCTCCTTTTACATGTTTTCATTTTGAAAAGAACTACCGAAAGCGTGTTCATTACCACAGATCACTCATTTTCTTTTCCTTCCTCATTTCGATACTGAGACATTTTTTCCGAAGCGTGTAGCTGCCAAAGACCGGAGGTTACGAAAGGATTTTTGATTCTCCAGTCTGCAAGTCTTCTGCCATATTTATTTAGCAGTTTCTTTATTCCCCAAGTCAGCATTTCCATTGCCATTTTTACCAAAAGTCTTTCCATTTTTTACCTCTTCCTCTATGTGATTTACAACTGCGGTGAATATGTTTTCACGTACTTTTGCAGGCTGTCCTGATAACCCCAATGTTCGTGAAAGTCTTTCCATAAGAGCTTCTGCGCTTTTGAAAACCTCCTGTTTAATCGCAAGATTCGATACGATCCTTTGTTTCGAGCTTTCTGCGCTTTCCGATTTTCTGGATGCGTATGCTTGCGTGAAATAGTTACAAGCATCCACGAAAGTATCTTGGTGATCGAAGGACTTCAATACCCGCGCAATCTTGAAAAGAGTCAGAAGCACTGAGGTATCTTTCGGAGTTAAGGGCTTACGAATAAAACCGTGATCCATGAGATACACGTTCCAGTAATTCGTGATGTGTGTGAGACTTTGATCGAAATCTCCATAGACATCTACTCTTTGATCCATTGTCTCAATAGCCTTGTTGTAGAGTTCTTCAATAACTGAAGGTCTCACTTTGAGGGATACTTCTTTAGTCTTACCCATTTTCGTTTCCTTTCCATGTTGAGTTATATGCAAGAGTCATCATCGTCATCATCATCGATGTTTTCAGAAGACTCGGTTACAACACTTTTAATTTCTATCACTTCACAGTTCGGACAGGCTCCAATATTCCGCACTTCCAATGTTTTCAGAAGTTCTTGGACTATGTCCATATAGCGTGTGTGTGCTGGAAGCGACCAACAGGTATCTATTTGTTCCTCAAGATACCATGTACAGTCGGTACAAGCTTCCAAGTTTGTAAGCCACGATATATCCCGTGTGTGATAACAATTACAATACATTAGATGTATCTGTGTAGCAATGTGTTGGTTAGGTGTTAGTTTGTCTTTATTAACTCGGTGCATCTTATCACACCTCCTCCATTGCCTGCGATCATTGTAAGCATACGAGCCATTACCAGTGTGTCTACTACGGTCTTTAACTCGTAAGCAGAAGCGTCTCTAACAAGACGTCGTAACAAGTTGTTGTAGGTGATTCCGCTTTTGTTTTCCGCTACGATGCTTAGGATTTTGCCAATTAAATCTGCTTGGCGATGTCTTCCGAAGTTTGCATAAACATAGGGCATATCACGTTCAGCTTCGGTGAGCCAGTCATAAGCTCGTACGAAATCTTCTTCCTTTAAGATTTTGCCCTCGCCCTCAAGTCCTGCGCCTCGACTAAGAGCGCTTATTAGGGAAAGCTTCATCAAGCTTTGCATTCTTCTATCCCAGTAATGTGCGAAATTGTCCGGGTCGAAAGGACAAAGCTCAGGCATGGACTGATAAAGTTCCACATAGCGCTTTGCGAAGTCTAAAGAACCTAAGAACTTTCCACTTATCGAATAGGTATCCAAAAGCCTTTGCTTTATCAAACTCGCTGAGTAGATACCATCTTCAGAAGAGGCAAAACTCGGACAGATACTCTTCTTTCGTTTTCCTTTGGCACAGATAAAGAGAACACGACTGGTAAAACCAGTTCCTATCATCTCTGTAGGAATTATTTTACGGAAAGATTCCGGTGTTGTTGCTGCTATAAGGGTAACGTATGTTCCAAAGATTGAATCGGAACCCTGATGTTTTGTGTCGTATTCCCAAGTAGCCGCACAATCATACAAGTCCGTCAAATCATATATCAACTGTTCGCTACCTTTGTTTAAAAAGGAGCTGAGTTCCTCTGACCATACAGCAAAAGAACAATGAGAGAAGTAATCACCATTGGCTAAGGTTACAGTGGCAGTGCTTTCACTGAGACGCCTTATAAACTTCTCTCTCGTTATAGAATTCGCACTGATGGGAATACCAGTTTCCTGAAGAATTCTCTTCATGGGTGTTATGGCAGTGCCTTTTCTGGAAGCTGGCGGTCCCACAAGGATAATGTAGAGATTCGGATGCCACCGAAGGTCTCCCCAATCGATCCATATTTTTCTCTGTGCCACTGCGGATATTGCAGCTATCGCAGTCCATTTGAGAAAGATGTCAGGACTTTCTGAATCTTGGCAAAAGTTTAGATACTCATCTACTAAGTCCATCCACAGACTCCTTCAACAGTTTAGCAAAGTCTTTCACATTTTTTGGAATCTTATAAGCTTTTATCTCCACTCCACTTTCTTTTTCCAAAGAGTCTGGATTTATTACTAAGTCTGCAGGGATGTTAAAAGTCCTACCTAAATGCGTTTTCAAGGGTCTTTCCAGTGAAGTTTTTATTGTTAGCAAGACCTCTGCGATTTCACACCACTCTTCTTCCGTAGTACCTTTTGGAACGCTGAATCCGAGAGAATCGTGTACTTGTAACAACAAGCTTGCCATTTTGTAAAGCTTTGGAGTCGTTGCCCAAAGATACATTGTTTCTGCAACAATACCACCAACAGAACCTTGTGGTATCGAAGCGTAACCTTTACGAAAGGTCTCATTTACTGTGTCTCCTAAGAAAGGATTTCTCCATCCTAAAAGGTTAGTAACGTATTTGTGTTCCTTTATGGAGTTCTTAACGTAGTTATGGAACACCTTTCGGACTTCAGCATACATTTTATGATATGCTTCTACGATAAAGCGAGCTTGAGCAACGCTTAAGCCGTACATCAGAGCGAAGTTTGTCGCTGCAAGATCATAGTTCAATCCATGATTCAGACGTTTTCCCCAATCACGCCAAGTCTTTGTTCCATCCCCAATAGGAGATAAACTTTTTACAGTGATCTCTGTAGGAATTCTTCCATCGTAATAAATCTCCATCAGCATTTGAGCAGTCTGACTATGGATGTCAATACCTTCTTCAAAGGCTTTCATCATCGCTCTACAATTTGCAACGTAAGCCACAATGCGGTTCTCCGCTTGACTTAAATCGAAAGCAGCGTAAAAGTGTCCCGGTTCTGGAACGAAAGCTTTAAATATGGAATGTGGAACGTTTTGTAGGTTTGTACCTGTTCCGTAGATGTTCTTAGAACTGGATAACCTTTCATACCGTGTACCGCATGGGTTGTAAGAACAACGAATGCGTCCATCTGCGTCTATCTTTTCATCCACCAAATAGGTAGAGAGAAGTTTCCCTACACCCTTGATGTCCAAAATCAACTGAGCTTCTCTGGAAGCCTCCCTCTTCTCCGTTGGTTTTGTGAGACGTTTTAGAGCATCTTTATCCGTCGTAATCTTCCCTTTTTTGTTTCTGTAAGGAGTCATTCCAAGTTCATCGTAAAAGTACTTCTGTAAATCCCTTGACGAATTTGGATTTATGACCTTCCCCACTGTTTCGAGAAGCTCTGCATAGTTCACATCACTTTCAGTTTTCAAACGCTCCTTCAGAAGTCTGAAACGCTCCATATCTATACGGACGCCGTTCAACTGTGCGTACACAATTGCGGGGATTTGTCCTAAGCGTCTCACATAAGTCTCATAATTCTCATGTCTCTTTAACAAAGAGACCTGCTTGGGAAAGGCAATCGTTAGAACAACCGCATCAAGCGCACTGTAACGCCAAAAGGTATCCCAACCACCATACGCTTTAAAGATAAACTCTTTCCCATCATCCTTGTAGTAAGGAAGTGTTGTGTAACGACTTGTGATGAAGTCGAGACCTTTTGGAAAGTCCGGCGCAATAGTATGTTGTGCAATCATGGTATCATGGTAGTTGTTTATCCTGATACCATAGTTCTTAAGCATAACAGTAGCATCGAAGCCTACATTCTGAACAACCTTAGTGATGTTATGATCCTCTAAGATGTCCCGTATGAGAGTCATTATAGCGATTTCACGCTCTAATGAAAAGTAATCTCCCATATCCCACACAAAAGGTATAGCTATGGCTTTCGTCCCTACGGAGAAACTCACACAAGTAAGCTGCTTGTTGTACATGTGAATTTCTGTATCAAACCCTATAAGACGTCCTTGTTTCCCCTCCTCTTGAATCATAGAGAGGAACTCCATAGCTTCTTCAAAAGAAGGTTGAATTTTCAAATCTACCCGGTCGTATTTTACAGTTCCTTTATACACCTCATAAGCTCTTTGCAAATCCGCCAAAATGAGATACCTATTAGTATACACCAACTTTGGTGGCAAGCACGTTGCAGGATGTATGACCGGAACAATCTTCACACCTTCCAAAAAATCACAATCAAGGATGGAACCCGCCCACTTCGTTATACCCCATCTTTTCGTCAAAGCCCACAGTGCGACATTCCCAACAGCGATTATGACCTTCGCTTTTTTCAAGCCCTCAAGCTCTACTTGTAACGTCTTCAGATAAAACTCACCTTTTTGAGAAAGAACAGGCGCACCTCTTGTAGGTTTATGTAAATACTCCTCCAAAGGATTATCCAAATCCTTAAACACATTTGTAAAATACAACGTGTCGGGATGAAACTTAGCAAAGCGTAAGAAGTTTCTAAGCAAAGACCCTGAAGCTCCTACAAAAGGTTTCCGCTTAAAAACCTCAGTCGTTCCGGGTTGCTCTCCAACAATGACAACCTCAGCAGTTCCTATATCCCCACAAGGAGGTACGTACCTGTTCATTCCCGTATCCATTTCTATCCTTTCTTAGCTCTTTTCATTTTGAAAACAACTAACTCAACTCGGTTGATGCTGCAATGATGTAACGACTGCGGTATTCTTCTACTATGTCGCAGCCCTTTGGATCGAAACCCATTCTGAAGGCTTCTATGATGGTTCTGCCACTTCCCCCGAAGGGAACAAGGATTCGCAGGGGTCTTTCTGAGGGACCCACGAATGTACGGAGGATTTCTCGCATTAGTTCTGCGGGACGTTCTGCTGGATGTATTTTTACAGCAGAGCCTACGGGAGCATAGTTGAAGACGTTTGAGCGTCCCATTTGCTTCAGTTCAGGAGAGCCTTTTCTGAAGTAGTAAAAACCCTCGTAGCTACTTCCGAGTAGGAGTTTCTGGTTTTGTGTCTGTCCCGATGTGGTTCCTTTTACCCATAGTGCTGGAACTGACGCAGGGGAGAGACCGTGTTTTACAAGTGCTTCATACACCTGAAGCTGACGGCTTTCTGCGAACCAGATGATACCCCATGTTTCGGGCTTCATTACCCGAACAGTACCGGCGAGTACATTGTTGAGAAACTCATCGTATAGCTCCGGTTGAATGTCGACGTAGTGAAGGGAGGATACTCCTCCTGTTTCAGACTTCTTTACCTTAGAGAGTTCTACACCATAGGGTGGATCGATCTCTATGAAGTCAGCTGATACCGGGGGCTGGTCTTTCAAGAGAAAATCCAAAGCGCCTCCAGTTTTATGTGGTTCGAGTGAGGGTTTGTAGAGGGCGTAAGCCGCAGCTACGATAGGAACCCAATTTTTCTTAAGACCGGATGCGGCTTCTGCCGCTTTATTCTGTTGAGCTTTTATGGTTTCTCTCTTGTCATTGAGCTTGGTTACAGCTTTCTCTACAACTGTACCTGATGCCATTCTCTGAGCAAGCTCTGAGTTTCCACTTTCGATGGCAGAAGACACAGCACCTTCTACGGCACTTTTGGTAATGACGGATACCGCACGCTCCAAGTCCGCACGATTCGTTATGGTTTTGAGCGTGTCTTGTACGTTTTGGGGTAACGCCGTTATGGTAGCAGCGAGGGTGTTGTCTTTGCTAAGCTGTGGTACGGACGTACCCAGAAGCTCAGCAGTACTTTTGAGTGATTGACCAGAACCTGCTATTCCCGGTATTGCTTTCCCGTACTTAGCTGTAAGCAAAGCATGTATTTTTGCTGCGTGCTGAACGGTCTCGTAGGCACTGAAATCTTTTCTCTGAGAGTTTTCAATACCCTCACAGAGGGCTACGGTGTAAGGGTCTGCGTCAGGGAGAACTCTTACGGGAATTTCCCAAGAGTCTCCCTTCTCTGCAAGAAGTCTCAGAGCTGTGAGTCTGCGTTCACCAAAGACGAGAAGGAATGTATGTTCAGGGTCTTCTTCACGCAAGCGCACAACACCCGGAGGACTGAAAAGTCCATTCGTTTTGATGGATTCGGCAAGGGAATCGATGTCCGTGAGTTTTGTTCTTGTACGATCCCCTATCTTGATTTTCCGAAGATCAGTCATAACGAAAATTTTTTCCGCTTTCTTTGCCATTTTTTAACCTCTCATTGTTTTTAGTAATGCTTCTGGGTCTTTTAGCAACTCTTCCCTTAAAGCTTCTTGTAAATCTGAAATAGATAACTGTTTTTTCGCTCTTTTTTTCTCAGGCTTTTTTACCTTTACTGGTGTACTGGGCTTTTCAGGAACAGTAGTGCGCCGTAAGAAGCGCACTTTGCTTATAACCTGCGTCCAGTCCTCGAAAGCGGGAAGATTTAGAGAACTGTATAAGTCCATTTTTCCTCTCCTTTTCCTGAATCTGTCATTACACAGGGAATCAACATACTGTTCGTTTCAGAAACGCTTGCGAGCTTTGCAAGTAAGTTTGAGAGAAGCATTGATCTACCACCTGCGGGAAGCTCTTCCCAAGTTTTGAAGAACCTTTCAGGAACACTGAGTCTTGCCGTTACCGATACACCAGTTTTCTTACGCATTTTAAACTCCTTTTGTGGGGAGGTTTTGAAGCCTCCCCGTTGCTTTTAGTTAGTCAAAATCCATTTCGATACTCTGTTTTTCGCTCCGTACTGTTCATCTTCTTCTACTCCGAGAATTGCAACAGCTTCTTTTCCGATCATATCCATAAAGTTACCCTTTTTGGTAAGCTTTATTCCAAAAGCTGTCATGAAGCTTTTCCACTGCTGCGCTCTTTTAGTGCTTTTTTCCTGATCTGCGTGGCTATATTGCGAAGGATCGGGAATATAGAGCATTTGCTTCATTGTTTTGTACTCCGCTGCATTGAATGTGGGTATGGACGGAACATCCACAATCTTCAGTTTGAAAGCAACGTAGTTATGACCGTTCTTGTCGGCTTTTATGAATCTTTGGATTCCATCCACTTGGTTCACGTAGACATCCATGATACGTACACGAGCTTCGGTCTTTGCTGGTAACGTTGCGGCTTCGGTAACGTTTTCCAAAAACGCAAATGCTTCATCGGAAAACTCAAAAGCTGTCATGTCGTTTGTTGCATCAGCACTTTCCACATCGTAAGGGTTTCTTACAGGTTCTTCTGCTGCGAAATTCATTTGAACACTCCTTCTTCTATAAGTTGTCTGAAAGACTTTTTGTCCTTCAGTGTAACGCCTGCTTTTTGCATCATCTTACGGAGATTTGCGACCTCGTAAGTGTTAAAAACGTGTCCGCCTACACGAGTACGGGCAGTGATACGGGAACAAGTTGCCGTTTGTACTGTCGAAACAAACCCGTCCTTCTCCGTTATCCGTGAGGTTATGTGATAGATTTCAGAGAACAGTAAGGGTACATCGAGTCGTTGCTTCCCAACAAATGCTGGAGTTCTTACAATACCAAGTGTTGGGTCGTCTTGCACTGCTTCATGCGCAATTACGATTACATCGCACGGAAGTCTCAAGATTTGCCTGATAGCACTCATCATCAGCTTCTTCGCCGGCTCAAATTCATCCTTTCCGGGAACTGCTGATGGAGAGGAAGTCTTTCCGTTTAGCTGTAAAATCCTCCCCATGAGAGCAGTACCGAATGTCGTAACACTGTCAAGGATGTATGTACCGGCGTAATTGAAAAGACCACCCCTGTACTGTTTATCCATCTCAGTACACCATTTCTGGTAGACCTCAGGTTTAGTCGGATCCTCATCCTCAAAGTTCGATACTATGATGTTTCCGCTGTCCAACAGTGAAACGAAGTCTTTAGTAGATTTCGTTAGCGGAATATGCCCACCCGGATCGAATGAATGGTATATGATTGGGGTAGCTGCTGTCCGACAGAATGTCGTCTTACCCGTTCCGATACCACCGTAAAGCAGAATGTTATTCTTCGCTTCTGCTAAAATAGCGGATTCATCACACATCCTGCGTAATTCTAAAAGACCTATTTCTGCCATTACAGTTTTCCTTCCACATTAAGCTCTTTCTTCACATCTTCAAGAGGATTCCAGTAATTGATGTCGAACTCTGCTGGGAGGTAACCCTCTTTGATAACCCGCTTCAAAACGTTTGGGTTTGTGTGGCAGTAGTCCACATAGGGACATGCTCTACCGTAGAAAGAAGCACAATTCTTATAGTTTCTGGGAAATCCCCGCATTTCACTGTCGTTCTTTGAACGATCTGCATCTTGAAAGCTTTTGTGTAAGCGTTCCCACCACACATCGAGGTCTGAAAGAAAAGCGTTCAGTTGCGAGCGATGTCGGTAGATTTTTGCTTTACAGTATTCCACATGACGAAAGGGATTCGAGAAGTCCAAGCCTCTTTTGTCATCTATGGTTGTCGAGTTCAGAAGCAATCCGTGAATGTAGAGACCCTTTAGCTCTCCACTCAGGAGGTAACTCACAATGGAATAGATCGTGATCTGTATGTCAGTATCCCATTGTTGAAGCCAGTAGGAAGAGTTTCTTCCTGTCTTAAACTCTACCGGAATGATTGCATCACCTTCAACTGAGAGTCCATCAAGCCTGTAACTCAAAGTTTTATCATCCCCTATCGAGATTGTCCCACCGAGTTCTACTGCTTTCTCTTCCTCCCCTTTAGCGTTCTTGAAAGTATACCACTCGTAGGGAGAGAGGCTTCTGTCATAAAGAACCAACGAGAGAAGTCCCTTAACAGGGTTCTTATGAGCGTCCCAGTAAGCTTTTTCCTCTGGGAATTGATTCCAAAACACTCGATAAGGATGTTCTTCACTCAACAGAGTCAAGCCGTATCCGAGCATTTCCGAAAGCATGAAGTTCTTTTTATCTCCGAGAGCTGTCATCGTTTCCAAATACTTCCAAAAGAACTCACTCTCTTTCCGAAAACCCCCTACATTCAGAGCATGTAACGCATCGTGAATGAGTCCGCCGTAAGAGAGGTGGATGCTTTTAGGAGAACGCCAGCCTAAAACGTACTCGAAAAAATACATTCTCTCACAAGAAAGAAGACACTTTAGCTTTGTCGAATCCGTGATGTTCCATGTGTGATTCGATGGAATTCCGAGATCATATTCTGTGAAGTTCGGGTTGTTCATAATACCTCCAGTGCGAACGCAGCTCTTGGGATGCCCTTCGCTGTCAGTGTTTGATACTGTACCCTCAGTGTTTTTCCTATAAGCTCACTTGGTTTAAGCCACAAACTCTTACGTTGTGTATGCGTGAGCGTCCCTGCGGATACCTTAAAAGCGAATGCGCTCCCAGTATCAGGAGCTTTCACGAGGAAGCTTCCGATCATTCCAAGGGGTTCACCCTCTGCCGAAAATGCCTGTTCTACATCAGTAATGATATACTCGTCTTGAGCTTTCGGCTTGAACTTCATGATCTTTCCACTTCTCTTTGTTTCGTACAAGCCCTCCGGGTGTCGAATAATGATACCTTCATGCTTCGTTCCGATGTAATGGGAAGCTGCATCATTTATCTCTTCAATCCCGGAGACGAGGAATGTAGGAACTTTTTGCACTGGCATCCTTACGGAGATCGCTTTATCCAGCAAGTCTATAGAGACAGCCCGCATGAGAAAACCCATATCCGAACCAGGTGTGTATCGGTCGAATACATGATAGCACAACTGTCTGCTTTCTGCTCTTGGTCTCTTTATTAAAGATGAAATCTCCTCAAAAGACATTCCATGACAATATACCTCTCCATCGAAGGAATAGGGATACATCCAACCAAAATCCCTTAAAGCGTCTTCCAAATGCGGAAGCCGAATTTCATTCCCTTCACTCGATAGAAGCATGTAGCTCCCAGTTTTCTCATCCCTCACTGCCACAGCCCGATGTCCATCAAGCTTAGGCTGTACCGCAACAGGGAAAGACCAACCGAAACGAGCATTGAGTCGTCTTTCTTCATACGGAATGCAAAGCATTATTCCACTTCGCTTATTTCTGCGTGATCCGCCATCAGGAACAATGACGTTATCATAATCTTTGTAGTCCATCATACCACTCCTTTCTTTTAGCTGTTTTCATTTTGAAAACAACTCTCAGGATTCAGTGTTTTGTGAGAGTTGCTTCCAAAAGGAAAACCCCACCCTCACGGGGAGAGTGGGTGTTTTTGGTTTAGACGATAGCTGCACAGAACTGGTTGAACTGTTCCTGTGTAAGCTCACCGCTTTCCAGCATGGCTTTGTAGACGCCCCTGACGAGGTTCTTTCTGGTATCACCATCGAGGGCTTTCAGGTTATCGATGACGGTTTTGGCACTGTCGGCTACAGAGGGTATCCGAGAGGATACGGACATGAGCGGAGTGTAGCTTGTGCGAAGAGTTGCCAGTTCGTCCAAACGGTCTTGGTACATGTAGGTTCTGATGATGTCCTGTACATTGATGACGAGGCTTTTCTCAGCAAGCTGTACAACCGTTTTTGCTCCGTAGGAGTCAATGTAATACTGGAGAAGTTCCTCAAAGGTCATTTCCGGGTGATCTTTACGGAGTTTGACATTCGGAAGGGAAACAGTTGCCGTGAGGACTTTGTCCACACCACCTACCTTTTTTCTCTTGTTTGCCGTTACACGGGATTCACCCTCATAGATGGGATCAACGTGCATGATGATTGTGTTTTCAGGTGTTCCGTTTTCTGCTTCTGTTCCGTCTGTGTTTTCGATGTTTTCGCTCATGGTAAAGCTCCTTTTTTGTTGTACCTGTGCGGTACGGATTTGATTCGATGCTATGATCGAATTTCGTTGTTACAATTGTTACTTTAATCACATTTTAAGCCTTTGTCAAGGACTTTTTCACAATTCCCCGCTGATGAAGTTTTCCGGGATTTTGAAAGGCGCTATGGGCTTTTCGCACACTGTTTCTCCCAGAGTTTCTCCCAGCGGTTCTTCTGGTGACTCTCCCAGTGTTTCTTCGTAGTCGCTTTCGTCTTGAGCATCCATCAAGAGTCTTGATGCTGCTGCTTTCACAGTTACGTTTCCCAAAGCGTTGCAGGAAAGCAATGTTGTAGCGATCTTCGTTTCGGAGAGCTTTGAGAGTTCTGGGTATCTCTGTGTAAGCATCTCTGAGAGGACATCACAAGCAGTTATGATAACCTCTGCGTTTGTTCTGAAACGGTTGTAGCATGGGCTTGTTAAACGAAGCCCTTCGATTAACGTTGCAACAGTTTTCGGGGATAAGCGTACTGTTGTACAGATTGTATTCACTGTTTCTCCCTTCCCTTCTTCATAGAACCATTCTGTGTAGCGGATTCTCGATGTTGAAGCAACCTTCTTAGTCTATTCTTTCTGGTTCATCCCTTCCGCTTTTGCTTTTGCTTCTGCTTCCGTGTAGTAAATGACCGTTCTCATGATGTAACCTTTCGGTGTAACAATGAGGTTATCATTTGCAAGATGCAGTGTGTCTTCCGTCAACCTTCGGAAGCGCATTAAAGCTCCGAGTGTGCTTTGATGCTTTAGGGACATTTTTGAGAGATCAGAACCACTCGTTAGGACTTCTACTGTTTTCAGGACGCTTCGTCCATCGTGTGGAAGCTCTGTAACATCGGATGTAGTGATTTCAGGCTTCTTGAACCATGAGAGTTTCATTAGTCCCACCCCCTTGTATATCGACATCCTATGTAGAAGAAGTTTTCACAACCGATAAAGGGCTTCCCATCCGTTCTGCGTTTTCTTATTTGGAGTTTTCCACCGCAGATGGGGCATTCCGCTTCATTGTTTCGAGCTTCATTGTTTCGAGCTTCATTGTTTCGAGCTTCATGCTTCTTTCCCGCAACTCCTTTCAGTTCCTCCGCTGTTAAGGGAGTCGGTTTATACTGCAGTGTTTTAGGTATCGCTTTCGCCAAAGCCGATAAATCCACAGACTCACTCATGACGCTTTCCTTTCATTCTTGTAGAACCACTCCCGTAGGGAAGCCTTTTGCTCTTCAGGTTGAAAGCCTGAAGCATTCATTGTTTCCACAGGTTTTCCTCCACAGGGACACACACCCGGAATATATGCGATGACGTTATTGAAGACCGTCCATCGTTTTCCACTACGTGAAGGCATTCTCGTTCTTCCGGGTCTTCGAGAAAAATCATACAGTGTCCTGTAGGGGATGATCCTCTTACACGCTTTACATACAATACTCTCTATAAGCATCACACTTTTTCCTTTTCCGTTTCCGAAACCGTTTCCGAAATAAGCTCAACATCTACATCCTCAATTTCGTCCAGTTCAAACTCTTTATCACAATAGACACAGAGTGATGGAAGCATTTTCTGCGCTTCGTCAATCGCTTCTTCCTCAGTATCCGCTTCCACTGTAAATGTGTTATGTGTCATTCTATAAACGGTTACTCTGTATTTCATGAAGTCCTCCTTTCCCCCAACAATCGCATGGTGTTTTCGGATAAGAACGTACCCTCCCTTTGGGTTATCCAAAATCACAGTTTTACGAAAATTTCCTGAAAACAAGAAGCTTGGTGTTGAGCTTATAAGCTCCCGATCTTGTACACGATTTACTTGAACTCCCCGAATCTGGAAACACTCAGAACCTTTTGCATAAGTTACCGAAAGTTCCCTGAAACATTGAGATTGCAACAAGATTTCTTTCACAAGAGCAAAGCTCTCAAGCTCTTTATAGATTTCATCAAGCAAGAGACTTGCTCTGGCTGCTTTCCCTTTCACACTTTCTGTCATTTTTTTTTTTGACCTCCTTATTTTCAAAGAGCAATTGCGTTTCCGCTGGTGATTGTGTTACATTTGTATTCGCTTGTTACAATTGTTAATATATATCCGGTTGAAGCAGAAGTCAAGGCGAATTAATTGAATTATTCACTTTTTCCGATTCACTAAATGAATCCCATTCATCACCCGCCACAAACCTAAACCCCATGCAAGAACCCAAAAATAGATGTTTTCATTTTGAAAACAACTGGTCAGTGTTTCTGGGAAAAGGTATAGTCTTTCGGAAGCTGTTTTCAATGGGATTTGGTTAATCCGGTTTATTTGGAAGGTTCACAGTTTTTGGGAATCCGTTGCTTGCGGAAAAGTAAAAGGGCATTGGGTCATCGGTGAAAAGGGGTGTGATATGATGTATATTCCTATATTAGTATATATATATAT
>AMWB02080861.1_pt2 | contig 43268 bp, 39 predicted proteins | sample 200311 | NCBI WGS metagenome assembly AMWB02 (sample SAMN02737377, study PRJNA173069) | bioreactor metagenome | biome: anode biofilm in microbial fuel cells | place: USA: California | collected 2010-12-16
AGCCTGCCCGGAAGCCTCGTCAATGAGCTCCTGGATCCGGTCGTGGCATTTTCCGCATCCGCCGCCCGCCTTGATGTAGTTGGTTACCTCCGCGACGGCGGCAAGATGGTGCTCGGTCAGGGCGCGCCGTATTTCCACATCCGTCACCCCGAAGCATTCGCAGACCAACTCTCCTTCCTTCTCCGTGAGGGGCTTTCCCCGGTAGCAGGCGATCGCTTTTTCCAGGGCCTCCTGCCCCATGACCGAACAATGCATCTTTTCCTTGGGAAGGCCGCCCAGAAACGCGGCGATATCGTCGTTGGTTATCTTTTCGGCCTCTTCTATCGTCTTGCCCTTGAGCATTTCCGTCAGGGCCGAGGAAGAAGCAATGGCGCTGGCACATCCGAAGGTCTGGAACCGGACATCCACAATCCGTTCGTTTTCATCCACCTTGAAGGTCAGTTTCAAGGCGTCCCCACACGATATGGATCCCACCTCGCCCACCCCGTCGGCATCTTCGATCACCCCGACATTCCGGGGGTTTAAAAAATGTTCTTTCACTTTGTCGCTATATTCCCACATGGATTCCCTCCCGGTTTTCGCTTGATATGAGCCATCCTTTCAGCCTGATCCAACAACTTAATCATTATCGACAAAAAAGAAACCTGCGGCCGCCGGATTCACTGTCGCGACCTACGCCATTTCTTGACAGCTCCGGGGCTTTCTTTTATGATTGCAGTTCCGTATTGAATGGCATGTCCGGACTCACAGGTCACCCGGATGTTGGAAGTCCCAGGAATCTTCCGCATCGGAATCCGTGCCTGAAATCGACGCAAGGGCAAGCGTATAGCGAGAAAGAGACCTATGTCGCGCAAATTACTGATATCGAAAAAGGCTACGGCGATATTGATCTATGGCCGACCACCGCTCATTTTCGGGGGGATGCTCTGCGCCGTCGGCGTCATGTGGAACCGGAGCCCCGTCCTCTATACGGTTGGGGTGACCCTGCTGTTCATCTCCATGACCTTCGATCTGGTGGACGGGTGGTTTGCGGCCCGCTTTCAGCCCCATCCCACCCTGGCGCAACTTGCCGACCGCATCATGGACAAGATCGTCTATTCGATTATCTTTCCGCTGATTGCGGTCGGCATCATGTGGCGGCTGGTCAACCTGTCGCCGCACTATAACCGGATCGAACTCCTGCACGCCATCTTTGTAATGCTCATGTGCATCGCTGTTTTGATCCGGGACAATTTTGCCAGCTTCATGCGCAATTTCGCCATCCGCCAGGGCCAGGAACCCGAACCCAGCGAATTCACCCGCCTCAGAACCATCGTGGCGGCACCGGTAGGCGCCCTGCTGTACGCCCACGCTTTCTATATTCCGGAAATACCCCATGGACCGGCCACCTCGCGGATTTACGTCTGGATATCATGGCTGGGCAATCTCCCGGTGCGGGGGCTCTTTTTCATCGAGATTCTTTTTTTTATCATTACCTTCGGATCCATCGCGGCCTATTGCCGAAAATACGGCAATTATTGCCTGGACGACCTCTGTCTCGACGACGAGATTCTGAGACGACGCATCCTGTCGTTTCTGCCGAATGCGCTGACGGTCATGAATGGAATGATGGGATTGTTGGCGGTGTTTTTCGCGTATCAGGGGCGTTTCCGGGAGGCGTATCTTCTGTTGATCGGCGCCGCCATGTTCGATAAGCTGGATGGTGCGGTGGCTCGACGGCTGGGCCTGACCACCCCGCTTCCGGAAACGCCGGAGCGCCCCAAGCCGAAAATCAATATCGGGAGCATCATGGACGATCTGGCGGACGGGGTCAGTTTCTGTATCGTTCCGGCCTGGATGTTCTTCATTGCCTTTGCTTCCATTCAAGATCCATACGTTCAAAAGCTGGCGGCAGGTCCGATCGCCGTTTTCTACGCCCTCATGGGAATCATCCGCCTCATTTACTTCACCCTGGACAAAACCCCCATTCCCGGGTTTTTCAAGGGGCTTCCCACCCCCGCCGCCGCCCTTCTGGTCACATCTCCCCTGATCATGCTGCACCAGGCGGCCCATGGCGCCCCTGACTGGGTGCGATTCTGGGCGATCTTCTGCGTTTCTCTCATGGTTCTATCAGGCATCGTCATGAACATCTACCCGATCCACTATCTCCACATGGGCCGTTTGATGAGCCGACAGCCCTGGTTCGCCAGAAGCAGCATGCTCCTCCTGCTGGCCTTCGTATTCACGCCGTATCTGGGTCATGTCGCCTTCTTCTACCTGTTTCTGTACCTCCTGTCGCCCCTGGCCAGCTGGCGGATCGATCCCGAAATTGCCGCAAGGGAAACCCGCGGGGATGATCCGGCGAAATAGGGGCGGCAATGTAGTCTCATGAACCCCCTCTTCCCCAGGCACGGAGACCAACCGCTGCGGACTATGGCTCCCCGTCTTTTTTCGCCCCGCCGTGCGCACCGTTTTCGCCTTGCAATTGAGGCCTTTCGTTTCGATCTTCCCCGTCCTGCCTTTCCGAGCCCCGCACGGCGGCATCGAGGTTCTGTTCACGATCCGCCGCCCATTCCTCGAATGCAAAAAAGCCGGCGTTCTCCGTTTCATCCGTCGCCGCCGGTTTTGTCATCCAATCCATACCGTTCTCGCCGGTTTTGGCTTCCACAAACGTATCCGTCTCGGGGCGCTTTTCAATATTTTCCATCTCCTTTTCGAGATAGAATCGTTTCTGCATCCGTTTTCGGGCCATTTTCTGAAGATCGACGACCGAATCATTTTCATCCACGATCTCGGTACCCAACACCGTCTCGATGAGGTCTTCCAGGGTCACCAGACCGGAAACACCGCCGTATTCGTCTCCAATCATGGCGATATGGAGTCTTTTCTTGAGGAAATTGGTGAGAAGAACCAGGCAATTCTCTTCTTCCCTGACAAACATGATCGGTTTGGTGATGGCCTCGAGCCGGGTTTCGGGTCTGCTCTGGATCTGGGCCGAGCTGAGATCCGGCGTCATAACGTATCCGACGATATTTTCCCGATCGCCCCGATAGACCGGCACCCGTGTAAACCCTTTCTCCCGAGCCACCGTCACCGCCTCCGCCACCGTCATCTGCTCATCCAGTGTGAACATTACCGTTCGGGGCGTCATGATGTCTTCAACGGGTTTTCCCTCGAGGCTGATGATGTTGTGGAGCATCAGGCTCTCCCACTGAGAGATCTCACCGCCGCGGGCTCCCAGCCGAATGGTCCCCAGAATATCTTCTTCGGTCACCGCCGGGCCGGCGTCCTCACTCCGCATCAGCGACTGGGAAAATCTCTGGGTCAAAAAAATCAGGGGGAAAAGAACGTATTTCATGATGGTCAGCGGCCATACGACATAGGGCCATATTGAACGCCAGTGAATGGCACCGAGCGTTTTTGGGATAATTTCCGAAAAAAGAAGAATTGCCAATGTAAACAGCACGGAAAAGAGAGGAACCATGCCGTCGCCCAGGGCTTTGCTCGCATACATGCCGGCAAGCGTTGCACCGGCGGTATTGGCGACGGTATTCAGAATCAGGATGGCGGAGAGCGGAATGGAGATCTTGCTCTTCATGTGGATCATCTTGATCGCTTTCGCCTTTCTTTTTCCCTCGGTTTTTTCCGCCTCCAGGGTTCCCATCCGGGTGGAATAAAGAACGGCCTCGTATAAAGAGCATTGAAATGATATCACTATGGTTGCCACAACAACCATAACCAGAATAGCCATTGATAATCCTTTTGTTTATTGATAAAAAATCTTTTTGTGTATCATGACGATACGCCAAAAAGACAGGTTGACGAACTCACCCGTTAATTGCATCTTTGTCGGCATCATGAATAACGTCCTTACCCGTTCTTGGTGTTTCAAATGATGTTCTATCCATTGTTTTTACTAAAGATATCAACAAAACGGCAGTATGGGGCGACAGGTTTCCCCTGCATAACAACACGAGGTCGGCATCACGCCGGAGGCCGACCTGTTTTTCTGTTTTTTTTACCGGCATGATGGATGGGACGGGGGGCGGCATTTGCCTCCGGCCGTTTGCCGATACAACGATCAGCCGGACGGAGGATGGTAATGGATATCCTGATGTCCCGCCGGACTCACGTCAACCGGTTGATGACCGATTCAGACAGCGAGTCGTCATCTGATTTGAAAACCGGAATCAGCTCCGCAGCGATGTCTTTGATCGACTTTATCTTTTTTTTGCGCATGATCCCTTGAATCATCTCTACGCCGTCTTCGATGAGTTTCAGTCCTTCGGCGATACGAATAATGTCATCTCTCGAAATTCTTTCTTCCGCCATGATACCCTCCTATCCGCATGTCGTTTAAGCCGGTGCGGCCATTGCAGACCATAACGGCTTTGCAACAATATAGGTTACCGCAGGTGCGGATGTCAAAAGAAATGATGGTTTTATTTCTGATCGGCGGCAGGGCAAGATGACCGGTCGCTCGCGGAAGGCAAAAGCCGGCGTCAGCGCCGCATTCCTTAGGTATCAGATTTACCGATAAAAAAAAGCACCCGCTTTCAACAAAAGCGGGTGCTTGATGCATCGTGCGGCCCCTGGGGGCCGCGACGTCGCTACAACAGATTCTTTTGCCGTACAGGCAGGCGATCAAGCCGTTTCGATTTTGGCATCTTCCTCTCGGCCCAGCTCCTTGGTCGCCTGCTCTCTCAGTTTGTATTTCTGGATCTTTCCACTGGCCGTCGTGGGGAACTCATGAACGAAAAGAAAGAACGCCGGGATTTTATGAAACGCGATCTTGTCTTTACAGAAGGTTCTCAATTCCTCTTCATCGGCGTCCACGCCTTCCTTGAGCTTGATGAAGGCGGCCACTTCCTCGCCATATTTGCTGCTGGGAACGCCGACGACCTGAACATCCAGCACCTTGGGATGGGTATACAAAAATTCCTCGATCTCCCTAGGATAAATATTTTCACCGCCCCGGATGATCATATCCTTGATGCGGCCGGTAATCTTGCAGTAACCGTTGGCGTCCATGACCGCAAGGTCACCCGTATGCAGCCAGCCCTCGGCATCGACGGCATCGGCCGTCGCCTCGGGATTTTTGTAGTAACCCTTCATCACATGATATCCCCGGGTACACAGCTCGCCTTGCACCCCCGGCGCCACCGTCGCCCGGGTGGCCGGATCGACGATTTTGACCTCGACGTTGGGCAACGCCCGACCGACCGTGCTGACCCGCAGTTCCAGCGAATCTTCCCGCCGTGTCTGCGTGATGCCGGGAGAAGACTCGGTCTGACCGTAAACGATGGTCATTTCCTTGGCCCCCATGACGTCGACCACCTTCTTCATCACCTCGATCGGACACGGAGAACCTGCCATAACCCCCGTTCGGAGACTTGCGGTATCGTAGGATCGCTTCTCCATCTCGCCTAACTCGGCGATAAACATGGTGGGAACGCCGTGAAGAGCCGTGCAGCGGTTGTGCTCGACCACCTCGAGAACGGCCGTCGGGGTGAAGGACGGCACCGGCGACATGCAGGCGGCCGAAACGACGCAGCAAAGCGTCCCGATGACACAGCCGAAACAGTGAAAGAACGGCACCGTGATACAGAGGTTATCGCGGGAGGAGAGGTCCATGCATTCCGCCATGCTCTTGGCATTGCCGATCAGGTTGGTATGGCTCAGCATGACGCCCTTGGGAAATCCGGTTGTCCCGGAGGTGTACTGCATGTTGATGACATCGTCCGGATCCATGGAATCCTGCCGCTCCCGCAGCGCCGCATCCGAAATGGAGCGTCCCATTTCGATGATATCCTTCCAGAGAAACATCCCCGGCTGCCGCTCTTTACCCACAAGGATCACATTCTTCAATTTGGGCAGCTTGGCGCATTCAAGTTTGCCGGGCGCGCAGTCCTTCAGTTCCGGACAGACATCATGCACGACCTTGATATACTCATCGGGTTCGCGAACGCCGCCGACCAGTATCAGCGTCGTTGCATCCGACTGCCGCATGAGGTATTCCAGTTCAAAACTGCGGTAGTTCGTATTGACGGTCACCAGAACGCCGCCCATCTTGCCGGTGCCGAACTGGGAATATACCCACTCCGGCACATTATTGGCCCAGATGGCGATATGTTCCCCTTTGTCCACGCCAAGGGCCATGAATCCCTTGGCCGTGTCGTTACAAACCTTCTGAAAGTCTTGGTAGGTGTAATCGATCCCCTCTTTGTGATACATCAGCGCCTTGCTGTCGCCGAACTGCTCTGCAACCAGATCGACCAGCTGCCCGATGGTGGTCTTGCCGACTTGAAACTGTGGTACCCGCATCAATATCCTCTCCTTCCCTCGATATTTAAAACATGACTGCATGACAACCGTTCCATCCGAAGATGAATCAGTTGACCTTACGCTGCCGGCCTTCCCATTCCTTGTCCCTCAGCTTGAATTTCTGGATCTTGCCGGTGGCGGTTTTGGGAAGCTCTCCGAACTCGACGGACTTGGGCGCCTTGAAACGCGCCAGGTTCTCCTTGCAGAAATTGATGATGTCTTCCGCCGTAGGAGTGGCCCCGGGCTTCGGAACGACAAACGCTTTGGGAACCTCTCCCCATTTTTCGTCGGGGACGGAGATGACGGCAACCTCCATGACATCCGGGTGTTTGTAGAGGATGTTTTCCACCTCGACCGTGGAGATGTTTTCGCCGCCGCTGATGATGATATCCTTTTTCCGGTCCATGATCTGAGCATAATTGTTGGGATGCATGACGGCGAGATCGCCGCTGTGAAACCACCCGCCCTTGAACGCTTCCGCGGTCGCCTCCGGATCTTTGTAATAGCCCAGCATCACATTGTTGCCCCGCATAACGATCTCGCCGATCGTCTGGCCGTCCCTCGGAACCGGCTCCATCGTTTCGGGATCGACGACATCCATATACATGGCGACGATATACGGCACGCCCTGCCGGGCCTTGATCTGTGCCCGCTCCTCCAGGGGGAGGTCGTCCCACTTCGCCTGCCACTGGCAGACGCTGTGAGGGCCGTAAACCTCGGTCAGTCCGTAGGTCTGGGTGATGTTGGCCCCGATATTTTCCATGTTCTGAATGACCGTCGGCGCCGGCGGCGCTCCGGCCGTCATGATCTCGAGGCGGTGACCCAGTTTGATGTTGTGCTGGGTGGCGTAGGTGGACATGCCGATCAGAATCGTCGGTGCGGCGCACAGATGCGTGACGCCCGCCGTCTCGATCAGGCGGTAGATCTCTTCGGGAACCACTTTCCGGAGGCAGAGATGGGTCGCCCCCATGGCGGTGATGCCCCAGGTGAAGCACCAGCCGTTGCAGTGAAACATGGGCAGCGTCCACAGATAGACCGAGCGGCTGTTGGTGCCGAACTCGAGCTGCTCGCCCAGGGCGTTCAGGTAGGCGCCCCGGTGGTGGTACATGACGCCTTTGGGCCGCCCGGTCGTGCCGGAGGTGTAATTGATGGTCATGACCTGGTATTCGTCATCGACATCCGGCGTGACGGGCTCGGGCGAGCCCGTGGCCAGGAACTCTTCGTATTCCATGCCGTCCAGCGGCCGATCATCGCTGATGTCGCAGATATTGACGTAGGTCTTGACCTTGGAAAGCGCATTCTTCGCGGACGTCACGAGCCCGGCGAATTCGTTGTCGACAAAAAGGGCCTTGGCGTCTGAATGGTCGATAATATAGGCGATCTCTCCGCCGGACAGACGGATATTGACGCTCACCAGGGCCGCACCGATCATCGGAACGGCATAATGGGCCTCCAGCATCGGCGGCGTGTTGGGGCAGATGAACGCCACCTTGTCGCCCTTGCCGACACCGATTTTCTTGAGGGCGCTGGCGAGGCGGTTTACCCGCTGGTAGAACTGCGTGTACGAATATTTTTTATCCCCGTAGATGACCGCGATCTTGTCGTCATATACCGCGGCGGAACGGCTGATAAAATGAACGGGGGTCAAGATATCGAAATAAACACTTTTATCGGTCATACGTACTTTCCTCTCGCTTAAATACCGTCCATGTGCTGTTCACGATATTTTCGAACGGTTTCTTCATCCACCAGGCCGCGCATGACGGTCAAGCATTCTTCATCCTGGCATGCCTGCCCCCATATCGCGGGAACGATCTCGACGATCAGTCTTTTCTGGTCAACGGAAGGGAGTTGCAAAATTGCCTGTTTGATCTCTTCAAGCGTCATTATATTTCTCCTTGATGCGGTTGCATTCTTGGATTCAGGGAGGCCGCCGGTCGAAAAACCGTCCCGGCGGCAGCGGCACCGGTCAATCAATGGCCGTCGTGGGTATAGAACGGCCATTTATGGAAAAACCATTCATTCCAGAGCAGCGGGATGATCCACCAGAAATTCCAGACGAGGGATTCGCCGTGAACGAATTTGTGATCCCAGTGCGGATTGCCCAGACCCCATTCACCCCATCCGATATAATAGAAGATGATATAATTGATGGCGCAGAATACCAGAACGCCGACGGTTCTGAACCAGAAGGCCGCCCAGGAATCCTTGTCGGCGATCGGGACCATGTCATCGAAGTAATGGTGCCATGCCAGAAACGGGATAAGCGTGAAACCGGCGATTTCCGCGGCGTGATACCAGAGGAACCGGATGAGTTCGGCGTTCTCGGGCTTTGCCTCCTGAAGATGATGAATGACGTCATGGGGCAGCCACAGCGGCGCTATTTTGACGCAAATCCAGGCAATGATATAGGCCGCAATGACATTGATCACGAACGAAACCAGCCCCTTCCACGGCTGTGGCAGAGTGATGACGCTCCAGGGTTTCATGCGCCACACATTGGCGGTCATGAACAGGATGATGATCATCCATTCCCACCACCCGAAAACCCAGTGAACATGGGTGATGCCTGCGATGCCGCCCCACCAAGGCGTATTCAAGCCGTAGGAGCTTCCCAGCACCTTTCCGAAGACCTCGCCCCAGAACGGAACGATCAGAATCGTGTAAAAAAACAGGGTCCACACGGAGCACCAGGTGATTTCCGCCAGACCCGCCTGCGGCTGAGGAAGATCACTCGGCCGGATCGGCCATTTGCCGAACAGGATCGTGACAAAAGGATAGCTGTAAAAGCCGATCAGTACAAAACAGACCACGGCGCTTTCCGCGAAGTGCTTGGCCTCCATCGTGGCAAGATCCACATTTCCGGTCAGACCGGATGCCGCCAATGTTTCGAGATTGCTCTGGCTCAGGAAATTGAACCCCAGCCCGAAGATGCGGTAAAAGACGACGTGGATGATGAACCATACGAGCACCAGGTTCACGATGGTCTCGATGATCCCGCGGCCCGGCTGCGATAAATTCTCGAAGGGCCAGTCGCCTAGAAACATATGCTGGTAGAGCCCCACCAGAATCATCATGGCCAGATACATGACAAAAGGATACGGGAAGGAACCGACGGGTCCCCTGGGATCACTGAAGATATACCAGAATATCCAGGCGATTGCCGTAAAAGAGATCAGCGAGACGATACCGGTCATCGGCTGCCCCCAGCGGGCTTTCAGCTCCCCGTGGGCGGCTGCTTTGCCGGCTGCCGTTTTTACCGAACTTCCGGATTGAACAACACCTGCTTGTGCCATACCTTTCCTCCTTGTTGTGTGAATCGGGATACGCCGGTCTCCCCAACCTGTGGCATCTCCCATTGATTGACGGAAACCCCTTGGATGAATTACCTTTTTTTCCACTCCTTCTTTCTGAGTTCGATCCGGCGGATCTTGCCGCTGACCGTTTTGGGCAGAGAATCGACAAAATCTATTTTCCGGGGATATTTATAGGGTGCGGTGACCTTCTTGACATGGTCCTGCAACTCCTTGACCAGTGCGTCGCTTGCGCTATATCCGGCGGCCAGGATCACAAAAGCCTTCACCACCTCGCCCCGGGTTTCATCAGGGCTGGAAACAACCGCCGATTCCGCGACAGCGGGGTGTTCGATCAGCGCGCTTTCAACCTCGAACGGACCGATACGGTATCCGGAAGTCAAAATAACGTCATCGGATCTGCCGACAAACCAGAAATAGCCGTCCTCGTCGACGTATGCGCGGTCGCCGGTCACATACCAGTCACCCCTGAACATCGCGGCCGTTCGATCCGGCTCTTTCCAGTATTCCCTGAACAGTCCGACCGGGCGATTGGGACTCACGCGAACGGCGATATCTCCTTCGGTATTGGGCGGAACGATTTTTCCCGAATGGTCGATGACGCCCAGTTCCACCCCGGGAGTCGGCTTTCCCATCGATCCGAACCGCGGCGCGATGCAGGGAAACGAACCACACAGGAGCGTCGTTTCCGTCTGGCCGTAACCGTCGCGGATGGTGCAGCCCGTCGCGCCCTTCCAGGCCTCGATGATCTCGGGATTGAGCGGCTCTCCGGCAGCGACGCAATGCCTTAGCGCCGGAAACGTGAAGCGGCTCGGGTCCTGCCGCACGAGCATCCGGTAAATGGTCGGCGCCGCGCACATCGTCGTCACCGGATATTTCGCCAGCAGTTCCAAGCTTTTCAAGGGATCGAACCGGTCGGTGTAATGAATGAACAGGGCAGCGCCACAGTTCCATGGACCGAAATAGCTGCTCCAGGCCGCCTTGGCCCATCCGGTATCGCTGATATTCCAGTGGAGGTCGTCCTCGTGAAGATCGAGCCAGTACTTTCCCGTCGTCATGTGGCCGATCGGATACGAGGCATGACTGTGGAGGGCCATCTTCGGAAAACCGGTGGTACCCGAGGTAAAATATATGATACAGCCGTCCTGACTCCGGGTCATGGCCGTCGTGAACGCCTCGGGCGCCGCATTGACGATATCGTCGTAACAGGACCAGCCGTCGCGTGGTGCGTCGATGACGATTTTAGATTTGATGGAGGGGCAGTCGGAGACGATGTGATCGAATCTTGCCGCAAGCTCCGGGTTGGTAATGATGCAGGCGGCTTCAGACATATTGGCACGAAACGCCAGATCCTTGGAAGTCAGTTGGGTCGTGCCCGGTGTAACGACGGCGCCCATGCGTATGCAGGCGGTAAATGCCTCCCACCATTCAATATTTCTTGGCAGGATCAGCATAACGACATCTCCCTGACGGATGCCCTGAGCCGTCAGGGCGTTCGCCAGTTTCCTGGACACGACACTCAGTTCCCGAAACGTTCTTCCGGACTCGTGTCCGGCATCGTCCACCCACCTCAGGGCAAGTTTGCCGGGATCTTCGGCCCATCTGTCGATGACATCGCCGGCAAAATTGAAAACGGCGGGAACCTCATGCCTGAACGTGCTGTAGGTTTGATCGTAGTCCGTCATGTTGTGCGCCCGGCGCATGATCACTTCCCCTCTTGTCCGTCCCTGTTCCAAAACAACATTCGGGTTCAAAATCCTGTCGACCTCGGTGGCATTGAGTCGTGATCTTGGTAAGGTCTTGACACCCATGGTCAATAAACCGCACACACCTGAAGTGATCGAGCGCTCGATCTTTAAATAAAAAATAAAAAACACGCCCGTCCCTAATATGATCGAGCGCTCGATTTTATTGATTTTAAAGATTTTATCCGTTCTGATCGGCGGTTGTCAATATATTTTTACGATTTCTTTACTAACTGAATGAGATTCTATAAATAGAGGTATGCGTCTGCCGGAACCTTCCCCGGTGCCGGGATATGGAAGCCTTATCCGGCCGACGCTCTCACACATCCGCGCTCATGTTCAGCAGAAGAGAAACGCCCGAAAGCGCATCTTTCAATATCATCCTTTCCTTTCTTCTCAGACTGTATGGATCGATATAGTTGTCCGGTCGCCTTCCCTGCTTTATTTCCTTGAGGTTTTCCCGAATATTGAGCATCATCAGATCCTGAAAACTATTTCGCAGGATGCCGCCGTTCTTCTCGGAGACGACCCCTGCGGAAACCAGCTGTTCGATCCTCCCCAGGGTGGAAGGCTCGGAGATGCGGTTGATGACGGCTAATTTTCTCACCCCGCTCACCATCGGCATGATGGCCGATGCCTTCAGGTTCATCTCGTTTTTATGGCGGCCGCTCTTTTCCGTGACAAATGTTCCCAGATAGCTGACGGGCAGGTGGTATTCCATGCCGGCTTCCTTACCGAAAAGATTTTTGTCCCGCCTGGCTTCGACAGCCTGGAACAGCGTTTCCCGCAGCGCTTCGGCAAGAGCCGTGTTTCCCCATACCGGTCGAAAATCGAACAACCCGGCCATGACCGTGTCGCGCTTTCGGTCGGCCTGCTCGACCCATTGGGCGACCAGGGCATTCCATTCGCCTAAGGGCCGGCGCCATGAGCGGTTGACGACCATCATCTCCCGGTCACACATGCCAAAACCGCATTGTGCAAGGCCGTCCACGATGTGTTCGGAAAGTGCCTTGAAGTAACCATCGACATCGGCGGCTTCGGTTTTATCCGGACCGGTTTCGTCGGGCCCGGCCGGATCGGCATAGATCATGGCGTTGTCTTGTTCCGTCAGGATCGACTGCTCAAAACGCGCGGCGCTGCCCATGGTGATCAAACAGTATTCCACCGGGGGCGGTCCCCATCCTTCCCGCTTCATCCGTTCCTCGGAAAGCTGGATGACCCGGCGACTCATGCGCTCATAAAGCTCCGACATCACGTCAAATATTTCTTGTATGGCTGCATTTTCATCCATCATGGCGCTGAGAATATTGCCAATTTCACGACTCACCATCGCCAGCCCCTTGATATCGGGTTGCGATTCGATGTCTTTGGTCAACAGCAGGGTGCCGGCACTCTGTGTCTTGACAAGATCCACCAGCGTCACCACCCCCACGAGTTCCCCCCGCTCCACCACGATCAGATTTTTCGTCTTGCTCCGCATCATGGCCACCAGCGCCTGACCGATGAAGGCATGAGGGCTTATTTCAACCAGGTTGCTGTACATGATATTCTCCACCCGGCAGACTTCCACCGGATAGGTCTGCCGGGCAATGAGATATTTGACCAGATTTTTTTCGGTCAGGATGCCCCGCGGTCGGTTCTCCCGATCGAGCGCCACGATCGCATTGATATCCCTGTCCGCCATTACCTTCGAAACCTCCGTCACCCGTTCATCGGTACGGCATGTAATGGGGGGATAGGCCATGATTTCACTCACCCGCTTTCTGAAAAATTCCGGCTCGATCTGACTGATTCCCGAATATCCCCCCTGGGAACGCTCCTCCACGAGCGCCTCGTACAAAAGACGCATTCTTTCGGCCAGAAGCACATTGAAAAACCCGCAGAACTCCGGATAATCGTAGATCAGCGTTTCAAGCTCCCTGCGGTGAACCAGACAACACACCAGAGTCTCTTTGGCCCGGATGGCTCCCGGATAGCACTGTTGCGTCAGGACAACGGTTTCACCAAAAAAATCATAGGGGCGCCTTAACCCGATGACCATCTCCTCTCCCTTGTCGCTTACGACCACCATCTCGGCGAGGCCCGCGTGTATAATGAACAATGCATTCAGACTGGGAGCACCGGTTTTGAAAACGTAGGTATTGGCGGCATAGGTCCTTATCTCAACCTTCTCGGCCAGCGCTTTTAAAATCTCCGGTTCGAGGATTTCAAAAGGATCCGTCTTGGCAAGAGTGAGATATATTTCTTCATATTCCATAGTCTTGTTTCCTTGTGCGGTCGATAACCGCCGCCGGCACGACGAGCGGTCTCTTTTCCCGAGCGGGATCGATAAATTCCTTGAAAGATATGCCGGTATTTGTTAATAAGAATCATTCCTATTTAGGAACATTCGAGAGATCATGGCCGAACGGCGTATGCCGCCGATGGTTCCTGAACCAGGTGATCATTGACCCCCAATATACGGATTTTTTCTTCGCGCCTTGAAAAAATATCCAGAGATGGTATACATAATGCCGCAGCAATATGAAACAAAGCGCTTTACAACGTCAACCAATAAAATGTAAAAGAGACGGAAACACTTCAGGCATCCAGGCCGGGGATATCACAGCGCTGCAACCGAAAATCGCGTTCGATATATTTCGATCCCGAACGCGCGAGATTCATCCGACACCCGCCGGACGGTTCATTATCGATAGGGCGTTCAAATTCATTCCGTCATTCATGACACGGGCCGCGTGCCCTTATTCTTAACCTCAAGAAAGGAGTATATCATGGCAAAAAGATGCGAGGTTTATAAATGCGAGGCATGTGGAAATATCGTTGAGGTGCTTGAAGGCGGCAAGGGCGAGCTGGTCTGCTGCGGCGCTCCCATGAAATTGATGACCGAAAACACGGTCGATGCCGCCAAAGAAAAACATGTGCCGGTCATCGAAAAGATCGACGGCGGCTACAAGGTGAAGGTCGGCAGCGTCGCTCACCCCATGGAAGAGAAACACTACATCCAGTGGATCGAACTCATCGCCGACGACAAGACCTACCGACAGTTTCTGGAACCGGGCCAGACGCCCGAAGCGGTGTTCAAGATCTCGGCCGCCCAGGTCAGCACACGCGAGTACTGCAATCTTCACGGCCTCTGGAAAGCCTGATTGGCGGCGTGGACGCGGTCTACTGAAGGAAATGACATCATGAACAGTTGGAAATGCCGGAATTGCGGCTACACGATGGAGGCCCCCCAGCCTCCGGAGAAATGCCCCAATTGTCAACAGCCTTGCGCGTTTATAAACATTACTTGTTACACACCCGATTGTGCAAAAGAAGGTGTGGACAAGCGGATCAAATGATTCGGGCCGCCCGGGCATCCCGCTGATGCCGGCAACGGCGCAGGGGGTGTCTCCGGTTTGAATATACCGCTTTAACAACCATCGTTTAAAAAACCAAGGAGAACATCATGACGAACACCCCGCAACACTGCCCTGGATTCGAACAATTCAAAAACCTACAGTCTTTCAGCTGCAAATGTCCGGAATGTGGAGAAGAGAAAGAGATCTTCTCGGATGAATTCGATCGGGCTCACACCTGCGACAAATGCGGTAAAAAAATCGATTTCACCCAGTGCACGCTTGACGGCTCGGCAAAATCCGAAACACCCCGCTGATCGATCGAACGCGGAGACGGCCTCCTCGCCCCACATCGGAGCCGTCCCCCGCTTCGATCCATCCAGGATATTAGGATGGCCCGGGTGGACGGACGGCTTCGCTCAGAAGTGTACATGGTTTGATTTTTTTGAGATTAACGACAACCTCTCGATCTTTTAAGGAGAAATTATGGATGTAGTGCTGCTTTCGCGCCTGCAGTTCGCTGCCGCAACCATCTTTCACTTTCTGTTTGTCCCGTTGACGCTGGGCCTATCCGTACTTGTCGCCTATATGGAGACCCAATACGTCAGAACCGGAGATGAAACATATCTTGCCATGACCAAATTCTGGGGGAAGCTGTTCCTGATCAATTTTGTCGTCGGGGTCGTTACGGGCATCACGCTGGAATTCCAGTTCGGCACGAACTGGTCCGGATATTCGGCATATGTAGGCGATATCTTCGGCTCCCTTCTGGCCATCGAAGCCACCGCGGCCTTCTTCCTGGAGTCCACGATGATCGGCGTCTGGATCTTCGGGTGGGAAAAACTGTCGAAAAAGGCGCATGCCACCGTCATGTGGCTCGTCGCGGGTGCGTCCGTCCTTTCCGCCGTATGGATTCTCATCGCCAACGGATGGATGCAGCAGCCCGTTGGGTTCGATATCCAAAACGGACGGGCCGAGCTCGTCAATTTTTTACAGGTCGTTTTCAATCCCTTTGGATGGATGATCATCCTCCATGTCCTCGCCGGCGCCTTTGTACTGACGGCATTTTTCGTCATGGGCATCAGCGCCTACCATCTGCTGAAAAAACAGCGCGTGGACTTTTTTACCCGCTCTTTCAAAATCGCTCTGGTCACAGGCTTCGCCGCTTCGGTCATCGTGGCCGTTCAAGGTGATTTTCACGCCGCCCACGTCGCCAAGGTACAGCCGGCCAAACTCGCCGCCATGGAAGGCCTGTGGGAAACACAGACCAAGGCGCCCGTAGCCCTTTTTTCCATTCCGGATATGGAAAACGAGACCAACCGGATCGAGATCGGCAAAATCCCCGGCCTGCTCAGCTATCTCGCGTTCAAAGACGTCGACGCCGAAGTCAGGGGGCTTAAGGCGTTTCCCAAGGAAGAACGTCCGCCGGTACTGATCTCTTCTCTGGCCTTCAAGGGCATGGTGGGACTCGGCACTTATTTCATTCTGATCACCGCCATCGGTCTTCTTCTTCGAAACCGCCTCACCGAAACACCGATCTTCTTGAAGATCATGTTGTTTTCCATTCCACTGCCCTATATCGCCAACGAGCTGGGCTGGATCTTAGCGGAGGTCGGCCGTCAACCCTGGATCGTTTACGGCATGATGAAAACGGCGGATGCCGCATCCCCGGTCGATCCGGTGCAGGTCATGATCTCTCTCGTTGGTTTTGTGCTCGTATACGGATTGCTGGGTGCGACAGGATTTTATCTCATGGCGCAAAATGCCAAAAAGGGACCGGGACTGGTCGTGGGGGAGGTATAAGCATGGAACTGCAGATCATATGGTTTTTTATCTGGGGGCTTTTGTGGGCGGTCTTCTTTGTCACGGAAGGATTTGATTTCGGCATCGGCTCCCTGATGCCGTTTTTGGCCAAAAACGATACCGAAAAAAGAGTCATGCTCAACGCCATCGGGCCTCTGTGGGACGGCAACGAGGTGTGGCTGATCGCCGCCGGCGGCATCACCTTTGCCGCTTTTCCGATCCTCTATGCCGCCATGTTTTCCTCCCTCTACTCGGCCCTGATGCTGATTCTGTTCGCTCTCATCTTACGAGGCGTCGCCATAGAATTCCGGGGCAAGATCGAAAACCCCATGTGGCGACAGATCTGGGATTTCTGCATCTTTTTCGGAAGCGCGGCCCCGGCGGTATTGTTCGGTGTTGCCTTCGCCAATTTTTTCAAGGGCATCCCCATCGACGCAACTGGTGTCTATCACGGCAATCTTTTCAGCCTGCTGAACGGTTACGGTCTTCTGGGCGGCCTTCTTTTCCTGTGTCTTTTTCTGGAACACGGCGCCCTGTGGCTGGCAATCCGGTCCGAAGGCGATCTGCACGACCGCGCCGTCACGACGGCTCACGGCCTCTGGTGGATCCTGCTGGCGGTGGCCCTGCTTTTCCTGATCGCGTCCAAATTCGAAACCAGGCTCTACGACAACTATTACGCGAATCCCATTTTGTTCCTGCTCGTGCTGATCAATCTGGCGGCCTTCATCCAGACAAAATGGTTCCTGATCCAAAAGGCCTATTTCACGGCATGGTTTTCATCGGCTCTGGCCATCGTCTGCTGCACGTTTTTCGGCCTCATCGGGCTCTTTCCCGCCATGCTGCCGTCCAGCATCGACAATGCCGCCGATATCACGGCCCTTAACGCCTCTTCCAGCCCGCTGACCCTCAAGATCATGCTGGTGGTGGTGATTCTTTTCGTTCCGGTTATCCTGGCCTATCAGGTATGGGCTTATCATCTGTTCAAGGGCAAGGTAACGAAGGAAGAACTGGCTGCGGAAGAAGCCTATTAACCCAAGGATCACAGCCATGCTGGTACTCGGATTACAGGGAAGCCCCCGAAAGAAGGGCAATACGGAATTCCTGCTCTCTTTGTTCATGGAAGAGGCGGAAAAATACGGCGCACGTACGCAGATCGTCGATGTATGCCGGAAAAACATAGAACCGTGCAGAGAATTGACGACCTGTGAAAAAAAAGGATTCTGTCCGATCAAAGACGACATGGATCCGGAGATATATCCGCTGCTGCGCAGGGCGGATGTCATCGTACCGGCATCACCGGTGTTTTTCTACAACGTCACCGCTCAGCTCAAGGCGCTGATCGACCGGTCGCAGACCCTGTGGGCGCGGTACTACCGCCTGAAACTGACGGACCCCAAACGCAGCGTGCGCCGCGGGTTCATGCTTTCCCAGGGTGCCACCAGAGGCAAGAACCTGTTTCTGGGCGTTGACCTGACGGCCAGGTATTTTTTTGACGCGGTGGGTGCCGCGTATGCGGGCAGCCTGTACTACTGGCAGATCGAGCATCGGGGAGACATGGAAAAACACCCGGGCGTCCGTGAGGATGTCGCCGCTGCCGTCGCCGATCTGCTCAAACCTTTCGCGGGGCGGAAAAAAGTCCTCTTCGCCGGCAGACGGGATGCAGCAAGAAGCCGGATGGCGGGCGCCTTCGCACAGATGAAAGGTGGTGAAAAGATCGAAGTCCTGACCAAAGGAGATCATCCTGCCGAAAAGATCGACCCCCTGATGGAAACGGTCATGGCCGAGAAAGGCATCGATATGGCGTTTCAGACATCCGAATACGTTGATGTCCACAGCGATATGAGCCATCCCGATGTGGTTGTTTCCATTGACGGCAGCGATATCGGTTTAAAGGCGGCGACGGATGCTGTCCGGATCAGATGGGATCTGCCGGATCCCGACGGCCGGGACATCGATTTCATGCGGAATGTCCGGGACGAAACCGAAAAACTTGTCTCGGATCTGGTTGAGCGGTTTCGGTAATCATGTTGCGTCCATTCATTTAAATTGAGCCACTTACATTAAACGACAGGAGGAACGATGAAAAAATACGTATGCACGATCTGCGGCTATGTCTACGACCCCGCCGACGGCGATCCCGACAACGGCGTCGCCCCCGGGACAGCTTTCGAAGACGTTCCCGACGACTGGGAATGCCCGATCTGCGGCGCGGGAAAAAATGATTTTGAGGTTGAAGAATAAGGGGTGAGATCCACATCGCCGCGCGCGATGCTTCAAGAAGGCAATGCCCTTTTTGCCCGATCAGGCGGCCGAAAGGGCATTCGACTTTTCGAACCCGCGCCCTTTCATCACCAAAAACGCTTACAGCAAGCAAAAGGAAGAAGAATGAAGCCGGTTGAAATTGCCAAAGGTATTTATGATGTAGGTGTCATCGACTGGACCATCAGGGATTTTCACGGTTACTCGACCCACATGGGCACCAGCTATAACGCCTTTCTGGTGGTCGGCGAAGAAAAAATTGCCCTCATCGACGCGGTCAAAAAGGACTTCGCCGACCAGCTTCTCAGAAACATCTCCAGGATCGTCGACCCGGCCAGGATCGACATGGTTATCAGCAACCACACAGAGATGGACCACAGCGGCTCTCTTCCCTACCTCATGGAAAGGGTGGGAAAAGAAAAACCCATCTATTGTTCCAGCATGGGAAAAAAGAATCTTGCCCGCCATTTTTCCGAGACGCTCAATCTTCAGGCGGTCAAGGAAGGCCAGGATCTTTCCCTCGGCGGCAAAACACTCAGTTTCATCGAAACGCGGATGCTGCACTGGCCCGACAGCATGTTCACCTATCTGAAAGAAGATAAGATCCTGTTTTCAAGTGATGCCTTCGGCCAGCATTACGCCGGCCATGAGCAGTATGACGACGCGGTCGGCGATACGATCATGTTTCATGCCAAAAAGTATTTCGCCAATATACTGCTCCTCTATGCGCCCCTTATCCTCAAGCTGATCGAGCGGGTGACGCAGATGGGTCTCGAGATCAAGATGATCTGCCCGGACCACGGCGTGCTATGGCGCCGGCCGACGACCATCATCGACGCCTACGCCGGATGGAGCCGGCAGGAAGACCTGAAGACCAAGGCCGTGGTGGTATACGATACCATGTGGCACAGCACCGAACTGATGGCCCTTGCGATTGCCGACGGCCTCCATGAAGAGGGGATCGACGTCCGTCCCATGAAGCTGCGGGCGTATGATCGCAGCGATATCATGACCGAGGTCTGTGACGCCAAAGCGGTGGTGGTCGGCTCACCTACTCTGAACAACGGCATCTTTCCCACTGTCGCCGATTTTATGACCTATATGAAAGGGCTCAAGCCGCAGAACAAAATCGGCGCGGCGTTCGGCTCCTTCGGATGGAGCGGGGAATCGGTCAAAATTCTGGAAAAAGAATTGGCCGACATGAAATTCGATCTGATCACGCCGGGGCTGAAGCATCAGTATGTACCCGATGACGCGGCACGCGAAGCATGCGTCGCATTCGGACGGCAGATCGCCGCGGCCATCAAAGCGGCGTGAAAGCACCGATGAGAAGACCTGAAATCGATCTGGGCGCCTGCAACCGCTGCGGCGCCTGTATCGAGGTATGTCCGGCGGTTTTCAGCCAAAACGATCTGGGATACATCGACGTGGCGGATCTTGAATCCTATCCCGAGGCCGAGGTGAACGAAGCGATCGCCCTCTGTCCGGAAGACTGCATCTCCTGGCAGGAATAAGGATGCAGAGCCGCACCTTTCGTTATCTTTGCCCGTGAGGTGGTGAATCATGAAAAGACCCGGCAGTCGTGCCATCAAAAACGAAGTCCTGACATTGTTGCGCAAGAAGAGCTTCGAAGAAGCTATTGCAGGCATTCGCGGCTTTGCGCCCAAACGGGTGATCGGTCCTCTCTTCTCACATTTTTATGGGAATGACCTCGTATTCTGGCGGGCTGTTTCGGCTATGGGCATCGTGGTCGCCGGCATGGCGGATGACGGTGATGTAGAATCCGCCAGGATCATTTTAAGGCGGATGATGTGGCAGCTCAACGATGAATCCGGCGGGATCGGGTGGGGATGTCCCGAGGCCATGGGCGATATTACGGCCCGAAACGAGCGACTGGCCGAAGAATTTCACCAGATTCTGACCTCCTACGCCATGGCGGACGGCAATTTTCTGGAGCACCCCGTCCTCCAGCGGGGCCTGCTCTGGGGCATCGGGCGTCTTGCCCATGCCAGAACGGGCCTCATCTCTTATGCCGCGCCGCATCTTACCGCTTACCTCTCCTCTGCCGATCCGATCCATCGGGGGATGGCGGCTTGGGCGTTGATTCCTCTTGTGCCTTTCGCCGACGAAAAGACCATCGCCGCTCTTCACTCCCTTGCCGACGACGGCGCCGCCGTCATCATTTATGCCGCCGATCGCCTGACCGAGCGAACGGTAGCCGCCATTGCCCGTCAGGCGTTATCCCGGATATCCTGACCCTATCATCGTTCGCAACGCAGATTTCGCCCTGCATCCTCTTCGGTCATGCCTGCAACCTGTATGACATCCTTCACTTATGCTTGATCCCATACGCATTCTGTCTTATGTTTGTTCTCGCCGCCGCCGAAACCATCAATCCGAGATTTGCTCCGGGGAATATCCATGAAAAAAGAAGCCATATGCGAACACTATATTGCGGATTACCAGCTCATGCCGACCCGGACGCAGAAGTTGTTTGCGCGCGTGGATGAGAAATCTTTATACGAGGTCGTCAAAATCATCGATGGGATTCCGATCTTTTTCGAAGAGCATATGGCCCGCCTGAAACAATCCGCCCGCCTGTCGGGCTTCGTTCTGGAGGTCCCGGATGATGTTCTGCGACAGGACATCATCCGCCTGGTCCGCGAAAACCGCCGCAGCCACATCAACGTCAAGCTCGTATTCAACGGCACTGCAAAAACACCCCGGTATCTCGTCTATTTCATCCGGTCCGAATATCCCGGCAGCGACGCCTATCGCACCGGCGTGTCCACCATTCTTTTTCCCGGAGAAAGACAAAACCCGAATGTCAAAACGCTCAAGGATTCTTTCAGGGAACGGGTTCGGGGGGCTCTCGAAAACGCATCGGCCTACGAAGCCCTTCTTTTAGACGACAACGGCAATATTACCGAAGGGAGCCGATCCAATCTGTTTTTTCTCAAGAATGACCGGCTCTATACTCCTCCGGGGCAAAACGTTCTGCTCGGCGTAACCCGGCAGAAAGTGATGGCGATCTGCCGGGCAAACGGCATTCCGGTGACCGAACGAGCCATTCATCCGGGCGATCTTGCAAGTCTCGGAGGCCTTTTTATTACCGGCACCACCGTTGACGTCCTGCCGGTATCCGCGGTCGGCGAACTGCCGATGGCCTCGGCCGAGGCGCCTCTCATTCAGCAGATCATCCGGGAATTCGAACAAACGGTGGCCCGTTATATCGCGGATCAAAAAACGCGGGATCGCATCGAGGCTTGAGGGGATGTTAAAAAGAGTCCGGCGGCATCGTCGGCGTCCATCGATCGGGCTGACGTGATCCGGATCCGGATAATGAATGATCGATCGACGGAGGCTGCAGGATCGAACCACAAAAGCCTTCATCAATCGATAAAATTTCCGATCACGCCATGTTTCAGCTTGATTTCCCGAATCAGACGATCGTAGCGCCGCATCCTCAATATCGAACTGACGATCAGATAGGTGCCGAACACGATAAAGGCTAGATTGAGGATGCCCAGCGGAATGAGAAGATGGATGACCTTGAGAACATTATAATAGCGGGAGGTTGCGATCAGAACGCTCATCACCGACATCGGCAAGGCGAGCACCGCTATACCCGTTCTCATGACCGCTAACGAGGTGCGCTTTTCCGCCAGAAGAAGCTGGGCTTCACCGATGGCTATTGAATCAACCCCGATCTTGTCTTCGCTCATATCTCATGTGTCTGCAAGCAATCGTGTCGCGCACGGCGGCGGCCGCTTGGTGGCGCGTTCCCAGGCGCGATGCCTGGGAACGGTGGAGGCATGATAACCGGTACTTATTTCTTATCTTTGGGATGGCAGGTGCCGCAGCTTGTCGGGGCGGCCTTGGTGTTGTTTTTCTTGTTGTGATCCTTGTGGCAGTCGATGCAGTTGGCGTGAAGCGCCTCGGCATGGTATTCCATCTTTTCCGCATCCGTCAGTTTCTGGCCTTTTTTCGCCGGCGCCTTACCCGGTTTCGGATGGCATTCGATACATCCTTGAACCGGATCTCCCTCTTTCAGGTCCTTGAGCGGTTCGGCGTTTTCATCATGATGGCAGTCGCCGCAGGTGGCTTTGTATTCCGTGTAATGCTTCTTATGGGTGAACTGAACGATTCCTTTGGTATGTTTGGGATAGGCCGCGTTGTTCATGGCAATGACATCATGCGCTCCGGCGGCGGCGGCTTTTGCCGGCGCTGCGGCCTTTTCAGCGGGTTTGACGGCTGTTTCTTTCTGGGCGTGCGTTTTTTCGGTGGTCTTTTCTTCTTCCTTTACCTCGGCTTTTTCATCGTCGGACACGGCCTCTTTAACGGCCTCGCCGGCTTTTGCCACCATCCCTTTGACCGCATGTTCGGTCTTTTTTGCCACTGCTTCGGCCGTTTTCTCCGTGGAGACCGCCGCTTCCTTGACGGTTTCGGCCACATCCTTGGCGGTTTCGGTCGCTTCCTTGACAATTTGGGTATCGGCAACACCCTCGGCATGCGGCTTGGCATTGAAATCTTTCGCCACCACCACGACCAGAGCAACAATCAAAACAACCTCGGTCAATATTAGCGCCAACGTCTTCCTGTCCATCTAAGAGCTCCTCCTTTTTCGTGCGCTTCCGCCGGGGTTTCCCGCGACGGGCACCATCAGTTGATTAGCATTATTTCCGTACCTCTTCAGGGTAAAACGTATAAATGATGGAAGACGTTTATTTATTATAAAACCCTTTGTTTGTCAAAAACTTTATCACGGCGAAACCGGGCGCCGGCAGGACGTTTTCCGTCGGCGATTTCGATAAAAACGGATGCCCGAAGGAGCGGGGATGGCGTCGTGGATACCCAACCGGTTTAAAGACGAACTGAAGGAACGGATAGACGACGCGAAACGTCCGGTTCTATCCCCGGTATATCATGCTCCCGACATGCTCGCCGTTCAATGCCCGGGAAAGATTTCCCGGCTCGAGGCCGTTGATGATCTGAACCTTCTCGATCACTTCACTGTTCTGAATGATCTCAAGACAGGGGCGTTCGATGACCAGATCATCCTGATCCCGGGCGAGCAGCTCCCTTGCGCTGATTTCGGCGATGAATTCCGCCCGTGGATTCTTTTTGGGATCGTCCGTATAGAGTCCTTTTTCGTCTTTCACGAAAATAACGTTCCGGGCCCCGATGAGATCGGCCAGAATGACCAGACCCACATCGGTGCGATGGATGGGGATGCGGCCCGTCTGGGGCCGTATCGCAAAATAGTCATAGGGCGGCATGCCGTGCATCACCGGAATGATGCCTTCCGCGAAATAGGTGGGCAGTTTCGTGATATCGCTGTGGGAGATCTTGATGCCGCCGTAAGGCGCCAGAAGGATGGCCAGCATGAGGGCGTTCTGCTCGGATATGGTGCTGCCGAATTTCGCGATCACCCCCGTGGGCATACCCAGCTCGAGCCCGATGGTGTAGATATGCCGACTTCTGGTCCCGCCGCCGGTTGTAATCAACATTTTGTGACGCTTGCGGTTCTCTGCGATCTCCTGCACCAGCGGCGGCAGCGCCTTGCTCCCCCGATCACAGATCGACTGTCCGCCGATCTTCATCAAACATACATCCGGAAAGAGGCGCTGCTGCGGGGCAATCTCCAGATTCTCGATAAATTCCCTGCTGACGAGACTCTCTCCCATCAATTTGCTTTTGACATGCAGTCTTTTTCCATCTTTTTCCCGAACCAGCGGCATACGAGATTCTCCTGTGTGAAGGGGGGTAAGCGTGAATTATTGCTGTTCCTTGCCGGTGTGCTTAGGTCCTCGGTTGAGCTCGATCAGATCGGCCTGGAGCACAGAGGCGATATGGGTCATCTCCGACATGCGGAGGTGATCCGCGTAGACCTTCAGATCGAGATCCGCTACGGCGACAATGCGGTATCTCGGTTTTTTTTCGCCGTCCTCGACCTTTCGCCGCTCCCGATAGAAAATTTTTCCTGCCATATTGATTCTCCTGACTTCCTGTTTCGATCGTTTTGGATTGTTGAACACTACACGCGGTGCTCTGATGCGTCCACAGCCGCACCGCCATATTCCGCGTCTCAGATCACCCGTATGCCATGGGGCGGACAGACGACGATCACCCGGTCTCCCACATGAAAACCCTGCTTGCGGTATACGTTTGATTTGAGGAGAACGCCCAGCGAAACACCGACATCCACGCCTATTCTTACATGACGGCTTTCCTGGGTGATCTGAAAAACACGGCCGCGGAAAGCGTTTTCCACCAGCGAACGTTCCGCGTTTCCTGACAGCAGATCCACGGCCTTCGGATTGATCGAAATTGAAACCGAACGCCGCTCGGTAGGCGGTATGGCAACAGCCAGACCTTCACCTATCTTACAATAGCAACGGTTTTGTTCGCGGAAAACCTTTCCGGAGAAAATATTTTCATTCTCAGAAGCCGCCCGGCGTCCTTCCAGCAGAAAAATCCTCTCTTCGACCAGTCTGCCGGCCTGATGCAGATTATGGGTGGAAATCACGATCGAGATGCGACCGTCCGTATGCAGGTCGCGGATAATATTCTCGATGGTCGTTTGACTGGCGGCATCGACGCTGGCCGTGGGTTCATCGAACAGGATGACCCGAGGCGAACAGGCAAGCGCCCTGGCGATCGCAACCCGCTGGGTTTCACCGCCGGAAAGTCCGACACCCGGCGCATCCTTCAGATGGCGCATGCCCACCCGCTCCAGAGTGTCCAAGACGATCCCCGTGCGCTCCTTTTTGGGAACGTTTCGAATCTTCAATCCGAATTCGACGTTCCGGTAGACCGAGGTGGAAAACATAATGGGGTGCTGATGGACCATCACGACTTCCCGGCGGAGAGGATGAAGATATTTTTCCGAAAATTCGACCGGCCGGTCATGATAAAAAACCACCCCGGTCGTCGGTCTTGCAAGAAACCCCAGGATGGTAAGAAGCGTCGTTTTTCCAGATCCGTTCGGCCCCAGCAGACCATATATCTTCCCCGGTTGGATCGAGAGCGCGGGAATATCCAACACGGTCCGACCGTCGTAGACCATGGTCAGATTACGAACCGAATAGAGCATTAATTCGACGGCATCCTTCCTTGAAAATGATTCAGGAGCACATTGATGACGAGACTGATGGTCATGAGGATGATACCCAGGGCGATCGCCAGCACAAACTCTCCCTTATCGTACTCCAGCGCCATGGCGGTGGTCATCGTTCGGGTGAATCCCCGCGCGTTGCCGCCCAGCATCATGCTGATGCCGATTTCCGAAATGACACGTCCGAACGCAGCGACCACGGCCGACACAATGCCGAATCGGGCTTCCATCAACAGCACCCGCAAGGTCTGAAACCGGTCCGCCCCAAGGGTCATGGCCGTCAGGCGGTAGCGCCTGTCGATCCGGTTGACGGCGGAAACCGTGAATATCGTGATGATCGGTACGATCAGAAAAATCTGTCCGATGACGATGGCCTTCTGGGTATAGAGCAGCCCGAAAACCCCCAGAACACCTTTGCGGGAGATGACCGCGTAGACAAAAAGTCCGATGACCACGGTCGGCAGGGCCAGCAGCGTATTCAAGATGGTAATCACGATCCGCTTGCCCCGAAAATTGCCGACGGCGATAACGACCCCGAGCGGAACACCGATCAACGAAGAGATCGCCGTTGAGGAGAAGCTCACCTTCAGGGACACGCCGACAATTTCCAGAAGATCTTTGTCGAGACGCGTCATCAGCATCAGTGCCGACGCAAGGCTGTCTAAAATGAATGTCATGAAGCAGGGGTATCGACGGCGGCCGGTGATCGAAAATAGCGGTGCCGACGCATGATATCAATAGGGTGGTAATACAAGAACCGGGGTGGATTGAAGGCCCCGGTTTTTATGAAAAATTTCAGAACCGATCCTACGGCTTCGCTTGATGCGCCATTGGCCTATTTGGCGTTGGGAATGGCATCGGGAAAGAAGAGCTGCTGGCCCAAAAGACGATAGTTGGCGATCAGCGACTGCCCTTTGGGCGACACCAGCCACATCGCGAATGTTTTGGCAAGATCGTATTTGATCGGCGGATTGGCGCCGGCGAATTTTTCAGGATTGACCGGGATGACGCCGTAGGGATTGTAAAGCAGGGGATCTCCCTCGCACAGCACCTCTAGTCCGAGCGCCTCTTTGCGACCCAGCTTGTATTTGATGTAGGTGCCGCGGTCCGCCAGGGTATAGGCCTGTTTTTCGTCGGCGAATACGATCGTTTTCCCCATTCCCTGCCCGATGGACATATACCATTCGCCGAGACCCTCGGGATGGACAAAACTGATTTCACCGGCCTTTCCATCCTTGGTAATCGGCTGCTTCACGGACTTCATCGGCAGGCCCGTCGCCTTCCACAGATCCTGCTCTTTGGTGTGGGTGCCGCTGTCATCCCCCCTTGAAATGAACATGGCCTTGGCGTCGGCGATTTTTTTCAGTGCGCCGGCGGCATCATGCATTCCTTTGATGCCCGCCGGGTCCGATGGGGGACCTAAAATAACGAAATCGTTGTGCATCACCGGATAGCGCTTGGTTCCGTATCCCTCCTCCACGAATTGTTTTTCACGATCGAGGGCATGGACGAAGATGACATCGACGTTGCCGTCCATACCGTCCCGAATGGCGGCACCGGTCCCCTTGGCAATCACCTTGACCTCGATGCCCGTATCCTTCCGCAGCGCCGGAAGCAGCACGTCCAACAGCCCTGATGCCTGGGTGCTCGTCGTTGTCGACATCTTGATGACCTTGTCCGCGCACTGGCCCGGAGGGGTGAACGTCAGCCATAACAGGCAGGCAATCGATCCACCTATCAACACTTTTTTCATCTTTTTTCCTTTCATTGAAGGCTTGGAGAGAGATTCACACGTATCTGACCGATGACCTTTCATATCATATTTTTCTAATTTTTCATAGCCGCCGGTGCAAACTTTCCTGAAACGACCCATAAAGATAAAAAAAGATACCGACTTTGAAAAGGGGATCAATTGACAACGGTACTCAGGGGGATAAAATTTCTTTGAACTCTATTCCCACCCCTGCCTGATCCTTGCGTACAATCATGCCCTTGACCCGTATGATGAGCCGGTCTTTGCGGAGGGGAATCATCAGGATGACCGATCCGCCGATCTCCATCCCTTTGCGGGTTTCGAGGTATGCGCCGTTTCGGCTCACATTGCGCACAAAATCGATGTAGATCCTGGAGGAAACCTCATACTCGATCAGCATCATACAGGAAATTCTTTCATGTCTGCGAACGGTCACCCGCCCATTTTCAGACCCCCGGGACGTATTTGTATCGACCGGCCACGGGTTGATCAGCCGGGGGATCCGGGCAGCCGGCACGGCGCGGCCGGTGGTTGCAGAGAGATGTCCGTTTCTATCGCCGTCCCGCTTCAACCGCCCGTCTGAACGCTCTTTTTCAGAGACCCACTGATTGATCAGGCGGGGCAGCTTAGGGGATAGTTTACCTTTAAAAAAAGGAGTCTCCACAGAGAGTTCCGCCTTCAAGGTCGAATAGATCACTTCATCGATTTCGAAAGACAAGGTTTCGATCATCTTGCATTCTCCTGCACGTTGTCCGATGTGTCTCCGCTGCCCTCAGGCTATGTCAATTTCAAATATTCGGCATGATCGTACAGCCGCCGTGCCAGCCGGACCGTCGCCTGATCGACCATCCGGCCTTCGACCGCCACCGCTCCCCGCCCACGGGATGTCGCTTCGGCAAAGGCGTCAAGCACCTTTTTGGCAAGCGCGATGTCGGTTTTTGACGGTGTAAAAACCCGGTTGATGCCGTCGATCTGCCCGGGATGGATGGCCCATTTGCCGTCACATCCTAAGGCACACGCCATGGCCGCGGATCGATCGAGCCCGGCGGCGTCTTTGAAGTTGCCGTACGGCGCATCGATGGCCAGTAATCCACGGGCCTTGGCGGCCATGATCATGCGGCTCAAGGCAAAATGCCAGCGGTGGCCGGGATAGATCATCTCCTCCTGCTCACCGTGACCGGATACCGATACCAGACGGGCGCCGACAGCGGCTGAATAATCGGCGATTCCGAATACCAGGCTCACCAGACGGCTGCTGGCGGCGGCGATGTCCCTGACGTTATCCATGCCCTGCGCCGTTTCGATGGAGGCCTCGATTCCGATGCGTCTGGAAAACCCATGGGCCATCTCGATGCCGTCCATCATGCGGTCGACAAAATGGACATCCCCCGGCGTATTGACTTTTGGAACGACAACCGCGTCCAGCCGCGCACCGCAGGATTCAAGAACGGTTAACAAATCCCGGTAGGCAAACGGCGTATCCAAGCTGTTGATCCGCACCGTCACGACCTTTTCACCCCAGTCCACCGCCTCCAGCGACCGGACAATGACGGCACGGGCCGCTTCTTTTTGATCTGCGGGCACACTGTCTTCCAGATCGAGCATCACGACGTCGGCACCGCTCTGACCTGCTTTGCGGTGCATTTTTTCAACATGGCCCGGAACGGATAAAACAGAACGCATAGGCTTCATCGGTGATGTCCTCCTCCTGCAGGCACGGCGAACGATCCGCCGCTCTGCCCATGAATTCTTTGATATGTAATACCTTAAAAAGAGATATTCCCTCAAGCCGGAAGAATTCCGGGTCGGATGGTGCAACCATAGCGCGTATCGCCTGAAAAGCGATTGACCAGGTCCGGGCGGTTTGCTGTTGAATGATCGGCGGTATAGACTTTCAGGTAAAGATGTTGGCAAGACAGATCGGGGCAGTCGTATCAGTCAACCGTCAACAGGCGATAACGCTGATCAACATCTTTATCGGGAAGTCTTTGGAAGTCTATATATCTGAGAACTTATAAATAACGAACGATTGTTTGTCAAGAATTCGATCTCATTAAAAAGGCCGGCACACCTTGATGATGTGCCGGCCTTTTTTTCGGATCGAAGCCCGCTCAACCACCGGCGGCGGGCAGGGAAATTATGCGGATTCAGTCGCGCCTTTCAGGGGTGCGACGGGCGCGGGCCGTGGGCTCAGCCAGGGCTTGCCGACCGGCAGGACGTCTCTTCCGAAGACCTGCAGAAAAATCACGTGCGCCATCATGTACCATGCCGAAAGGGCGCAGAGGATCAGATCGATGGCCGTGATGGTCAGAATGCTTTTCATGCCGGCCAAAAACACCAGATCCAGGCCGATAAATCCCAGCACCAGCGTCGTGAACGTAAAGGCCATCATGCCGTGCACCCGCATGGCGGCCACCCACATGATGATGGTGTACAGGGTAAATCCCACCAGAAACATCCCGACATCGTTTGAAGTGATCTGGAGATGTTTTCCAATGGCGGCAATCCCGGCACCCTGCAGATCCAGAACGAGCCAGATCAGCCCCAGCGCCAGCCAGAACGCCCCGTAGACCACAAAGGCACTGTAGCCGAAATTATTTCCACACTTGAACTCCTGAAATCCTGCGATCAGCTGTGCTCCGCCGCCCAGCATCATGGCGGTACAGAACACGATGCCGGTGCCGCACCAGCCCAAGTTGTGAAACTGAAGCAGCAATGTGGTCATACCAAAGCCTGCCAACCCAACGACCGCCGGATTCCCTTGTCCTTGTCCTGACATGAAACGAACCTCCCAGATGATTGATGATTGATGTTGAACATTCGCTGCAGAGATGCCTGCAACACCAAAATAACCCACGGCCCTGAACGATGAACGCCGCCGATCGCGATCATCGATATTCCTCTATATGCGTCGATATATGCCTTTTGCCGACAGCCCACCCAATGGGCGCTGCCGGCAGGGGCATTACATTTTTTTCAAAATGATTTTCAGTCCTGTCTGCTCTTGGCAAGACCGATATTGGACAGGGCTTCCGCCATCTCACCCAGTGTCGTGGGATCATCGATGGTCGCCGGTACGTTATATTCCTGATTGTCGGCGATCTTCTGGATGGTGCCTCTCAAAATTTTTCCCGAACGGGTCTTGGGAAGACGCTTGACCACCGTCGCTTTCTTGAAGGCCGCCACCGGTCCGATGCGCTCCCGAACCATCTTAACCACCTCCTGGATGATCTCGTCGTGGGATTTTTCCACGCCGGCGTTGAGCACCAGAAAGCCGATCGGAATCTGTCCCTTCAGATTGTCGGCCACACCCAGAACGGCGCATTCCGCCACATCGGGATGATCGGCAAGAACCTCTTCCATCGCCCCGGTGGAAAGACGGTGACCGGCGACGTTGATGATGTCATCGGTACGCGACATCACATAAACGTATCCCTCCTCATCGACATACCCCGCATCGGCGGTTTTGTAGTACCCCGGGTACTCCTCGAGATAGGATTCCACAAAACGCCGGTCGTTTTGCCAGAGGGTCGGCAGCGTGCCCGGGGGCAGCGGCAGTTTGACCGAAAGTGCTCCGATCTGGCCGGGGGGCATCTTGTTGCATGCCTCGTCCAGCGCCTGGACGTCCCAGCCCGGCACGCCTTTGGTGGGGGATCCGTATTTGACCGGAAAGTGGTGCAGTCCCATGCAGTTGGCCGCGATGGCCCAGCCGGTTTCGGTCTGCCACCAGTGATCGATGACCGGCACATTCAAATTCTTTTCAGACCATTGGATGGTGTCGGGGTCCGAGCGCTCTCCGGCGAGAAAGAGAATCTTGAAGCACGACATGTCGTAATTTTTGATCAGGGCGCCTTTGGAATCTTCCCGCTTAATGGCCCGATATGCGGTGGGTGCCGTGAACATGCATTTGACCTTGTGCTGGGAAATGATGCGCCAGAACACGCCGGCATCCGGCGTTCCGACCGGTTTTCCTTCGAAAAAGACGGTGGTGCATCCTTTGAACAGCGGCGCATAGACGATATAGGAATGACCGACAACCCAGCCGACATCCGAGGCCGCCCACCACACGTCGTCTTCATCGATATCGTAGATCGCCTTCATGGTCCATTTGAGCGCGACGGCATGCCCGCCGTTATCCCGGACGACGCCCTTGGGCTGGCCGGTAGTGCCCGAGGTGTAAAGAATATAGAGCGGATCGGTGGCGGCCACCGGAACGCAATCGACCGGTTTGGCATCGGCCATGGCCGCAGCCCAGTCGATGTCCCGCCCTTCCTTCAACGCGGCGGTTTCCTGAGGACGCTGAAATATGATGCACTTTTCCGGTTTTGCGGAAGACAGTTGAATGGCCTCGTCCAGGAGAGGCTTGTATTTGATGACGCGGGTCACTTCGATGCCACATGACGCGGATACGATCACCTTGGGGGTGGCGTCATTGATGCGGGTGGCCAGCTCTTTGGCCGCAAATCCGCCGAAGACGACGGAATGAATGGCGCCGATCCGGGCGCAGGCCAGCATGGCGATGGCGGCCTCGGGGATCATGGGCATGTAGATAATGACCCGGTCGCCCTTGGCCGCACCCTGAGCGGCCAATACGCCGGCGAACCTGGCCACCTCGTCGCGAAGCTCGCGATAGGTATATTGTTTGATGGTATTCGTCACCGGACTGTCGTATATCATCGCTACCTTGTCACCCCGTCCTCTGTCCACATGCAGATCCAGAGCATTGTAGCAGGTATTCATCACGCCGCCGGTAAACCACCGATACATCGGTTTTTGAGAGTCATCCAATACCTTGTCGTACTTCTTGATCCAGTGGATCTCTTCTGCCGCTTTGCCCCAGAACCCGTCGGGGTCCTGAATCGATTGCCGATAAGCCTCATCGTACAAATTGGTCATGCTCGTCTCCCTTTGCTGAATTTACATGGACTGTGATTATTTTCCGGCATTCATGCCATACATGGCAACCTTCGCTAGTCACCCATCGATGTCCGGGCGACACTCAGGCGGAAACATCCGCGGCGATAATAAAACTGAGCGCTCAGTCGTAAAATGGCAATTAAAAAAAATGTCCTGCTTGGAATTACATTGTTCACAGTGTTGAAGGTGCGAATTATTAACCATCGGCCGCATGTTGAAGGTGGATATGCTTTATGAACGAACGCTCAATCATAATCTATGGTCACAATTTAACTAGAGAAAGTATAATTTGTCAAACTATTTTTTTGAACGTCGTTCATAATCGTATTGAGCGTTTGACCTGCATAGACACTCCCTTAGGATTTCATTTTAAGTTACATGTAGTCATCTTTATCTTATTAATTACTGTTACAAATACTTATCCTTAAGTCCTTGATATTTCCGACCTCACAATATCAAGAAATAACCATATAACGCAGCCGTCATTCAGACCAGGTTTTCTAAAAAAAATGTGCCGGCGATCATGCTGTCGCCGGCACATTTTCTCATATCCTCCGATATCGGAGCCTGTTTTTATAACGCTATCGTATCTGTTAGAATGCCATCCGGGTGCCGCCCGGGGCTTCGATATCTACTTTCTAGCGCCGGCAAGCCCGATCGATTTCAGCGCCTCTTCCATCTCGTTCAGAATCGCCGGATCGTCGATCGTCGCCGGAACCTTGTATTCCTGGTTGTCGGCGATCTTCTGAATCGTCCCCCTCAGGATCTTGCCGGAACGGGTTTTCGGCAGACGCTTCACCACCGTGGCGGTTTTGAAAGCGGCAACCGGACCGATGCGATCCCTGACCATCTGCACGACTTCCCGGGCAATTTCGTCGTGGGATTTGGCAACCCCCGCCTTCAGGACCATGAACCCGACCGGCACCTGCCCCTTCAATTTGTCTTCGACCCCCAGAACCGCACATTCGGCGACATCGGGATGATCGGAGAGCACCTCTTCCATCGCGCCGGTGGAAAGGCGGTGTCCCGCCACGTTGATGATATCGTCGGTCCGGGACATGACATAGACGTATCCCTCGTCATCGATATACCCGGCATCCGCCGTTTTATAGTATCCGGGGAATTCATCCAGATAGGATTCCTTGTACCGTTCGTCGTTCTGGTAGAGCGTCGGCAATGTTCCCGGCGGCAAGGGCAGCTTGACGACGAGCGCCCCGATCTCTCCTGCGCCGACCTGTTTGTTGTCGGGATCCACCACCTGGACGTTCCACCCCGGGACCGCTTTGGTCGGTGAGCCGTATTTTACGGGGAACCGGTGGAGTCCCATGCAGTTGGCACAAATGGCCCATCCGGTTTCCGTCTGCCACCAGTGATCGATGACCGGCACCTTCAAGTTTTCTTCAGACCATTTGATGGTATCGGGATCGGAGCGTTCGCCCGCCAGAAAAAGAATCTTGAAGTTGGAAAGGTCGTATTTTTTGATCAGCTCGCCTTTGGGGTCGTCACGCTTGATGGCCCGAAAGGCCGTCGGCGCCGTAAAGAGGCTCTTGACGCCGTGTTCGGAAATGACCCGCCAGAAGACGCCGGCATCCGGCGTTCCGACCGGTTTTCCTTCGAACAGGACGGTCGTGCAGCCTTTGAACAGCGGCCCATAGACAATATAGGAATGTCCGACGACCCATCCCACGTCCGACGCCGCCCAGAATACATCCCCGGCATCAACATCATAGATGTTTTTCATGGTCCATTTCAGGGCGACCACATGCCCGCCGTTGTCGCGGACAACGCCCTTGGGCTGGCCGGTGGTGCCCGAAGTGTAGAGAATATAAAGCGGATCGGTGGCGGCCACCGGCACACAGTCCGCCGGTTTGGCGTCCTTCATGGCTGCAGCCCAGTCGATGTCCCGGCCCTCGATCAGGGTTGCGGTTTCCATGGGGCGCTGGAAGATGATGCATTTTTCGGGTTTATGGGCAGAAAAGTTGATTGCGTCGTCGAGAAGCGGTTTGTATTTGATGACCCGCTGCACCTCGATGCCGCAGGAGGCACTCACCATGACCTTGGGCTTGGCGTCCTGGATGCGGGTGGCCAGCTCCTTTGCCGCAAACCCGCCGAAGACCACCGAATGGATCGCTCCGATCCGCGCGCAGGCCAGCATGGCGATGGCCGCCTCGGCAATCATCGGCATGTAGATGATGACCCGGTCGCCTTTCACGACGCCCTGAGCCCGAAGCACACCCGCGAATGTCGCGACCTCGTCCCGCAGATCGCGGTAGGTGTATTTCCGAATGGTATCCGTGACGGGGCTGTCGTAGATCAGCGCGAGCTTGTCGCCCCGGCCGTTATCGACATGGAAATCCAACGCATTGTAGCAGGTATTGATTTCTCCGCCGACGAACCATCGGTAGAAAGGCTTGTTGGAATCGTCCAGCACCTTGTCCCATTTCTTGTACCAATGGCAGTCTTCCGCGGCTTTCCCCCAAAAACCCTCCGGATCCTTCAGCGATTTCTGGTAGGCCTCATCGTATAAATTGGTCATGTTTTTTCACTCCTCGTTTTTACGCTTCTCATGTCAATCGGTTTCCTTTTGAATCCTCTGAACAGAAACACCCGTTTTTGCACGAACATCGCACAAACATCATCGACGATTCCAACGGCAGCGACGGCAACCCATGCACCCGCTTGCATCTTCCGCACGATCCGATTGGATTTAACTGGACACATTCTATAATAAAAAATTATTCAATGTGTCAAGTTAAAAAAATGAATGCCATATAGTGTTTGAACAATCCGCAGCCGTTATGGGCTTGTTGGAGACAGCGGTTTCCTGCCGGCATGAACGATGAGCTGAAGAAGAGGTCTGACAATCAGAATCCGAGAGATGCATTGACCAGAATGACCGATACGTCGGTCATCATCGGTTTGCGGTGCAGAATGGTCGTGATGCGGCAAATGCGCTGGGCGGTGTTGCAGTCGGTGCACCTTCCGGCGGTGGCGCACGGCGTCTCGAGGTTGAGGCTCCTGGCCCGCATCGGCGCGGCCACCTCCCGGATCCGTGCCAGAGCGGCATCGAGCGTTTCGGTGACCTTGTTGACGCCGGCGATGATGATCACCTTCGGACATCCGAAGGCCATGGCGTTGTTCCGGTTTCCCACCCCGTCCACATTGACGATCTCGCCGGTGATGGAAACGGCGTTGGCGCTGCAGAAGAAACAGTCGCACCGCCCCTGCATCAGGCGGAGCTCCCGATCGGACATGTTTTCCGGTGGCGACCAGTGGTCATAAACCGTCATTCCCATCTCCTGAAGAGCCTCGGGCAGTCCCAGGGCCCGTGTCGTGGAAGACCCGCCGAACCCGAAGCTTTGGCACCCTGCGATCAGCCCCAGCGCCAGCCGGCGCGCTTGTTCCGGGGTCGCGACCCAATGGGCGTCGAAGCCGTGTTTTCTGAGCGCCGCGATACAGCGACCGCCCCTTTTCTCAGCCAGCCACCGATGATATTCGCTTTCTTCCGCCACCGCCCTATCCCCTTCCCCTACGCCGGTTTGCTTTCCTTCATCATCCGGATATTCTCGTTGTAGAACGCGATCACCTCGCGCCGGTTGATCATGCCGACGATAACACCGTGATCGTCGTCGTTGACCACCGGAAGGCTGTCGATATTCTTGACCGTGAATTTCTGAAGGACCGAGTTCAGATCATCCGATGGGCAGGCGACGATAACATCCATCGTCGCCAGGTCTTTCATCAGAATCAGGTGCTCGAGCCCTTCGGAAAAAAGAACGCTGCGGATATCGGTGCTCGAAAAGATGCCGATCAACCGCTGATGCTCGTCCATCACCGGAAAATAATGCTGCTTGGTCCCGGCAAAATACCGCTTGAATTCCTGAAATGTCATCTCCTGGGGAATCATGTTCACCTTCTGCACCCGGCTCATGAGATCCTTGACGCGAAAGCGCTGGAGAATATCCACGAAGAATTCTCCCTGATGCGCGGGCGATGCGATCTTGTTCTGGACCTGGTTCTCGTAGATGGTCCAGCGCCGGCTGGCCAGGTATGCCACCGAGCAGACCAGCAGGCTGGGCATGAGGAGGTGATAGGAATTGGTCATTTCGCTGACGAAGATGATCGTCGAAATCGGCGTGTTGGAAACGGCGGTGAAAAATCCGGCCATCCCGACGATCACGTAGGCGCCCGGCTCGGTCACGACGATGGGCATGAACGCATGGAAAAGCTTGCCCACGAGGCCGCCCATCGCCCCCCCGATGACGACGGAGGGGCCGAATACGCCGCCGCTGCCGCCGGATCCGATGGAAAAGGATGTGGTCAGGATCTTGCCCACGGCCAGGGTCACCAGAAACCAGAGCCCCACTTCATGAATCGAGCCCATGGAATTGAGCGCACGTTGAACGTAGCCGTATCCGAACGCCAGCGTATAGGGGAAAAAAAATCCGATACAGCCGGTACAAAGCCCGCCGATACAGGGCTTGAGATGGTTGGGAATCCTGAGATTTCTGAACAGGTGCGTGATGCCGTAGAAGGTTTTGACGTAAACGGCTCCGGTGGCGACAAGGACCAGCGCCAGCACCACATAGGGAATGATCTCGAGCGGATTTCTGAACTGAAAATCGGGCGCGTCGAACAGCGATCCCCATCCAAAGACGAGGCAGAACAGGCAATAGGCGATCACCGACGAGATACCCGCCGGGATGATCACCTCCGATTCGAATTCCGGATCTTTGTAGAGAACCTCTGCGGCAAACAACGCGCCGGCGAGAGGCGCCCTGAAGATGCTGCCGACCCCGGCGCCGATGCCCGCCGCCACCATGATCCGCCGTTCGCGGTCCGAAAGATGGAGGGTCGTGGCCAGAAAAGATCCGAAACCCGCGCCGATCTGCGCAATCGGTCCTTCCCGGCCGCCGGAGCCGCCGGTGGTCAGGGTGATGGCCGAAGCGATGGTTTTGATGAACGGAACGCGGCTCCGGATAAAACCGCCCTTGTGGTGATAGGCGTCAATGGCCGCGTCGGTTCCATGCCCCTCGGCCTCGGGGGCGAAGGTGTATACCAGCCAGCCGCTCACCAATCCGCCGGCGGCGGGCAGGAGAAGAAGCACCCATCGATTGAACGGGCGGGCGGTCGGCGTAAAAAGGTGATGCTCGCCGGCGGGGGACGGCGGTCGGTAACCGGCGATCATGTCCATGAAATAATGGATGCCGACATGACATAGATAATGGAAAATGACGGCACCCAGCCCGGAGATGATGCCGATCACCACAAAATAAAACGTCCACTTCCCGGCATGGGCGAGTTTATCGGAATGACTGTTTATCCTCGAAAATCCCATGTCATGTAACCGGCCTCCAATGGTCCGGCAGCGTCGGGACCGTCTATCCCGCCAAATCCTTGACCCCCATGAATACGGCCTCGAACAGCGCCTCGATATTCTCTTCGTCCACGGAGGAAAATGCAATCCTTAAATCATGTTTGCCCGTGGCGATAGTCCCTACCCGGTACCTGTCGAGAAGGTGGAGACGCAGGCGCTCGGCCTCGACTGTTTTCAGCCGTATACACATGAAATAGCCCGAGTTGAACGGATAGACATCCCAAGCGTCGCGGTATTTCTCCCCGGCAAGCACTTGCTTGACCCGGTTGGCGCGTTTTTTCAGAATTTCGACCTTGGCGCGTTGCTCCTCCCGGAATTCGGGTGAGCGAAGCGCTTTGAGGACCAGTCGCTGACCGATGTGGCTCGCACTGGAGATCGAACCGCGGACGCATCCGGCGGTTTTCTTTTCCAGTGCCTCGTAAAAAGGCGCCGCCGCACCGCAGGAGACCGTGACGCCGTAGGTGATGAACCCGACGCGAAGCCCCCAGACGAACATCTCTTTGGTGGCGCCGTCGAGCTTTACGGCCAACAGCCGGGAATGTCGGTCGCACAGCCTTGCAAACAGCGATTCCCGGATCGGTTCATCTTCATACTGAAGCCCGAAATAGGCATCGTCGGTGACGGCAATGACATTGGTGCCGGTGGCGGCCACGTCGGTAAGAATCATGGCGATGCGGTCCGCCTCCGTCGCATTGATGGTATATCCCGTCGGGTTGTTTGGAAAATTGAGAAACACGACGACCTTGGAATTGTTTCGGGCCTCGGCCCGGACGCGCTCTTCAAATCCCTCTATGTTGAATCCGCCGCCTGGGCCGAACATGGGATAGTTGCAGATGACGGCGTCCCGCCGGACCGTCATGACGAGATGGTTGTTCCCCCACATCTTGTCGGGAAAGATCACGACATCGTCCGGATCGAGGAACATATCGGCAAAAATGCCGATGCCGTGGGTAATCCCGTTGGTAACCACGGGCAGGCTGACCGCTTTTCCGGCAAGCGATGGATTTTTTTCGTATAGGGCCGCTTTCCAGTCTTGTCGCAGTTCGGGAAGGCCGAAGGACGGCGCATAGGTCAGGGATTCCCGCGCCGCAATCGCGTCGCGGTTGAAATAGCGCATGATCGAGGGCAGAACCATGGTATCGAGATGTTCGGTGGCAATGCCGATGGTGGCGTTGAACCGCGGATCGGCCTTCTCTTTCGCCTCGGCGCTCTGGGTCAGAATCCCTCGGGGGAAGAAAAGCCGCCGCCCGATTTTTGACAGCATCTCCATCAGATGAGGATTGCCGTGTTTGAGAACTGCATTCAACTCTTGTGCGATGGGATTTATGCTCATCCGCCCTTCTCCTTCATCATGATCGTCAAGGCATAGTGTGTATCAGGCCGTATGGTCTGGCGCCGCCGGTGTCTCTCCCCCTCCCTTTCCGTTTCCCGCCCGAACATATTTTCAGGGCGGCCCCAACGTTCCCGCGAACGCAGGCTTGATGAAAGGAGGAATGCGAAAATAATTATTCAAAGAGGCCGCGATACCCGGCAAAACCGAATTTTTTGTAATGGTTTAAACGAAAAATATCAAGAAGAAAAACAGACGGAAGGAAGACAAAAAAGCCCCTCCCGGAATAAGGGAAGGGCTTTACGGGCATGGTGAAGGCGATATTTATTTTCCGCGTCTGGCGCGCTTGGAGGCCTTCAAAGGGTTGATCTTTGCCTGGCTGGAAACCTCCCCGGCCTTGACGTGGGTGGCCATGTTGCAGATGCCGTTTTTCCATTTCAGGGAAGGCTCCGGAAAAGCGCTGCAGTACCAGCCGGTCTCGAGCTCGATGGTGCGGGAACAGCCCTTGCACGCCTCGACGGCTTCCACGCAGCTGCCTCCGTTATAGGAACATCCCTTGGCGGTCATAAAAGGGCAATCATACCCTTTTCTTACAGTGGTGCAGATCATCTCGATATTTCTCCTTTATACTTGAACTAAGGACCTGAAACAAAATAAACCTAACAATCTTGCATGTCTTTTGACCCGTCTTCCGCGTTGCGCCAACGGCCGAATACGTAAAGTATGCGACCATTGACGCGCCTTGAAGACGACCCAACATCCGGCGCAATCTTTGTCAACTTTATTTCGTTTCAGGTCCTAAAAAAATCTGATCACCGTAGGCATCAGATTTTTCTTTCGTAATTAACAAAAATAAATCAATCCAAAAAGATTGTCAATCAAAAAACAATCGACCGGCGGGCCCTGGCTTGGGGTGCGTCACGCTTGTTGCATCAAGTCTTCGATCGCATCGGCATCCACCGGAATATCCGCCATCAGGTCGACCGGGCCGTCGTCTGTAACGAGAATATCGTTTTCGATGCGGACGCCGATGCCCTCCTCCCGGATATAGATGCCCGGCTCGCAGGTCAAGACCATCCCCGCCGCGAACGGTCGGGAGGAAAGACCGTAATCGTGAACATCCAGGCCAAGATGGTGGGAGGTACCGTGCATGAAATAGGTCCGGTAGAGCGGCTCCTTTTCACTCTGATTCTTCACCGCATCGGCGTCGAGCAGCCCCAGGCGGATCAGCTCCGCTTCGACGAGCCTTCCGACGGCCTCGTGGTATGCCTTCAGGGTGTTGCCCGGCCGAAGCATGGCTATCGCGGCCCGCTGAACGCGGAGCACGGCGTCATAGACGGCGCGCTGACGCGGACTGAAGCGCCCGTTCACCGGAACGGTCCGGCTGAGATCCGCGGCATAATTGGCATATTCGGCCCCGAAGTCCATCAGCACCAGATCGCCGTCCGCGCACCGCCGGTCGTTGACGACATAGTGAAGGATGCAGGCGTTCGGCCCCGAGGCGACGATCGACGCGTAGGCCGGCCCCCGGGACCGGTTCCTCAGAAATTCATGGCAGATCTCCGCCTCGATCTCGAACTCCCACACCCCGGGGCGGATAAACCCCAGAACCCGGCGAAACGCCCCCGCGGTAATGTCGCAGGCCTTTTGGATCAGCGCCGTTTCGATGGAAGACTTGATCGCCCTCAGGTGGTGCATGACCGGCGCGGAGCGCTCGTAATGGTGGAGCGGATAGGCGGCCTTGCACCACTTCAGAAACCGGTCGTCGCGCGTTGCAACCGTCACATCCGCCCGCGGGTGTTCGTTGGTATTCAGATAGATGATCTCGGACAAAAGTGCCAGGCCGCGGAACACCTCCTTGAACCGGGAGGTCCAGTATACCGTCCGGATGCCTGAAATTTCCATCGCCTCTTCCCGGGTATGCTTCGGGCCCTCCCACAAGGCGATCCGGTCATTGGTTTCACGAACGAAGAGAATCTCCCGGTGCTTCTCCTCGGCCGCATCCGGGCAGATCACCAGGATGGTGTCCTCCTGATCGATGCCGCAGAGATAAAAAATATCGGTGTGCTGGATAAAACGCCTGACACCGTCGGCACTCTTGGGCGGCACGTCGTTGGAGTTGAAGACGGCGACGGCCCCGGGCTTCAGGGCGGCGCTGAAGGCGGCCCGGTTTTGGATGAAGAGCCGGTTATCGATAGGTTCATATCTCATATCGCTGCCTTTCCCCCGATCGGGGTCGTCAGACAATCGCATCCTGGATGCGGGTGTCGAATACCCTGCGGCTTTTGCGTTCGGACCGCGGAAGCGTGCCGTAGGCGACCACCGCCACCGACGGCGTGACCAGCACCTTTTTTTTGATTCTCTGCCGCACCTCGGCGGCCAGATCTTCGGACCTGCGCTCGTCGACGCCGTCCGCCCGCTCGACGATCAGGTGCATCACCCCCCGTTCGGATTCGTCCCGGGACAGGTGGATCTGATATTCGGACCCCAGCCCGGAAATCTCTGAAATGACGGCGTCGATGGTCGACGGATAGATATTGACCGCCCGGAAGATGAACATATCGTCGGTCCGGCCTGAAATCCTCGAGTGGCGGGGCAGGATCGACCCGCAGGTACAAGGCCCGGGGATGATCCGCGTGACGTCGTGGGTCCGGTAACGGATCAGGGGGACGGCCTCCTTGCAGAGCGTCGTCACGACCATCTCTCCCCATTCGCCGTCGGGAACGGGCGTCAGCGTATCGGGATCGATGATCTCCAGAATATAATAATCTCCCCAGAAGTGGATGCAATCGTGGTCCGGACATTCGATGCCCGTGCCGGGACCGTAAAGCTCCGTCAGCCCGGTGATATCGAAAAGCTCGGCCCCGCCGAAGAGCTGGGAGATTTTCCGTCGCATGGAAACCGACGAGCGCTCGGAGCCGTAGATCACTTTTTTGATGTTGATCTTCCGCGCCAGCCCCCGCCGCTTCACCTCTTCGGCCATCAGAAGCCCCATCGAGGCCGTGCAGCAGAGGACCGTGCTCTGCATGTCGACCAGAAACTGGCACTGAAGGTCGACATTGCCGGGGCCGACGGGCAGGGCCATGGCTCCCAGCTTTTCACAGGCCATCTGAAACCCCACGCCGGCCGTCCAGACTCCGTAGCCGACGGCAATCTGTACGCGGTCCTCGGGCGTGACACCGGCCATCTCGTAAGCGCGGGCAAAGAAATGAGCCCAGTCGTCGACATCCTTTTGGGTATAACAGAGGTTTTTCCGCCGGCCGGTGGTGCCGCTGCTCGAATGGATCCGGACGATCTTCTCGAACGGGACCGAGCGCAGCGGAAAGGGGTATCCGTCCTTCAGGTCTTCCGCATCGGTAAACGGCAGTTTCCGGATATCGGACAGCGACCGGATGTCGGCGGGCGAAACACCTGCGGCGCCTATCTTGGACCGGTAGACCGGGGATCCGTTAAAAGCGTGTGCCACCGTCCATTGGAGGCCTTTGAGCTGATGCGCCGCAAGCGCCGCTTCCGTCTTAAAATCGGGCATAAATTTCAGTTCGGACATGCACGTCTCCGGTGTCGTATGATGGAATCAAAATGTGGAGTTCTATCGCATTGACGGACCCAAACGTCAAGAGGATGCCGACACAATCTCCGTATCGCAAAACCCCGGTCAATCATTGTTCGGTGATTTTGCGTGCGATGATCTTCCGCAAAAACCTTCCGGTATGCGAGGCCGCGACCGCCGCGACCGCTTCGGGGGCGCCCGAAGCGACGATCCATCCGCCGCCGTCTCCCCCTTCGGGGCCCAAATCGATAATGTGGTCGGCGGTCTTGATGACATCGAGATGATGCTCGATGACGATCACCGTATTGCCCATGTCGACCAGGCGATTCAGGACGTCCAGCAGTTTCCGGATGTCGTCCATATGGAGTCCGGTCGTCGGCTCGTCGAGAAAATAGACGGTTTTGCCCGTCGCCCGGCGGCTGAGCTCCTTGGCCAGCCGCACCCGCTGCGCCTCGCCTCCAA
>AMWB02035269.1_pt1 | contig 43079 bp, 41 predicted proteins | sample 200311 | NCBI WGS metagenome assembly AMWB02 (sample SAMN02737377, study PRJNA173069) | bioreactor metagenome | biome: anode biofilm in microbial fuel cells | place: USA: California | collected 2010-12-16
ATTATCCTTTAACCTTCATGATACAAGGGTGCATCGCCGATCGACCCTACAGTTTCCTGCGTATTGTTTTCACCTCTTAATATCTTATAATGAACTTAATCAACCCGTGCCTGATCAACCCCGGCGCGGGGCAAGGAGGAAACCATGTCAATCGCGCGTGTCACCGAGCTAAAAGCTTCATCCACCATCAGCTTCCAGGATGCCCTCGAACAGGGCGTCGCCCGCGCCTGCAAGACCCTCGACAACGTCAAGTCCGCCTGGATCGAGAACCAGGAGGTCCAGATCGACAAGGACGGCAAGATCTGCGCCTACCTGGTGCAGCTCAAGGTCACTTTCGTCCTCGAGGACTGAGCGCTTTTTTGTCATAACCGCATCAGGGGCCTTTTTGCACGCCGCGCTGCGTTGGCCTGCGTGGTTCTTGGCGTACGCCTGCAACCTTAAAAAAACCAAAAACCCTTGACAAAACAGAAAATATGTTCTATAATAAATTGGTTTTATATTGTCCTTTAACAATTTCATCAATAAGCCGGATGTCCCGCTTTCCAGCACCTTACAAAAATCGATTCGTTTCTCTTTCGTTCCTGCGGTGGGTGCGGCCCTGAACAAAACGTTCTTTGCGAGTGAGAGGGATATGCAGCTCTAAAAACAATGATGATTCCTATCAAAAACCGATTCGTTCCTGCGGTGGGTGCGGCCCCGAACGAAGCGCTCTTTGCGAGTGAGAGGGATATGCAGCTCTAAAAACAATGATGATTCCTATCAAAAACCGATTCGTTCCCGCAGTGGGTGCATCCCTGAACAAAGTGATCTTTGCTCGTGAGAGGGTAATACTTATCAAACCCTTGAGACAGCCGCTTTCCGAGCGACACCCTGATCGGCTTTTCACAAGGACAGAATTGTTTCCATTTGTTACGATAGTTATCGAAACCATGAGGGTGTAGCATCGCAGGAGGCTGATTCGTTTTTATTCGTTTTCCAGTTGTGGTTGTGTCACCGCTTCACAAAATCGCAAGGTGCCCCCGTCCTGATCCTTGCTATATTTCCCCCCTGTTCCGCCCATCCCCTCCTTTAGGAGTACCATGAACGCCCTTGTCATCTACGATTCCGTCTTCGGCAACACCGAAAGGATTGCCCGCGCGATTGCTGCCGCGTTAGGGGAAGGCACTGCCGCGCAAAACGTCAGCGCCGTCACCTCCACCGATCTCACCGGCATTGACATTCTCTTTGTCGGTTCACCTACTCGTAGCTTCAAGCCGACCCCCGCCATCACCGCTTTTCTCGCTTCCCTCCCCGCTGACGCGCTCAAGGGCGTCCGTGCGGCTGCCTTCGATACCCGCATCCCGCTGGAATCGATCAAAAACCCTGTCTTCCGCCTCGTCGTCAAGGCGGGTGGTTACGCTGACCACACCATCGCCAAAGCCCTCGCCGCAAAAGCCGCCAACCTCGCCATTCCCTCCGCCGGTTTTATCGTCCTCGAATCGGAAGGACCATTGAAAGAGGGTGAGCGCGAGCGTGCCGCTGCCTGGGCGCGCTCCATCCTCCAGGCCTGAAACCATCCGCGGTTATAATAAGACATCAATCTCAACAGGGAGCTGTGAATGATTCTTTCCATCATCTTTATGATCGGCATCTGCGCGGTTGGCGTCCTCTTCATGTACAAGGCGGCCAGCGGCCGTCTCAAGTCCAAAAAAGCCAAATCCTGGCCTACTGTTAAAGGCCGTGTGCTGACTTCTGAAGTGATGGAAGACCGCCTCCGCAACGCCACAGGCAAAGCCACCATCGCCTATGTGCCGGACGTTTCCTTTGAATACAACGTCAACGGCACAACCCACACCTCGAAGAACGTCATCTTTGGCGAGACCACCTACGATTACCTCACCGCCTCCCGCATCTGCGAGAAGTACGCCGTAGATACCACTCCGGAGGTTTATTACAACCCCGCGCTTCCGTCTGAGGCGGTGCTTGCCCCGTGGTCCACTGAAGGCGCCCGTTCCTTCGTCCCGGGCATCTTCTTCATCGTTTCTGGTCTGCTGATCGGTTTATTCGGGATATTGTTCCCGAATTAAACCAGCGTAACGCTTATCAAAAAGGAGAAATAAAATGGGTGTGAATATCGCGTGGATCTTCGGGCTCGTATTTCTGTTGCTTGGCATCATTTTCCTGATCGTCGGGCTTGTCGCGATGAAGCGCGCCAAAGCCGCCCAGTCCTGGCCGTCCATCCCCGGCACGGTCGACCGCACCGACGTGGTACAGCACGAGGATTCCGACTCGGAAGGGAACTCCTCGGTGACCTATGAGCCGGTGGTGGAATACAGTTACTCGGTGATGGGGCAGCCGTACACTGGCAAACGCATCGCGTTTGGCACCAACCGCTATAACTACAAGAAAGCCGAGGAGATCGTCACCCGCTACCAGGCCGGCTCACGGGTGAATGTGTACTACAACCCCGATAAACCCAAAGACGCTGTGCTCGAAACCGTTGCCGCGGGCGGAAAACTGCTCACCATCCTCGGCGCGGTAATGTCCGCTGTCGGCGTGGTGGCGTTTATCGCTGCACTGATCTTCTAATTATTTCTAGAAAAAAACATCAACACTGGAAAGTAGCTTTTCAGTCTGGTTGAAAAAAACTTCCGCTTTTTGCAGCGGAAATTTTGCTTGATGCTTTGGTGTGTAGCTTGTGCTTACGCGACCGGCTCACTTGCCACGGCGTGCAGCGCAGCCACCATTATTAAGAAGAGAACTGTCAAAATAGCTCGAATTTGGGTATACTTGACAGCGGCAACCTGAACAGGAACGGCACATTTCACACAGGTGTAAAGAATGATAGGAGGCGCATGAAATATCTCATCACCGGAGGTGCAGGATACATTGGCAGCACGATCTGCTCTGCCCTGGAGGATGCCGGGCATACACCTGTCATCCTTGATTCACTCGTCACGGGGCGGGAAGAATTCACGCGTGGACGCATTTTTTACAAGGGTGATATTGCAGACGAAAAACTGGTCAAGCAGCTATTTAAGGATCATCCAGACATCCAGGCAACAGTGCATTGTGCCGCCCTGATCGTTGTGCCCGAATCAGTCAGCCAACCTTACGAGTATTACCAGGATAATGTCTCCAAATCCACCGAATTCTTTCACTATCTTGCCGTGCTCGGTTATGGGCGGGTGGTATTCAGTTCATCCGCTGCTCTATACGATGTTGTGCCGGGTTTCATGGTCACTGAGGAAGCCCCTCTCAACGCCAACAGTCCCTACTCGCGAACCAAGCTGATGATGGAGATGGTACTCAGAGATTACTGCGCGGCCTACAAAATGAAAGGGATTGCACTGCGTTACTTCAATCCCATTGGTGCGGATCCAAAGATGCGCAGCGGCATTCACGTGCAGCACCCCACGCACGTGCTCGGCAAGCTCGTTGACACCGCCCAGGGTCGCCAGGCAGAGTTCCTGATCACGGGCACACATTACCCCACGCGTGACGGCACAGGCATCCGTGATTACATCCACGTTTGGGACCTGGCGCGCGCGCATGTCAACGCGGTCACTGATTTTGATAAAGTCTTTGAGCGCGCCACAAACCCGCGAGAAAATTACCTGGTCATCAACCTGGGTACAGGGCGCGGCGTGACTGTACGCGAGCTGGTAACCGCCTTCGAGAAAGTGTACGGGCAGACCATCAATAAGCGCGAGAGCGGCCCCCGCCCCGGCGATGTGGCTGGTTCCTACACAAATGCTGATAAGGCTTACCGCTTACTGCACTGGAAGGCCGAACTTTCCATCGAGCAGGGTATCGCCGACGCTCTCAAATGGGGTGAAATTCGGCAGCAGATCTTGAAATTCTAGAAAGGTTTGGAGTATGACGAACATCGGCTTAGGAATTGGTTACCTGGCGGCAGCTGTTTTGTATGTCGCCATTCCTTTGGGGTGGCTAATACTTGTGATTAGCTGCTTGTATCGCCTCAAGGCAAGGTCGCTGCACCCTACGACCAAGGCGGTATGGGCATTAACTATCGCAGCAGTCCCGTTTCTTGGAGCGATTGCTTTCCTCATTATCAAACCCGCCGAAGAAGAACCAATAAGGCAAGAGTAACCTACAGACCCATAATTTATTTCAAGAAATAATTAAAAAGCCCTGTGATATTGTATTGGAATCGGAAGCGGTTGGCCGAGTTCCTTCGCCGCGTGGATCGCCCAGTAAGGATTGCGCAGCATCTCGCGGCCTAACAGCACCACGTCTGCCAATTCACCACGGATGATATCATCTGCCATTTTGGCCTGCGTGATCAATCCGACTGCCGCGGTGGAGATGCCGGCGCCTTTGCGCACCGCCTCTGCAATGAACACCTGGTAACCGGGTTCAACCGGCACGGGTGCTTTGGACAGGTTGCCACCTGAAGAGCAGTCCACAAGGTCCACACCCTCCGCCTTGAGCAGCCTGCCGAGAGCCACAGATTCCTGCAGCGACCAGCCGTCCTCCACCCACTCAAACCCTGAAATGCGCACAGTCAATGGCAGGCGCTCCGGCCAGACACCGCGCACAGCCTGCACCACCTCCAGCAGAAAGCGCACGCGGTTCTCGAATGAACCACCGTACTGGTCAGTGCGCAAGTTTGATTTCGGTGAGCAGAACGACTGCAGCAGGTAACCATGCGCGCCGTGGATCTCAAGCCACTCAAAACCGGCTTCCAGGCTGCGCCGCGCCGCCTGCACGAAACAGTCGCGAATCTCGCTGATGCCTTCCACCATGAGTTCCACCGGCACCTGGTGCGCAGTAGAAAACGGTAGCGGGCTTGGGCCAACCACTTGCCACCAATCCGGGTCATCCATCTGGACGGGGTTTCCCCCGGTCCAGGGCTGCCCGGTACAGGCTTTGCGCCCGGCGTGGGCGATCTGGATGCCTGCCACAGCGCCGTTATCCTTGATGACACGGGTCACACGCTGCAATGGCGCAATATGTTCGTCAGACCAGATACCCACGTCCCAGGGGGTGATGCGCCCGCGTGGCTCCACCGCGGTGGCTTCGGCGATGACCAGGCCGGCTCCGCCTGCCGCGCGTGCTCCCAGGTGTATCACCTGCCAATCGTTAGAGAATCCGTCGCGGTAGCTGTACTGGCACATGGGTGAAACGCCAATGCGGTTGCGAAGCGTGACATCTTTGATCTTCAACCGTTCAAACAGGTGAGCCATGGATAACCTCTTTAGTTGGAATTTTCTAGAATTAATTACCCGCTTCAAGTAAAAAGAGCTCTAGGTTGGTGGCGAGATCCACCTGCGAAGTCTTTGACTGCAGATCGATCTCCAACAACCGGTGGTACAGACGCTCCAGTTTGCCCGGAACGTAACGTCGGGTTGCTGCGGTGTAGTCGTTCATCTTCCTGGGCAAAATACCTAATTTGCGGGCTGAGTCAACCGGATTCTCGTTATTATCCAGCGCTTCACTGACCAGCAATAACTGCCTGAAGCGGTGAATGACCGCGCCCAGGAGAATCTCAGGTTGTGCATCATCCAGCAGGTGGCGCATCATCAATTGGGCTTCCTTTGTACGTCCGCCCATCAGGCGGTCCAGCATCTCGAAAACGTCCGTTGATCCCTCCGCGGAAACCAGTTCAAGTACATCCTCGTGGGTCACGGTGCGTTTGAAATCCACAAACATCAGCAGTTTGGCGATTTCCTGGCTGGCGATACCGGTGTCGTTGCCGGTGTGGAGACTCAACTCGTTTGCTGCCGGAGCATCAATCCTGCCGCCCAAGCGTTTGGCTTCCTCGACGATCCAGGTGTGCATGTTGCGCGCATCCGGCAGTCCGGCGTCGATGATCTCAGCCTGTGGGTTGCCGGTAAACCACTTTACCAGCCAATGTGCGGCGTTGAGAGTTTCCCACACCTGTACCCAACCACCCTGATCGTGGCGCCACTTTTGATGATCTTCGATGATCAGAACCAGGTGATTTGATGGCGGCACGGATCCCAGCACGGCAACATATGCGTCCTGGCGAGCCTTGTCTAGTTTTCCCGCGTTGAAGTCGATGATTGCCAGGCGACTGCTACCGAAAAATGGCAGTGAGGAAACCGCGGTGCGGATTTCCTCGATCGATGCGGTGCGTCCATCAAGACGGGAAAGATTCATGGCAGGGTCAAAGTCTGTCCCCAGGTTTTCCTGCAGCTTCAGTAGCTGTAATTTGATACTGAATTGATCATCCCCGCGCAGGAGATGGAGGTGTGTCGAAGTCAAAGGTCAGCTCTCCGCACCTTCCGAAACTTCCTCACTGACAGCCGGAATGACATCCGCAGTGAGGATATGATGGAGGGTGGGTCCCTTGCGTTCGTAGCGTACGATCTGCCGCACCTTAAGGTTACCCGGTTCGCCGGAGGTGGAGAGTCTGGCCTGCACTTTTGGACCCAAAGGTTGCGCTGCAATTAACGATCCGGTGATGATGGTAATCAGCAGCGGCCAATTATCCAGTTTTTTCTTGAAAGAATTGCGATTGCCTAGAGTGGCCAACCAGGCGAGCGTACCTGCTATGACCCCCGCAGTGACGTAATTGGTGCCGCAGTTGGCGTGGATGGCGAGCTTTTTCTCACCTGCGTTCATACGTTTTAGTGCTTCCTGAACAGTTTCCAAAAGCTTATCGGTCGATATATCGCCAATAACCCAGAAACCCTTATTATCAGAGTGACCCGCGAATGGACGTGATGGATACTCCTTGGCCAGAAGGTTCAGCGTAGCGTGTTCAAGGCCATGATTGCGCCTAACCAGAGAGACAGGCCCCCAGTTGAGAATCCCTTTTTCGGTCATTTTTCCTCCGGATACAATTAGTTTACTTATCGGTCAAAAATGCAAGTTGGAGCGCTTCTCTCAACGAGCGGGCTTCTTTTACTTCCATTCCCTGAGGTAACGCTTCGCCTGGTCGAACACGGCGGGGAATAACGGCAGTTTTAAATCCAAGCTTGGCAGCTTCACGCAGGCGGGAGTTCATCTGTCCAACCCAGCGCAGTTCGCCCGAGAGTCCCACCTCTCCGATCAACACCATATCCGCTTTGACCGGCATGTCCTTGATGGACGAGGCGATTGCAACGGCAATGGCGAGGTCAGCAGCAGGCTCACTCACCTGCAGTCCGCCAATGACATTTACGAACACATCCTGCTCCGCCAGGCGGATGCCCAGGCGGCGGGTGAGCACGGCGGTTATGAGCAGCAGGCGGTTGAAATCTACCCCATTGGGCGTTCGGCGTGGATTACCGAGGTTGCTCGGGCTGGTCAACCCCTGCATTTCCACCAACAGCGGGCGGGTGCCTTCCATGGTAACCGCGATTGCAGAACCAGGCGCGTTGACCAGCCTTTCGGCCAGGAACGCCTCAGAGGGGTTGAGCACCTCCACCATGCCGCGGTCGCGCATCTCAAATACACCCACTTCGGCCGTCGCGCCGAAGCGATTCTTCACGGAGCGCAGCAGCCGGTATGACTGGAAGCGATCGCCTTCAAGGTAGAGGACAGTATCCACTATGTGCTCCAGTACGCGCGGTCCGGCGATCACGCCTTCTTTGGTCACATGACCGACCAGAAATACTGCCATTCCACTGGATTTGGCCATTTCACGCAGGCGATTGGCACATTCACGAACCTGGCTGACCGACCCAGCTGTTGAGGCGAGGTCGGGCAGGTAAACCGTTTGGATGGAATCCACGATCAGGAGATCAGGTTTGAGCGTCAGCACATGTTCCAGTATAGTTTCCAGGTTGGTCTCGGTGAGCAACAGCAAATCTTCGCTGAATTCAGTTATGTGGTTCTCTCCAGCCAGGCGGGTGAGGCGCAGGGCGCGCATTTTGATCTGGCGTTCAGATTCCTCACCAGAGACGTATAACACTTTCTGTCCGGGCGAGCCTTGCGCACCGGCCATTTCCAAAGCCATCTGCAGCAGCAGGGTGGATTTGCCGATGCCGGGGTCACCGCCAACCAGCACGATGGAACCGGGCACCACGCCACCACCCAGCACTCGGGCGAACTCACCGATAGGCAGCGGGATGCGTTCTTCGGCGTCTCCCGTGATATCCCCCATACGGCGCGGAAATGAACGCACGTTCACGCCGCGCGCATGTGCTTTGGCCGGCTCGGAGCGTGCCTGGATCACTTCTTCGATGAAAGTATCCCACCCTCCACATTGGGGACATTTGCCCATTTGACGCGGGACGACTTTACCGCACTGCTGACACACGTATTGACTGATCGTTTTTGGCATGTACTTATTATACCTACTCGGTGTCAGCCACGGGCACGAGGTAATTGTTCATATGTCCGCACCCATTCATGGCGCGGCATTATCCAAGTGCTTGATATAGCAACGGCGGCGTTTGTGCTGGCGGGTGTCGAAATGTTTCCATTGACCCTGCACGCGGTGGTTATCCTCGAGTTCGGGATTGGATTCGACCTTGCGGATCCCATTCTGGATGAACACCTCGTTGATGCGGTTGATCAGGACGGCATTCACGCCCTTGCCCTGGTACTCGGGCTTGACCGCGATCAGGTAAAGATCAGCGCGGTCATTTTTCTTTAATGCGCGCAGGAGGTGGAAAAAACCGAACAGGAAAAGTGAACCGTTGGCTTTCTGCATCGCGCGCGTGAGAGAGGGCATGGTAACGCCGAAAGCGACCATCTCGCCGGTGGCGTTGAGCACGACCGGTACGAACTCGGGTCGGATAAAGCCGAAATACTGTTTTGTGTAATACGCCACCTGTTTATCATTGAGCGGGATGTAGCCGTAGAGGTTGCGATAACTCTCGTTGAATAGCGCGAAGATCTGTGCTGCAAAAGAGAGAATCTCCTTTTTCGTGGTAAAGGTGACCAGGCGCAGGTTCTCGCGGCGCAGGATGATGCCGGCGAGTTTGGCGATCTTGGGATCGGGCTCTGAGGGAACGGTGATCTCGTACTCGATCCAGTCGGTGTCCTTTTGGTACCCCAGGCGCTCCAGGTGTTCGGGGTAATAGGGGTGATTGTAAATTGTGGCCATGGTGGAGGGCTCGTTGAAACCTTCCACCAGCATGCCGGCCTGGTCCATGTCGGTAAAACCGAGCGGACCGTGAACGGCGGTGCAGCCGTTTTCGCGTGCCCACTCCTCCACTTTTTCCATCAAGGCGGCGGAGACCGCGGGATCGTCAATGAAATCCAGCCAGCCGAACCGCATATAGGCCTGGTTCCAGCGCTGACGGTGCCCCTCACTGAGAATGGCCGCCCCCCGGCCGACGATCCGCCCATCACGGTAAGCCAGCCATTGGCGTGACCGGCTGTATTCGTACGCGGCGTTCTTCTCAGGCGAGAAGGTGTTGAGCACATTTTGATACATTGGCGGCACCCAGTACGGATTGCCGCGATAAAGAGTGCGCGGAAAATTAACGAAGGCTTTTAGCTCCCCGATTGTTTTTACCTCTCGAATTTCCATCGGCGTCACCATTGTCTTAGCAATTTAAAATTTCTTGATGTAACACCTGTGGCGTTTGTGCTGGCGGTTATCCAGATACTTCCACATGGCGAGGATGTCCAGGTTGTCCTCCAGGGTCAGGTTCGATTCCACTTTCTTAATCCCACGCTTGAGGAAGGTTTGCATGATCTGGTTCATCATCATGGCGGTGATGCCTGTGCGGCGGTACTCATCGCGCACACCGACGAGGTACAGGTCAGCACGGTCGTTCTTGCGCAATGCGCGGAGGAAGTGGATGAACCCGAACGGGAACATGAACCCGCGGGTTTTCTGAAGGGCTTTGGAGAAAGAGGGAAAAGTGATGCCAAAACCCACCAGGCGATCGTTTTTATCCAGCACGATGGGTATGTAATCGAGCACCACAAAGCCGAAGTAGGTTTTGATATAAGCCTGGACCTGTTTTTCACTGAGAGGGACTGTGCCGTATAGATCGCTGTAGGCTTCGTTGATCACCTCGAAGATCTGCGGGGCGAGTTTGAGCAGGTCGCGCTTGCTGCCTTTGAACATGTGTAGACCAGTGTGTTTGGCAACGAGTTCAGCCGCCTTTTTGATCTTTTCTTCAGAGCGGTTGGTGACCGTAAACTCGTGGTCCAGCCAGTCCACATCCTTGACGTACCCAAGTGCTTCGAGTTGTTTTGGATAATACGGGTAATTGTAGATGGTAGCCAGCGTGGTCATCTCGTTGAAGCCCTCCACGAGCATGCCCTCGCGATCGAGATCTGTGAAACCCAGGGGACCGTGAACACCATCCTTGCCTTCTTCCCGCGCCCATTTCTCCACGGCTCCCATCAGTGTGCTGAGCACTTCGGCATCGTCGATGAAGTCGATCCATCCGAAGCGCATGTAGTTCTCGCCCCATTTTTGCTCGTGCTTCGGTACGATCATCGCCGCGACGCGGCCAACCACCCTCCCGTCCCGGTAAGCGAGCCAGTAGCGGGCTTTGCTGTCCTCAAACGCCGGGTTGCGGTCGGTGCGCAGGGTGTTCAACTCGTCCGAGTACATGGCGGGGACGTAATAGGGATCCCCTTTGTAGAGAGAAAGGGGGAATTTGACGAAGGTTTTCAACTGACGAAGCGTGGTTACTTCCCGGGTTTCGACTGTCATGTGTTTATTAGCCTCTGTTTAAAGATAATTGTACTGATAATACTGCGATCGCTTCTATTATTAACCAATAAAGGTCACTTCCGGTGTGCAATCAGGGAAGTATCGTCTTTATACACAACAGTCCATTCGGAATCAAATTGGATAACTCGTGATATCAATTCATTGACCGGTATAATTATCCAATCAATATTGTGTTTATCTAGGATTTCCTTCCAATTAGGATCCACACGAATAACCTGGGAATATTCGCGGGTCAAATCTTCTCCGTAAAAATCAGTTTGTCCATCGATAAAGACCAGAAAATCAGGCCATTCGCGATAAAGGAGGTAACCACCCCAGGTGAAGTAGTTGAACATCCGTCCTTCCTGAGGATTTGACTCAAGCCAGGTAACTGCCTGGACTGGAAATATTTCCGGATTGTACCTATTTCCAATCTGATTTTTGTCAAATTTTATTCCAGCAGCGAGACCGGTTATCATAAAAACGCTAACTATAACAGGCCAAAAAATCCCGATTGTTGAGGAATTAATCCGGAATAAGTTCTCGTCGCGCCTATTAAACCACCTTATGATCTTGTTTTGCTCCGAGTATTTTTTTATTAGTTGTTCTAATCCTTCAACCAGAATTGGAGCTGACACTACTACAAAAAGGGGGATGTTTCGGGCACTATAAAGGGCCATTGCCAGCCATGCGGCTGATGGTACCAACCACTGTGCACGAACTTTCTTGTTTGACAGGCTGATAACAAGGAAGAGTAGAATTATGAAGATTAGGAAGGGGTAAAAATGTGATAAATGAAAATCCGGTGACATATACTCAACTGTATTATCGACCAGGTACCGGTTTGCCACGTACCCAATGCTGGTCCGCCACAAACCCCACCCGGATGGGTTGCCAAGCGTTGAGATCAGCGCAGTGACGCCACCTAACAAGTAATACCGCCAGAAGTGTTTTGGAAGGGAAGTTTTATCCAGTGTCCTAAACCAGACCTTTTCCCAAACCAATCCCACTCCGTATAGCAACCAGGTGACAAAGCCGGCAATGAACGCACCATGTAAATTGACCCAAACTAACATAATGATGGGCATCCAAAACCATTGCTTGATTTTTCCGTCTGTCATATTTTCCAATACAAGCATCCACAAGGCTAACAACAGAAAAGTAAAGATGTGAGGACGAGACATCCAGTGGATTGCAGAGGTTAACACTATTAACGCACCAACAAACAATAACGAGAAAAAGGATGTCCGATTTCGGCTGGAACGAAGGTAAACCAGAGTAAATGATAATGAGATTACTAGTGCAGCCAAGATTATCGCTCCATCCAGTCCCATCATCCGATATGCCACCGCAAAGAGTACCTGAGACAACCACTCGTGTGGCGTTAGGATTTCACCATACATGGTATGCGAAAAAACATCAGTAGTAGGTATCTTAGAAGTATTCAGGATGTAATTGCCAATTGTGATGTGCCGACCAAGGTCTCCGTCGCCGTTGATCATTTGCGACCCCTTTAAAAACACCCCAATAAATGCTGATAACCATATGATGACAGCTAATGAGGGGAGGAATAGCAATCGAAATAGTCGTTCAGATTTTTTCATGGGCTATAACCTTTTTATTATTCTAGCCGGAAAAACGTTTTTGCGGTGACGCAGGCTGATGACGCGTGAGGGTTAGTTTTCATGGTTTCGATAACTATTTCCCTCTCACTCGCAAAGAGCGCTTCGTTCGGGGGCATACCCGTGGCACAAAGACCATACCAGAGCAGGCAATTCGTGAGAACGAGCCATGGCAGGCAACCTGTGGATTCATGGTTTCGATAACTATTGGTTCAAATAAAAACAAATCGGTTTTTGATAGGAAACAGCATTCTTTCTAGAACTGCATATTCCACTCACTCGCAAAGAGCGCTTCGTTCGGGGGCGCACCCACCGCGGGAACGAAAGAGAAACGAATCGATTTTTGTAAGGTGCTGGAAAGGCGGGGGCGCATGCGATTGCGATGAAATTGTTAAAGGGCAAAATATAGCCGACTTATTATAGAACAAATATTCTTATTTGTCAAGGGTTTTTACAATATTGGATTACTGACGAGTGAATTGGTAGAGATCGATCCCGTCAGAGATGAGGTGGATGTTGCCCGGTTCGCGAGGGCCCAGCCAGGTATCGACGGGGGTGACTACCGGGCTGTTCCACAGCACCAGGCGCGGCGCCAGCTGCTGCCAGACGCGCGGGGGAATGTAGCTGATGTCGGATTCGTTGAGGATGAGGATAGAAAGCCCGTTGAAAATCGACGGATCAACCGACTTGATCTGTGCGAAATCCACTCCATTGGGGATGAGGATCTTCACGGCACCGTGGGTGATAAGCAGGGCGGCGCTGTCAAAACTTTCGGCGACCACGCGCACGCTCAAGCCCTGGGAATAATCCACCACGCTTCCCGGCTGGAGTTTCACGGGATCAATGCCATCGGGTATTTCAAGCGGTTTTGTTTCAGCCCCGGCGCGGTAGACCACGGGTGGCAGGATGACAGAGTGCAACGGAAGACGTTCGTCGAGTTCAAACAGATAGCGGGCAGATGATCTATCGCTCAGCCAGACAGCATCGACCTGATATGACCACGGGGAAAGCTCGCCACCGACCGCAGCGCTTAGTTCGTTTACCTCCTTACCCGGGTCAAAAAGGAGAATCTTTCCGGAGGGAGTTTGCAAGAAGAGTGCGGACTCTTCACCGGTGGACACCAGGTGGATATGCAGGTGACCATCAGGCTGGTGAGCGATGATTGACCAGGTGGAAACCGCACCGAGCAGCAGGAAAAACAAAAGCCAGTAAAAACGGCCTTTGAATGATCTCAATAAAAATCCCCTGAAAACGAAAAGAAGGACAAACAGGATCACAACGGCTAAGATCCACATGGCGGATTGTTCTTTCACTGCCAGGCTGCCAAAATTCCAGAGGGAGAGTTTCTGGGCAATGAAATTTGAGTAGGTAGCCATCGGCCAGGTGATAAAGGAAAACAGCTTGCCGAAAAAAGGGATGAACGCACCCAGTATCACACTGACCCCGCCAAGGATCAACAGGGGCGGCTGAACAGGCAGAATAAGGGGGTTAGCAACCAGGGAACTGAGTGAGATTCGGCCGAAATGCCAGGCGATTAACGGAAGGGTCATCAACTGCGCCGCCAATGTAAGCAGGAAATACTGGTAAACAGGATTTATCAACTTCCTGGTGCGTTCACCCGCAAAACGGGAATCCAGCCAGCCACGCAGCGGCTCAGCGAAAAGGACCAGCCCGAGCGTGGCAGCGAAGGAAAGTTGAAAACTCACATCCCATAAGAGCAGGGGATTGACCAGGCACATGCACGCAGCAGTGAAACCCAAGGCGTTCGATCCGGTCTGGCGCCGGCCGATCAAATGGCCGCCAAATGCCACCACCGCCATCACCGCAGCTCGAACGACGGAAGGCGAAGCACCAACAAAGACAGTGTAAACAAGAATAGCTACTCCGGATGCCAAAGCCGCCCAGTAACGGTTTAAAAAGCGGTTAAATATCCCTGAAAACACCAGGGCTAACACTCCCATGTTGAAACCTGAAATCGCGATGATATGAGCTGTGCCGGTTTGTTGATAAGCGCGCGTCAGGCTTTGGGGAATGTCCCGGTCAAGCCCGAGGAGGATACCGGAGAGCAACCCGGATGCCGGCTGCGGATACAACGAGAAAATGAGCTGCCTGGCATCCTGACGACGGTCTTCGAGCCAGGCGCGGAAACCACCGGCAGGAACATGGTCAACCATTTGAACCTGATGCGGGTAATACATCACCGTGGCAATGTGCTGGCGGGCCAGATAATCTTTGTACGAGAAGTACGCATCTGCCGACGGGGTTAGCGGCTTGCCGGTAAGGCGCAGTACATCACCGATACGGTAATCGGTGCCGGCGGGAAAGCGGATGCGCACATTCCCGTTCACGGTACGGGTCACCAGGGCAGGATCGGCGACTAAAGGATCTTCAATTTCAATGGCAGCGAGATCAATGTACACCGCGTCTTCACGATGATCAGGCGGGGTTGAGACGCGGCCGATGAGAGTGAAGGTTCCATGGTCGTTATAGTGTGCGAGGGCATTTTGGGGGACAACCTGCCCGGCAAGATAACGGAGACCGCCCAGCGCGAGCAGGATTAAGAGGATCGCGGGGTTTACTGGAATGACTGCGCGGGCTTTGCGCCACCATTGCGCCTGGTACGGAACATATCTGACAGTCAGCAAGGCGATCATACCAATCCCGGAGATAGCCAGCAGACCGGGGAGCGATAAATGAAAGGTTCCGGTAATAAAGACGCCAATAATGAATGCGACTGAGAGCCAGAGCAGGGGCATGGATCCTCGACGACACCTGGCGAAGCTACGGTTTCAAGCGGGCATACTCCATGTGATGCTGCCCGGATGCCTTACACAACTTAATTTATATCGAATTTTCGGGAAAGCGCAACCGGCCCTAAAACCCCTGGTAAACAAACGGCGCGGCGGTATCGGCGAAGAAGGCGAGCAGCGCGGCGGTGAGGAGTGCGAGGACGAGCAGCACCTGCGCCCAGCGCGGCCAGACAGCCAGGAACTCCTCGCTGCCAGCGCGGTGCTGCAGGGCATCGAGGGTGATGGCGAGCGCAAGCACAAGAATGAGGACGGGGTTAGGCAGGGCGAACTGCGACCAGCCGCTGAGAGGACTCCAGCCGACGAGCATGCGGGCGACACCGAGAAAGTCCGGCAGGGTCCAGCGCAACAGCCCCTGCCAGTAGTGGAAGGCAACGGGCAATTGCATGCGGAAGGGGACCCAGGCGAGGGCAGCGAGAATGAACGTGACCAGGATGCCAAGGCGCTGGCGCCAGAGCGGGCGTTTATTGAGCGGCACGGAGGGTTTGATCAGCGCAGGCAGCCGCTCGAGCACCAGGTACACCCCGTGCAGCCCGCCCCAGAGCAGCATATTCCACGAGAGCCCGTGCCACATGCCGCTAACCAGCAGGGTGACCATGGGGGGGAGGACGATATTGACCCAGTGATTCTGGTCAGGCACGCGGCGGCGCAGCGACCAGGCGAGCGGGTAGAAGATGTAATCGCGCAGCCATTGGGAAAGAGTGATGTGCCAGCGGTTCCAGAACTCGGTGAAGTTGCGCGCGTAGTAGGGAAGGTTGAAGTTGGGCGAGAGCTCGATGCCGAACCACAAGCTGACGCCGCGCACGATGGCGGTGTAACCGGCAAAATCGTTGTAGAGGGCAAAGGTGTAAGCCAGCAGCCAGAAGAACAGGTTCTGCCCGGGGTAGTCGAGCGGGGTGGTAAAGGCGGCGGCGGGGATCATGTTGAACAAGGGATTGGCGAGGACAATCTTGCGGAAAAGCCCGGCGAGGATCAGCGCAGCTGAGCGCTCAAGCAGCGGGCGATCGACCACGAGCGGGGCAGCCAGACGCGGCAGGAAGACGCGGGCGCGTTCAACGGGGCCGGAGAGCAGCTTGGGAAAGTAGGCGATGTACAGCGCAAAGCGGACGAAACCGGTTTCAGCGGGCAGGCGTTTGTTGGCTACATCCAGCAGGTAGGAGATGTTCTGCACGGTGAGGAAGGACAACCCCACCGGCAGGAGGATCTGCAGCACTCGGCCAGGCTCGAGAAAACCAAGCGAGTTCAACAGCGCGGAGAATTGCGGCAGGAAGAAATCACTGTACTTAAAGATGAACAGGAAAAGGATGTTGAACACAATGCCGGCACGCGCCCAGCGCTTGAATTGCGATCCGGATGGACTGGACCTGAGCCCCAGGAAGTAATTTACCCCGCTGTAAAAAGCCAGCACCAGGACGAACTGCCACGACCAGGTGGCGATGAAGCCAGCGGAGACCAGCAGGAGCCAGGATAAACGAAAACGGGCGGGCAGCCGGTGGAAAACCAGGGCGGCGAGGGCGGCACAGGCGAAGAAGAGCAGTGCGGTTACCGTCACGGTGCCACCTCAACGGGTGCGTTGAACAGCAGGCAGACGTCCTCCGATTGGCACAATCCTGAGAGTTGATCGGCAAGGAGCTGTGAGTAAAGGGCGGCGCCTTTGTAATTGAGATGAAAAAGATCCGAGCGATGATCCGGGGGGATCAAGTCGGGAGAGAGAGGTTGCAGGAACACGCCAGCATGGGATTCAATGAAGGGAACGAGCTGTTCCAGATATGCCTGGTGCACTTCCTCCCCGCCGAAGTAAGTGAAATATGTTGGATGGAGCGGCAACTCGGTGATGATGACGCGAGTCCCCTCCTGCTGGAGGGAGATGATCTGCGCCAGATCTGCGAGACGCGCAGGATCGATCGCGTAATCTGAGAACATGGCGAAAAGATCCCGGTCGTCCGGGTTTGCAGGATCAGGTGGAACATCAAGCTGCACAGCGGTCTTGCGATCAGGCTCATATCCCGCGCCGGTGGTATCGGCGAAGCGGCGCAAGCTCATGAGGAAAGTATCCGGAAAATCAGCACGGCTCCAGTTGCGGTATGGCAACAGGTGCTGAACTTGTAACGATTTATCTTTTAACCAGGCGCGAAACGACGGCGAAGCACCAAGCCGGGCGGCAAGCCATTCATCGTTGAGGACCTGCTGTTCCACTTCAAGCCCATTGGCGGCGACATAGTCACGCATTTCGGTGAAAAAGATGAGTGTGGCGGGGTGGTACTCCTGCACCAGCAGGCGGGCGATCTCCGCGTTGGGGGAGATGGTGAATCCCTCAACACCGAAATTGAAGACGCGCAATTCCTGACCGGTGCGTAAGGCGTACTGTTCAGCCAGGACATCCGGATCGATGCCGGTGTTGACCATTGAGCTGCCCAGCAGGATCACATCCACGCCGCCGTTCTTTCGAACGAAATCCTGCAGTTCGAACCATTTGATCTCGAACTGGTTGTGATAAAGTCCGACGGAACGGAGTGGAACGATGCCCTCCAGCCGCGTCCAGCGGTAAAGACCCTCGAACAGGAGGGAGAGGACGGCGAACAGGAGCACGCCAATGACCAGTGAGGTGATCAATGAATGGGAACGGCGGGGTTTGGGCGGGGTGGTGTCGGGCATAGGGTTTAATCATGCCATCCGGAGCGGTACCGGATGACAGGGTTGCTGGCCCGGATCATGCAGGCGGTTCGATCGATCGGGTGTCAGGGGAAGCCCGATTTTCAGTAAGAATTTCCAGGAGGCGCGGATGGTCTGCATAAAAACCATGATATTTCTGCGGCAGCATGGCGGCGATCTGGCACATGATCTCCGTGGTCAGGTGATCGAGCTGACCCTCGCGGTTGCTGCGGTCCAGCACGGGCGGTTGAATCGGTTTGCCATATTCGACGGTGATGAACGGGCGCTTGAGATGGCGTAATTGGTCCACCGAGTTTTCGGTGCCGGAGATGGCAACCGGAACGATGGGAACACTGGTACGCAGTGCCAACAGGGCTGTGCCTGGTTTGCCTTCGATGAGTTGGGCGGTCACGCTGCGGGTCCCTTCAGGAGCGATACCAATGGCTTTGCCCTGTTTTAATGCATCAACTGCCTGACGGAAAGCCGAAAAATCGGCAGTATCGCGATCCAGCCAGATGCCCTCGGCGGTAACGATGAACCACCGCAGGAGCGGGTATTTGAGGTATTTGGTGGTGACCAACGCGGTCATCTCGGGCCGGTTAGGGGTGAGGAAAAGCACCGGGATGTCCATGCGGCTCATATGATTGCAGGCGATCAATACACCGCCGCCAAGGGGGATGTTTTCCACACCCTTGTAAGATGTGTGGGTCAGGCGTTTTACCAACCATTTGATGATACTGCGAAGCTTGTGCGAATTCATCAGTTTAAAACCCTTATACGACTAAATCAGCCACAGGTTGTACTAGCGGATCAACATCCGCAGGATAATTTTACTCTAAACCGATCTGCTCCACAGCAGGTAAAGGGGGCGGTGTGGCGGCACGGCGCAGGCGGCGGTTGACCAAGACCAGCGCGATCAACATGATTAGCGCCATCCCCAGCAGCACCCAGGAAGCAGATGCGCCAAGCGCGGAAAAAACAGAGAAAGGCAATTCTGTGATGGTGTGCAGCCCCATCACTACCGCGAAGAAGTTCCAGGCGCCATGGATAAACACGGTGAAAATGTAGGTGAGACCCACGCGCAACTGGCGGCCATCTTGCCAGGTGGAGGCAAGCGCCCACCCGTTCAAGCCGGCGGTGAAGATGTGCAGCAGACCGGTACCCACGCGGCCGGTTACCGTGTAAAGCCAATCCCCCGGCATGACCGCGCTGACCGAAAATAGGCTTTCCAGCAGGGCGAAGGCTGCTCCGCAAATCAAGCCGGCAGTAAAACCTTCAACGGGTGAGAGCCCGCGCTTATGCAGGAGCCAGAGGGCAAGCGGTTTTAATAATTCCTCGAGCATGGGCACGACCAGCACAACCGCGGCCAGGAGAGCAGCAATCACCTCGGGGCGGGACAGCAACGGAACAAGGTTCGCGGCAAGTTCATCCAACAAGGCGAGGTCGAGGCCGGATTGACTGCCAAATTGAGACAGAATCGGGGCAAACTCGGGCTGTTGAACAAGCCACAACGCGGCAAAAACCAGACCAAGTCCCAGAACGATGATCTCAACGAGAATGATCACCGGCAGGGTGATGAAGATGCTGAAGGTGGAAAGCCCCCACTGGCGCTGAACAGATCCAGCGGGAAGACGGAAACGGCCAAGTTCAAGGAACCACCAGATGGGGATAAGGACGGTGAAGACACTGATAATGGCAGGGAGCCAGCCATATGACCGGTTTGGAGGGAGTTGGGAACTCAGCAGGACCAACAGGGGGACGAGGATGAGCGCAAGGCTGGCGTAAAGCAGTTTGCGCCGGACAGGCGGACGGGAGGGCCTGCCAGCCAGGTAACGGATCGAAGAGACCAGGGTTGGAATGGTGAGAAGAATAACCGCCACAATCACAAACAGGATGTTGATCAACTGGGTGTTCTCAGTTGCGGTTATGACAGCATCTGCGGATGAGAGCAACATAATCGTGAGACCAACGACACTGCCGAGAGAAAGCAGGATGCCGAGAACGCTGACCACGAGCTGAGCGATGGTTAATGAACGGGAAGGTCCGGCAAGAGGATGTTGGTCCACTTAGTTTTCCTCGATGGTGACAGAAACGAGCACGTCCGCGGGGAGGAGGATCTCATCGGATTCGGGATTGCGCGGGCGCAATGAATTGACCACAGACATACCTTCGATGACCCGCCCGATGATCGTGAACCTGCCGTCCATCTCCGGCAGCGGGGTATAGGTGATGAAGAACTGCGAACCGGAAAGCCCGTCTGAATTTTGGTTGAGCGCGAGCAACCCGGGGGCGTCAAAGCGCAGGGAGGGATCGACCTCGGCGGAGATGCCGTACCCGGGGGTGCCAAGGCCGGAGTTGGAGGGGTCGCCGCCTTGGGCGACAAAACCGGGGATCACTCTGAAGAAAGCGGAACCATCGTACCACCCAGCGCGGGCGAGCGTGACAAAACTATTGACTGAAACCGGAGCGATATCGTTGAACAATTCAATTACGATCGCCCCCTTCTCGGTGGTAAACGTGGCGGTGTAGGTTTTGCTGCTGTCAATGACAATTGCGGGACATTCGCTGTAGGCTTTTTCAGGCAGGAGGAAGTAATCAACCAGGACGGAAAGCGAGTCCATATCCAGGCTGGTTTTCACCAGGATGTTATTGAAGAAGAGGACCGGTGTGCTGGAAAGCTGGAGAGAGGTTGCGTCTGCGATGGTCTGCTCGACGCGAGTGAGGACGATTTCGTTGGTCATGTTGGATTCCCACTGTGCCGGAGAGATCTTGAGGGAGCCGGCCTGGGTGGTAAGCCATGAAGTGAACTCGTCGGGAGAGAGGTCCAGCCATTCCGACTGGCGGGTGTAGAGCAGGTTGTTCATCTCCCAGTAGCGGTTTTCCAGGGCGGCGGCTTCCGCAGCATGGGCAGCAATAAGGGACTTGTCGTCCACGTCGGGCTGGGGGAACTGGCGCAGCACCACGCGCAGCTCTTCCTGGTAAATCTGCTGTAATTCGGCCAGGTTCTGGATGAGCGTTTTGCAGGCGGCTTTCTGGTAGCTGCAATAGGAGAGAATGGTGACCTTCGCGTCGGCAGCGCCATAAGCGTGGTCATCCTCCCTGGAGGCGGGAATATCATATCGGGCGAGGGTGTCCACTGGCGGGACGACGGGCACGGTTTGACATGCGGCCGGCGGGCTGGCGGAAAAGGCCACGGTGGGTACTACAGAAGGAGCGGTCTCGGGCGCGGGGGTCGCGGCGGGCGCAGTAACGGAAGGAATAAGCGGGGCAACAGTGGTGGTGGGCGGTAGGGTCGGGCTGGCAGCCGGTTCAGCGGTGTTGGACGCGCACGAAACCAGTAAAAAAGCGAAGGTAACGATGAGAACAACAGTTTTATTCAAGCCTGCACCGGATCTTTATGAGCGAGGACCAAGGCGGGTGAGGATGGCTTTTTGGAGATCTTCCTGAACACGGGAGGGGGTCTGAGCTGCGTCAATGCGCAACCAGCGCGCCGGTTCTGCCGCGGCAAGTTCAAGATAGCCGTTGCGTACACGGCGATGAAAGGCGACCGCGTAATCATCCAGGCGGTTCCACTCGCCGCCGCCAGACTGCCTGCGGGAAAGGCCGGTTTCCACGTCCACGTCGAACAACAGGGTCAGATCAGGGATGAGCCCGCCGGTGGCGAAGGATAAGATCTGGCGCAGGATAGAGAGGTCGATGCCGTGACCGTAACCCTGGTAAGCGAGGGTGGAATCCGCATAGCGGTCGCTGATCACGACAACGCCCTGCTCCAGTTGCGGGCGGATAATCTCGGCCACGATCTGGGCGCGGGCGGCGCAGAACAGCAGGATCTCGGTGCGGGGATTCATGGAGGTGTTGTCCATGCGCATGATGACCTCGCGGATCTGATCCCCGATGAAGGTACCGCCGGGTTCGCGAGTGGTCAGCACCTGGTAACCCAGGCTGCGTATAAACTCAGACAACGCAGGCACCTGCATTGATTTTCCGCTACCATCGGGACCCTCGAGGGTGATGAACACGTATGTCTCCTGTCTATTCCTTGAAGATGCGCACGCGGCGGTTGGGGTCTTTACCGTATGAATGGGAGACCAATTGCGCCTGACGGGCCATTTCGTGCTGGATGCGGCGGATGGCAGATGTAGCGGGGGGGAGATCCACCCAGCGTTGACCGTTCAAAACGGCCTGGATGGCGGATTCTGTCTGGTTGGCAACCTCATTGAGATTCCAGTTGTTGTCTTCGGTGAGGTTGAATATCTCTGCCAGTGATTGTTCCATCTGAGTGACCGTGTTGGCGCGGAGGACGTAAATGGGGATCCCGCGGGCTTCTGCTTCGGTGATGGGCTGCTGGCGTGAGCGGTAATAAGTGCGCAGGGTCATAATGATATCGGCTTCGCTGATTTCCCTGGCAATGAACGCGGGAACGCCCAGGCGATGTGCCGCCTGCTGAAGACGGTTGCGGGCTACACCGTACGGATAAATTCGCACCTTGCGCACAGGCTTACGCTCGGCAATATCGACGGCTTGTTCGTAATCGATCGAAGGTGTGCCAGCTTTGTGCAGGAAGCGTCCTTCGGAGGCGTCTGAAGGGGTATCCGGACGGCGATCATCGGAACCAGTGTAGGTGCGGCGCGTTCCCTGCGCCATACCGCGCGCAGCCGGCGGAGCGGGAGCTTTTTCAACGTGTAATTCGTTCTGGGCATCACGCCAGCGGATCTCGGGCTGGAGGGGATATCCACGCACAAGCGTATCCACCGCCTGGGCAACGTCCGGGTGGACGGCGAGCCGGTCGCGCTCCTGCAACTCCACGAGCATATCAAAAGTTGGCGGAGAACGGCGTTCGAGGACGGTCTTCTGGGTGCCGCGGCGGCGGGCTTCTTCATCGGAAAGCGTGACAGACTCGATCCCTCCGATCAGGTCGGAGAGGGTGGGATTGAGCAGCAGGTTCTCGAGCGTACGTCCATGCGCGGTCGCGACGAGTTGAACACCGCGTTCGGCAATGGTGCGGGCAGCCATGGCTTCCAATTCGCGCCCGATCTCGTCGATGATGACGACCTCGGGGTTGTGATTCTCGACCGCCTCGATCATCACCTCATGCTGCAGCGATGGGGTGGCTACCTGCATGCGGCGGGCTTTACCGACTGCGGGATGTGGTACATCCCCATCGCCACCAATCTCATTGGACGTATCGACAATAATGACGCGTTTGGATTCAGCCAGGATGCGAGCGGATTCGCGCAGCATGGTGGTCTTACCGATGCCGGGTTTACCCAGCAGGAGGATGGACTTACCGGATTCGATCAGGTCCTGGATGATCTCAATGGTGCCGTACACGGCGCGCCCGACGCGGCAGGTGAGCCCGACGATGAGGCCGTGGCGGTTGCGGATGGCGGAGATACGGTGCAGGGTGCGCTCAAGACCAGCGCGGTTGTCTGCATCAAACTCGCCGATGCGTGAGACTACCAGGTCAATTTCAGCACGGCCGACCTCGTGATCGCTCAATTGAAGCTCTCTATCGACGAAACGCGCCATGGGCAGGCGTCCGAGGTCGAGCACGATCTCCAGCAGGTTGTCGCTGTTATTGGCTTTCTCCATCGTCCCTACAATCTGCGGCGGGAGGACGGCCATCAGGGCGTGAAGATCGTCAGTGATTCGTATCTGTTTCATAGGACTCAGTAAACCTTTATTTGTTTATTTTACCCCGTCTGAACCGGAGCCTGGATTTACATAATGGTTAAGAATAGGGGCGGTAGGTTCCGCCTGGCGCGGGTCAGAACGGGCGCGCTGGGCTTCCTTTATGGCGTTCAATTGACCAACTGCAAGATGCTTCACAAGAAGAGCGAAACGCGGTGTGCTTTCCGCGCCAAGCTCCTGCAGGGTATCCGAGAGCCAGACCTGGTAGGAGCGCACCTGCAGGTAGATGGGGCGTCCCATACCCTGGAATTGTTCCATCAGGTCCAGGAGCAAGGCGTGGATATTATCCACGGAGGGGTGGATGACCGGTACGAGGTAGATACCGGAGGCACCGCTGAGGCTTTCAACATAAGCCTGGATCTCACCGTTGACCTTGTAGACCAGGCGCGGGGTGCTGCCGTTGGTGAAAGGCTCGGCGTTCTGTACCAGGGGAGGGACGAGGGTCTGGTAAAGGGACCGCACCGTGTTCTCGTCGGTTGGGGATGGCCTGGTCCAGCTGGTTTTGGATGGATCGGATTTTGGACGATCGGGAAACCGCCAGATGGATTCCCAGCCAAACACACAGAATCCGGCGCGGCGGAAGCGCTCAAAAAGCGGGTGAGATTCCTCAATATCAGCGAGCACGTTCAGCGCGCCCATCTCGCCAGCCTGGAAGCACAGGAAATCGATCAGGGTGGACAGGTTGTCCTCGTCCTCGAGTTGATCGGGTGAAAAAAACGCAAAATGCGCAGAGCGTCCGCCAGTCTGGTGGAGGACCTGGCTGTACAAAGGTTGCCTGCCCCCAGGCAGTTCGAAAACGGCGATATAGTTTGGCGTATCGAGGGCGAGTGAATTCAATAAACTACCCAGCCGGATAGGGTTTCCCTGGGTGAGGAAAGCCGCTTTATTCAGGCTGATCACCCGGCTGCGCGTTCCTAAAATTGCAGGAAGGTCGTACCAGGCTAACGGGCGAATGTTTATTTTGCCAACTCCATAAAGTAGCGGTGGAAACGATCGTCACCGGTTAATTCCGGATGGAAGGAAGTGGCGAGCAGCTGACCCTGGCGGGCTGCCACGATGCGACCATCCGACAATTGAGATAATATCTCCACGCCCTTTCCGACCGATTCAATGATGGGGGCGCGAATGAAAACAGTGCGGAAGGGGCGATAAACGGGGTCAACTTCAAGCAGGCAGGGCATGGAAAGATCCACCTCGAAACTATCCACCTGGCGACCAAAAGCATTGCGGGCTACCGTGATGTTCATCAGTTCAAGCAACGGTTGCCTGCGGCCGATGTCCTTTGAGAGGAAAATAGCGCCGGCGCAAGTGCCCCAGATGGCGTGTTCACGTCCGAACAGGCGCAGCGGTTGGATGAGGTTGAAATCCTCTGCCAACTTGCCGATCGTAGTGGATTCACCACCAGGGATGATGAGACCATCAAGCTGCGCAAGATGCTGCGGCAGGCGCACCTGAACCACTTCCACCCCAAGAGACTCGAGGACGGACTGGTGTTCTGCAAAGGCACCCTGTAATGCCAGTACGCCGATCTTCATGGGCGGGTTACCAACCGCGGGTAGCGAGTTTTTCTTCTTCGGTCAAGGCCGAGATCTGACGGCCAACCATGGCACCGCCAAGGTTGCGGCTTACTTCGGCCAGGATCTTAGCGTCCTGGAAGTGCGTGGTCGCCTTGACGATGGCGGAGGCGCGGCGGGCGGGGTCGCCTGATTTGAAGATGCCTGAACCGACGAATACACCATCAACACCCAATTGCATCATCAGCGCGGCGTCAGCCGGGGTGGCGATGCCACCAGCGGCAAAGTTGACCACGGGCATACGGCCGAGGCGGCGGGTTTCCAATACGACCTCATAAGGCGCGCCGATCTCCTTGGAGAAAGCCATTACCTCTTCCTCGGGCATGTTCTGCAGCCGGCGAATCTCACCCAGCACGGTGCGGGCATGGCGCACGGCTTCGACCACATCACCGGTACCGGCTTCACCCTTGGTGCGGATCATGGCAGCTCCTTCACCAATGCGGCGCAGGGCTTCGCCAAGGTTGCGGCAACCGCAAACAAAGGGAACCTTGAAATCGTGTTTGTAGATGTGATGAGCTTCATCAGCCGGTGTGAGGACCTCAGATTCATCGATGTAATCAACACCGATGGCCTCCAGGATCTGGGCCTCGACGAAGTGACCAATACGGCACTTGGCCATCACGGGGATGGAGACGGTGTCCATGATCTTGAGGATTATTTCAGGGTCACTCATGCGGGCAACGCCCCCGTCGGCACGGATATCAGCGGGAACGCGTTCAAGCGCCATCACAGCGCAGGCGCCAGCGTCCTCAGCTATTTTGGCATGCTCAGCGTTGACCACATCCATGATCACGCCGCCTTTTAACATTTGCGCCAAACCCTTTTTGACCTCGAAGGAACCTACCTTCTGTTCCATATTAATTGAACCTCCTTCACTAAATATTCGCTTCGCGAATTATCTGTTCTCAAACGTGATTTTACCACGCCCGGCTAAGTGTAGCAAAGAAACGCAAGTGAAAATAAACCCCACGGATAATTATTGGTAGAAATAAACACCCTTGCTCGAGGACACCGGCAGTATTGCGGTGTTTGGGGGGATGAAATTGGGTGAGGTTTGCGACCAAATCCCTTGAAAAACTGGGGATTTGGTCGTTTGGAAACCTTAGCTAATTCTTTCGAACCTGCTGCCGGGGGCGCCGCAAATCGGGCATTTCTCGGGAGCGCTGCGTTTCTCGGTATAACCGCAAACCGGGCAGATGTAGTAATCATATTCTTCGCCGGTTTTTCCGAGGGAGTCCAGCATTTCGCGGTAGAGCACCTCATGAATTTTTTCGACTTCGTTAGCATAGCTGAAGGTCTTGAGCGCCTTGGCGTCACCCTCAGCTTCAGCGTCCTTTATAAAGGCAGGGTACATCTCGGTGTTCTCGTATTTTTCACCGGCGATGGCAGTATTCAGGTTCTCCTCGGTCGTTTTCACTTCTCCGGCAGCACGGAAATGGTTCAGAGCGTGGACGGTTTCAGCGTGGGCAACCGCACGGAAGAGGTGAGCCACCTGGGTGTAACCATCCTGTTCAGCTTTTTTGGCAAAAGCAAGGTACCTGCGGTTCGCCATGCTTTCTCCGGCAAAAGCCGCCATTAGATCATCATAACTCTTAGACATTTGCATCTCCTTTTATGTGAATAGATCATCGTGCTACACAATCGTTACGGGTTTATTTTAATGCAAAATCAGCATCATGGCAGGGGATAAAACACCTTTTTCTCGCGAAGACTCTTGACAGGCGAACAAACAATGATACAATAATACAATGATACAAAACAAAGAGGAAAGAATGTGAAACCACAAGACTTTAAGCTGGATTTCCGTTCGGGAATACCGATATATGTTCAACTGGTTGAACAGGTGCTGACTTACCTCTCCTCCGGCAACCTGAAACCAGGTGATCAGCTGCCGACGGTGCGCCAGATGGCCTCTGAATTGCGGGTCAACTTTAACACGGTCGCGCGGGCTTACCGCATGTTGGATGAGGCCGGTTTGATCTCGACCCAGCAGGGACGCGGAACTTACATTGTGGAACCCCCCGGAGCAGAAAAAAGCGATTATCTGATGCGCGATGCACTGGAAATCCAGGTGAAGCGGTTCTTAAACCTGATGCAGCGCCAGGGTTTTCGTCCGGATAATGTGAAAGATAGTGTTGAAAATAACATTGCCGCGTGGCTGGATGGCACGCTGCAGGCTGACGAAACGAACGATTAAAAAAGGAAGGTACGGATATGGGAAAGCAAATTCAGGAAAACAACGGTAGTGATCTGACGATGAACCCATTCAAGGCGCAGACTCAAACAGCTAAAAAGGGGCAGGAAACCCATTTAAATGCCCTCGCGCTTACGATCTTTATACTGTTGACTGTCATCGCGATCATCTGCGCTGCGGTCATGGACACCAGGGGACATTCAGATGGTGCTATCGCCGCGGTGGTAATCCCGATCGGAATCGTCGCAACGCTGCTGTTGGCGGCCATGCAGGTGGCACGACAATGGGAGAAAGCAGTGGTATTGCGGCTCGGTAAATTCAGCGGTCTAAAAGGACCCGGATTATTCTGGATCATCCCGATCATCGACTCGATCACGCGCTGGATCGATCACCGGGTGATGGTCACGCCATTTTCGGCGGAAAAGACGCTCACGCGGGATACTGTGCCGGTGAATGTGGACGCGGTGCTGTTCTGGGTGGTGTGGGATGCTGAAAAAGCCGCCCTTGAAGTTGAGAACTACCAGGCGGCCATCGCGTGGGCTTCACAGACCGCGCTGCGCGAGATCATCGGGCAGATGACGCTGGCGGATATCCTGGTAGGCCGGGCGAAGATGGACGCGGATCTGCAAAAGATCATTGACGAGCGCACCACCCCGTGGGGGATCACCGTGCAGTCGGTGGAGATCCGTGATGTGATCATCCCGGCTGATCTGGAAGACGCCATGTCACGCCAGGCGCAGGCTGAACGCGAGCGCCAGGCGCGCGTGATCCTGGGCGAGTCGGAAAAACAGATCGCCTCCAGTTTTGCGGAGGCTTCGCAGGCCTATATAAACAACCCGACCGCGCTGCATCTACGTGCCATGAACATGCTGTTCGAAGGATTGAAAGAGCGGGGAGCAATGGTGATCGTCCCTTCCAGTGCGGTGGATACCATGAACCTGGGCGGCATCAGCGGTATCACATCCCTGGCACAAAACGAGATGAGAAAGACTGAAGAGTAACAGTTGGTTTGAGCAGCACCGGAATGTTTCACGTGAAACTATTACATTGAGGTGAAAATGGAAAGCAGCATCGTTGTAGAGCGCTTGAGCCATCGGTTTGACGATCGTTTTGTGTTGAATGAGCTGAGTTATGACGTCCGGCAGGGAGAAGTATTTGCACTGTTGGGACCGAACGGGGCGGGTAAAACTACCTCGATCCGGTTGTTGAACGGCTTGTATAAACCGACCGAGGGGAAAATCCGCGTGTTTAGTAAGGATCCGGTCACACATGGCTCACAAATCAGGCAGGAAACCGGCGTTCTGACCGAAACCAGCGCGTTGTATGAGCGTCTCACCGCGCGAGAGAACCTGTTGTTCTTTGGCAGGCTGTACGGTCTTACAGAATCGCTTCTGTTAAAAAGAATTGATGAAACCCTGGGCTTTTTCGCACTTAAAACGCGTGAAAACGAACGTGTGGGTACTTATAGCAAGGGGATGAAGCAGCGCCTGGCGCTGGCGAGGGCTTTTCTGAACCACCCGCGCATTCTCTTCCTGGACGAGCCGACCGCCAGCCTGGACCCGGAATCATCGCTGCAGGTGCACGAATTGATCGAATCACTGAGCAAGAACGACGACCGCATCGTGTTCCTGTGCACGCACCGCCTGGAGGAGGCTGAACGCCTAGCCGACCGCATCGCGATCCTGAACAACGGCAAATTGCTGGCATTGGGGAGCCTGGACGAGCTCAGGCGGCGATTCAACCCCGGTTTATGGGTGGAGATCGAGCTGTTGCGACCGTTTGGAGAGCAAAACACACTGGAAAATGTTCGCGGGGTGAGCAAAATCCAGGTGGAAGACTGCAGGCTGCGGGTGCAGGTGGAGGAGGAGTCGGTCATCCCTGCGCTTGTTAATGAATTGGTGTCGCAGAGGGCTGAGATCATGCGCGTAAGCCCGCAACAGGTGAGCCTGGAAGAGATCTACTTTAAATTACAGACAGAAGTAAGGGAAGGTGTGCTATGAACTGGAGGACAATCAGGACAATCGCTGGAAAGGACATCAAGGAAGCCACTCAGAACAAATCCGTCTGGCTGCCGATCCTGATCGTACCGTTGATCTTCGTGGTGCTCATGCCGGTTGGTATGATCCTGGCGATTAGTAGTACGGGCGCAACCGAAGTGAACCCTTTGAATGACCCTGATTTTGTCATGTTCGTTGAAAGGATGCCGAAATTCCTGTCCGACCTGATCGACGGGTTGGATTCAGCGCAATCCGGTATCGTGCTATTGGTAGGTTACCTGTTCGCGCCTTTCTTCCTGATCATGCCGTTGATGTTCTCGACGGTCATCGCATCCGAATCCTTTGCGGGTGAAAGAGAGCGCAAGACGGTTGAAGCGCTGCTCTACACCCCGGCGACCGATACCGAGCTGTTCCTGGGGAAGGTGCTGGCAGCGCTGGCACCAGCTTTGCTGATCACATGGGGCGGGTTCCTGGTTTACAGCGTGGTGGTCAACGTTGCGGCTTTCTCCGTAATGGGCAGGATCTGGTTCCCTTTGCCCAGCTGGTATCCCCTGATCTTGTGGGTCTCACCCGCCATTTCATTGTTGGGGATTGCTGTAACCGTATTGATCTCTGGAAAAGTACAGACTTTCATGGGCGCGTACCAGTCCAGCGGCTCGCTGGTGCTGCTGGTGCTGGCGCTGTTAGCCGGGCAGGCAACCGGTGTGCTTTACCTGAGCGTTGTGTCGGTGATCGTGATCGGACTGGTGCTGTTCCTGGTCGACGCCGTGTTGATGTACTACGCGATCCGCACCTTCAATCGGGACAAGCTGCTGGCATCTGCCGGGTGACCTGCAGTGGTGTTTCACGTGAAACATTGCGGATTTGAACCTGATTCGCACTGCAGCGCTGTATAAAATCGGCTATACTATGCAATACTCAACCACGCGGCGGTGTAGCCGCGTAATTTTTGAGGTCAGGTGAACTTATGGAAAACAATATTCCGCTATTTATTTCATATGTGATCTCGTTGTTGATCATGATCGGACTCCCGGTATTACTGGCGTTCATTGTTACGCGGTATTTCAAGGTGTCTTGGTGGGTGGTACTGGTAGGTGTGCTGACCTTCCTGCTCTCGCAAGCGGTACATTACCCGGCGGTGATGGGGATTAACGCCCTGTTCAACAACGGCGTGCTGCCCATCCCGTCAGAAAAATGGGTGCCCCTGGTGAATGGTGTGATCGGGGGTCTGCTGGCGGGCCTGTGTGAAGAGACCGCGCGATGGGTGGGTTTCAAGGTGCTCAAACAGAAAGCGGAACGGTACGGTTCGGCTTTTGCGCTGGGCGTCGGGCACGGCGGTATTGAAAGCATCATTTTGGCGGTGCTGGGAACCGGCGCTACGCTGTTCACTGTGCTGTTCTACAACGCCGGCGGCGAGGTCGCAAAAGGAATTTCGACCGATCAAGTGCAATACATGCTTTTCCAGATCGAACAATTCTGGACGACACCGTGGGTTAACGGGCTGCTGCCCGGCGTGGAACGCATCATCGCGCTGTCACTGCAGATCTTCCTGTCCACACTGGTGTGGAAAGCCGTGGTGGATCGCTCGTTCGTGTGGTTCCTGCTGGCTGTGATCTACCACGCAGTGGTGGACGCGCTGGCGGTCTACCTGGCTGGTATTGGCTGGGGATACTGGGCGATCGAAGGTGTACTGGCTTTGTTCCTGGTGCTGAACATCTACCTGCTCTACCGCTTCTGGAAGGAAGAGAAGGAAATTGAGGAAGAGATGGACGAGATGGAGGAGCTGGAAGAGGGAGAGGAACCTGATGAAGAGGATGACCTCCCGGAAGAAGCGGATGAAGCAAACGAAGATGACGAATCCAGCCTGGACGAAGGGCAAACCGATCTATTGGATGAAGAAACGGACCTGGACGATACTGATGCACCAGAGGATGACGCGGAAGCCGCTGACAGCATCCTGGAAGAAGACCCCAGGTAAGGCGATAAATACTGAATCACAAGACCCGGTCGGTTTGATCGGGTCTTATTTTTTAACCAGGAAAGCGACTGCCCGTCCGATGTCTTCGTTCATGATCACGCGAACTGTCTGACCCGGGAAAGCGTCTGTGATCTTCAATAAGCGCAGGCTGGGTTCAAATTCCTGTGCATCCGGGAGCATGTCGAGCAGGTGGTTCGGTGCGGCATCAAAAAAGGCGCGATTGAAGATCGTCGCAGGGTTATCCATTTGCAGCGCCAGCGGATAGATCTGGGATTCCAGCAGATCCTGGAAGAAGTGGGTGCCCAGCGAGGGTTCCGGGGGCAAGCCGCAGTTCTCACCGGCCAGCTCAACCAGGGCGAGCGCGTGGTAAATATCTCCATAACCGATCGGAACGCCAAGATCGGCATTGGAACTGCCCCAGCGACCGGGGCCGATGCAAATAAAGTGTTCTTCCTTGAGTAGATTATTCAACCTGCCGATCGTGCGCGCCAGGCTGATGCGATCATTGTAAGTGCTCAATGCGAAGTAAGCATCCGGCTTTACGTAGATGAACCAATCCACAGCGCTGATCCTGCCCTGCGGGACAATGAAATCAGTGGAGAAAAGGATCTTTTCGCGGGGCAGAGAAGAAGGAATCTTCTCGACCTCGGTCTGGATGAGTTGACCCTGGGGGCGGCATTGGAGGATCGTCATGCAGAGTTGGGGCTGTCCTTTTAGATTCTCGCCAATGTTGACGGTAAACTCAACGTCCACCGGAGCGTGATATGCCTGCTCCAGCGACTTTAGAATGGACTTCATGCGTTCGGCAAAGGGAGTGCGCTGCAGGAGGACATCGAAAGTCAGCACCAGTTTACCGGGATCATCGATAAGGGTTGAACGCAATGTCTCAAAATAATCCTCCTCATCCACCTGGGCAATGTACCGCAAAGGGGGGTAATCAGCAGCCAGGACATCATGGATGGGTAAGGAGGTGAAACAGTTATTCTTGAGATCGATCAGATCCACGTATTGCTGTGAATACCTACGGACCGCAGCTGCATCGTTGCTGGGGCGCAAGAGGGGGTGGCTGAGGGCAATCAGGCGCGGGAAATCGTTGCCCACGCGGTCCACTGCGCGGGTACCCAGCCCCCAAACCAGCCGTACAAAACCATCCCCGGCGCGAATCTGGGGTGCCCAACGGAAGAGGTTGCGGCTAAAGGCTACACCTGCAGCGTGCGGTAAAAGGTAATCCTTGTATTGGTCACCCTCAACCAATTGGATGAGCAGTGCCATGCGTTCATCGTAATCCAGCAGGCCCTTGCTGCGACGGTAAAGCAACGCGTTCGGGTTGAGCACGGAGGCGTAGATCTGGGCGATGGCTGAGGTCAACTGTGCGAGGTTCTGTTTCAGGGTGCCCTGGTTGGGGCAGAAGATGCTTTCATACTTGCCGGCGAACGAGGTACCGAAATTATCCTCAAGCAAGCTGGAAGAACGGACGATGAGGGGTTGTTTACCGATCTTGATCAACAGTGTCTGCAATTGGTCGAGAATGTCCGGGGGAAAGGAACCGCTTTGGAATTCCTGCTCGATGGAGGGATATTCCTCACGCATCTTAGATTCGGTCTTGTACTTCTGGTCATTCCATTTGAGCAGGTTATTGATGGACATGAATGTGTAAAATTCGTTGGAACCGATATAGAATGACTCGGGCATCGAAAGACAGGGAACCTGGCTTAGCTCGGTGCTGTTTTGCAGAATGTGCTGGGCGAGGATCATGCCGGCGGATTTGCCGCCGATGCGACCTCCTCCGATCTTGCGCCGGCGGATTTCTGCCAGGTCTTCGATCGAGAGCCAATCTTTGGCGATGTTAATGTAACGGAGTTGGTCACTGATCAAAGTGCGGATTAGCACCACCCTGGATTCCTCCAGGCGGGCGGCGTACCTGGTGCGCTCGTCTTCCGGTAAGTTTTCGATCAGCAGAGCCTGTTCAAAGACGAGGTCCAGAGGGGCAAGTTCGGGGTTGATGGAGAGAAGCATTTCACTGGAGGAAATACCGCGTTCTGTCAACACCTCCTTGATGAGTGTTTCAAGCAACTCAAAAGGAAGGTGCCGGCTAAACAACAGGTCTGTGAGATGATCACGAACGAAAGAGAGGCGGATCTCCCACAGGTCGGTGGTCTCTTCGCTATATGGATCCTCAATCCCTTCCAACTTTTGTGACTGGATCGCGTTGTCACGTACGCGCGCTTCGAAGGTCTTTGTGTCGAGGATTAGACGGGAGAATAATGCTTCGCGCATACGGGCGCGGATACGTGTGGACAGGATTGGATATTGGGCCAGAGCCAGGGTAACGTTGAGAAGTTTATCTGAGGTGTTATTCGAAAAATCCATCATCAGTAATTATTTCTAGAAATAATTGTCCTTCTGAAAAAGATATCCCCTCTCCGGCGTAGAGAGGGGACGCGTGAACGGGGTCGATCAGCCGAGGTGCATGGGCATAATGACGTGGACAAAGTCCTCGTCGCCCATCGGGCGGATGACACCGGGGGAGTTATTGGCATTGGTTTCAAGCGCAACGTTGGGCGAATGGATCACGTCCAGCACCTCGCGCAGGAAGCGCACGTTGAAGGCAATGAGCAGTCCGCTACCCTCGATGTTGGCTTCCACCGAAATGTCGCTTTTACCGGTCTCTTCGGTTTGGGAGTTGATCTCGACCTTGCCCGGTCCATCTTCGCCGGGAAGAATATCCAGGCGGATGATGTTGTTTCCTTCGCGGGCGATCACCTCAGCCTGTTTGCAGGCTTTCAGGAAAGCCGGGGTGGAAATGATCGTTTTGGTTTTGGCGCTCTTGGGAATGATGGCTTTGTAATCAGGGAAGTTGCCATCGATCAACTGGGAGACCAATTCGGCGTCCTTGAGACGGAAAATGACCTGACCGCGGCCGGACGGAACGATCATGCGCACTGCTTTGTCCACGTCGCTGAAAATGCGCGCCAGTTCGTTCATGGCGCGGGCGGGAATGATGATCGAAATGTCTTGGGAAACCGGGCTGGAAAGGTTTTCCTTGCGCACCGAGATGCGGAAGCCATCAGTGGCAGCCAGGGTGATGCTGTTGTCGACCACGTCCATCTTGACGCCCTGCAGGACGGGGCGGGCTTCATCGGTGGAAGCGGCGAAAGCAACCTGCTGGATCATATCCTTAAAATCGGACAGGTTGAGTTCAATCCCTTCATCCGGATCGACCACGGGCATGGGCGGAAAGTCCTGCGCGTCGATGCCCTTGATGTCGTGAATTGAGGCATTACAAACCAGGTTGATGGTCTGGGTGCGCTCATCGAGGGACATGACCACGTTATCCGGCGGGAAGGTGCCCACCAGATCAACGATGGTACGGGCAGGGATGGTAACGGAGCCTTCCTCATCAATGTGCGCGGGAATCCAGCAGGTAATACCAAGCTCAAGGTTGGTGGCGGATAGGCGCAAGCGCCCCTCGTCGGTCGCCAACAGCACATTTGCCAGCACCGGCAGGGTGCTGCGGGGGGATACGGCGCGGCTGACGATGCTCAGCCCGTGCGCGAGATGTTGTTGGGTGACAGTCACTTTCATGGGCGCCCTCTTTTCGTGTGAAGTTGTAGTATTGAGTATACAACGAGAAAGGTAAAAATTCCAGTAACCCTGTGTCAACCCACACTGATTATTGTAAAGTATATCGGTACGCTGCACATGCATCCCAGCCAGTGTTGGCTGTTTTGGGATTAAAAATCCTTCTTGAAGGTAATTGAGGGGAAAAATAAGGGTGGATACAAATCCCGGGTAACCATATCTGGCGAGGGATTGATTAAATCATTAAATGTGTTCCCGCCAATCGGATTAAAGGCACTGTCGTAAATAAACCTTGCAAGTGAGATGGCATATTCCTGCTGAAATTGGTATTGATCCGCCAGCGTTGGGTCAACTTGCAAAGGCAAAATATTTTCCCGTGCCACAGTATATTGATTAAGCGATATCGGTTTATTGGTAAAGTTACCAAGAATCAATTTGAGGATTGGGCAATGGTAATATGACAGTTGATCCATATAAGCATGTACCCGCCCAAGATTAGAGGGTGTAAAAGATAAGAACGTCCCACAGACTGCCTCATCCATTGCGCCAAAGTTAAACGGCAAGTAATAGCGCGTCCCTGCAACATCTTCAAAGCCAATATACGCGAACAGATCATTGTTCTTCACTTCGGTTCCCAGTAAGACGCCGTAATAGTTTTCATAATCATACTTATCAAAGGGAATGTTTGGTTCGAACAAATTAAATTTCAGGGGTTTTCCGGCGCTTTCCTCAAATATCTCAGATTGAGGTATCGTGGTTGTGCCATTCAACCAATTTGACAGGTTGTTTTCCAGTATCGTTGGAGAATTAAGCGATTTGTAAGTGACTTCTAAAAAGGACTGTGCAAATTGGGTGATATGCCACTCACGTTTTTCAAAATCAAACCACCCCACAAAGTTTGTCCCGTTATAAAAAGCCCCTGGAACGATCCCATCTTTGGTTGCCACCAGGCGGATCTCCCCACCATCCGATAAACCTGATGGAACTGTAAGACACCCAAGACCGATGTATGTATCGGGTCCTTCCGTGACCAGCGGTTCCAATTCCGAAATATCTCCCGAGTGAGCGTAGGTAAACGACATCTGGTTGGGATCGCTCTGCTGGATGTTGGTCACGGCATAAGGATATAACAGGCAGTCTCCGGTCTCGTCGTAAACGAAAAATGTATACACGGGCTGAGCTGTAAGCGTATTTAATGCATAAACTGGTGAAAGGGTATGGGTTCCCTGGAATAGTCTTCCACCCCTGGTCATCATTTTCTCCGATATTTGATCCAGTTCGGTTGAGAAACCCGCTTTTCTAAGACGGGCTTCAGCATTTGTCATGATATCAACCGGGGGATAGATATCCGCTTCTTCAAGGGTAGATGTGTTACCAACCATATACATAGGCACAAGTTCACTGGAAAGGAAATCTCTGTCGGGATCCAATGTAGCAGTTGGTATTGGTGTTTGGGTTGGACCTACGGGAAGCGGAGTCTGGGGTAGGGTTGCTACTTTAGTGCCAGGAATCATAGTTCTTGGTCCAATGGGAGCGCAAGAAATTAATAAGGCTGCACAAACCAGGGTTTGCAGCACATTTGTTAAAAAACGGAAATAAGGGGCCATTTTCTCCTCGATCTCATTTTTCAACGGGAGTATTAAATAGGATTATACAAGCGAAACCTTACGTTAAGTCAGGATGAATAGGATGTCGTGTCGATTGAAAGGTGTGTTTTTTGTTGTAAAATTCCAATTAGTGTTAATAGCCCAAACCAGATCCAAATAAGTAAACTGGGCTTACCGTAAGTGCCTGGAAGAAGCGCACCAATAATTGATTTCTTAACCAGAAAGGAATCATCATGGCAAGAAAACCCGTTACAGTAGAAAAATGGGAGTTTCTCCCGCTGACCCCAGCGCGCTGGGATGATTTTGAAACCCTGTTCGGTCCGAACGGGGCGTGCGCGGGCTGCTGGTGTGCGTGGTTCCTGATGACCAACCGGGAATTTACAGAAGCAAAAAAGGAAGGACACCGGCAGCTAATGCGCGACCTGGTTGATGAGGGGGTTGAACCTGGCTTGATCGCTTACGCGGACGGAGTGCCGGTGGGCTGGGTGGCGCTGGCGCCGCGCGAGCGCTACAAGCGGCTGGCGACCTCAAAACAACTGGGGGCAGTGGACGATAAACCGGTGTGGGTGATTCCGTGTTTTTTCATTCACCGTGATTTCCGGCGGCAGGGGATGATGACCGGGCTACTCACGGCAGCGATCGCGTATGCCAGAAGCAAGGGTGTTGAGACGCTGGAGGCTTTTCCGCTGGACGTGGAAGGAAAGATGAGTTCGATCCAAATGTACACCGGCAAATCCTCGGTGTTTTATGAACTGGGCTTCAAAGAGGTTGTGCGGCGGGATTACCGTCCGATAGTACGCCTGGAACTGTAATTGTTTCGAGAAAGAATTATGTTTTTGGTAGAAATAAATCTCCCCACGGTGCCGTGGGGAGAAATGTTATAATCTGTGTGCCGAAGGTGGGAATCGAACCCACATTCCCGAGGGAACACGATTTTGAGTCGTGCGCGTCTGCCAATTCCGCCACTCCGGCGATTACGGAACGAGTATATCTGACAAATTCACAAGGGTCAAGGGAAACTGTTATGCGACTAGGAATCATTGGATTACCCCAATCAGGAAAAACGACACTCTTTAATGCGCTCACCCGCGCCACGCAGCCGACCGGCGCCACCGGCAAGATAGAGATCCACACCGCGGTGGTGGACGTACCGGATAACCGCGTGGAAAAACTGGCCGAGATGTTCAAACCGAAGAAGACGATCTTCGCCAAGGTCACCTACGTGGATATTGCCGGGTTGGATGGCAGTGCAGGCAAGGCGGGCATTTCCGGGGCGCTGCTTAACCAGCTGGCGCAGATGGATGGTTTCATCCAGGTGGCGCGCGTCTTTGAGGACGAGAATGTACCCCATGTGCACAATTCTGTTGACCCGCAACGCGACATCCAGAACATGGAAAGCGAGTTTGTGCTGAACGACCTGATCCAGGTGGAACGGAAACTGGAACGGCTGCAGGAGGAGAAAAAGAAGGGCGCGGGCAGGGAGAAAGTACTGATCGAGCGCGAGCAGGTGCTGTTCGACCGCCTGCACGAAAGCCTATCGAACGAGATCCCCTTGCGGGACATTGAGATCGACAGCGAAGAGGACAAACTGCTCTCCGGGTTTGGCTTTCTGAGTCGCAAACCGATGTTGATCGTATTGAATCTTTCGGAAGGGCAGGCAGCCCCGCAGATCGATTACCCGCATCAGCACAGCATGGTGACCGCGCTGCAGGGCAGGCTGGAGATGGATATTGCCCAGCTGCCGGCGGACGAAGCTGAAATGTTCCTGGCTGAGTACGGCATTGAGGAACCCAGCCTGAACCGTATGATCCGGCTCTCTTATGACCTGCTGGGATTGCAATCGTTCTTCACCGCGGGCGAGGATGAATGCCGGGCGTGGACGGTGCACAAAGGTGCAAGCGCGCCTGAAGCCGCCGGGGAAATCCACACCGACCTGCAAAAGGGGTTCATCCGTGCCGAGGTGGTGGCTTATGACGACCTGATGGCATTGGGGAGCATGCACGAAGCCAAAACACACGGCAAACTGCGCATTGAAGGCAAGGAATACATCGTGAAAGACGGTGATGTGGTCAACATCCTCTTTAATGTGAAAAAGTAATTGGTAATTGAAAAAACAGCCTCGCGAGAGGCTGTTTTTGGTTAATCCAGGGTTCCGAAGGAGCGCTGCAGTTCTGCCAGGTCGACGCGAGAGGTGAGGTCGAGGCTGAGCGGCGTAACCGAAACCAGTTTCTCGCGGAAGAAGACATGGACATCGGTTTGCGGGTCGTTCAGGTCATCAGAGTGAGGATTACGCGTGGCATCGATGCGGGGGATACCTTCGGTCTCGGCGGGGTCCTTCAGGAACGGCACAAAGTAACCGTGCCTGGCGAGCCGTGTGACACGCCAGGGTGTGTCCGTTGTAGCGCGGGCAGGTACGTTGACGTTAAGCACGTGCACATCAGTGGGCATTTTCTTCTCCAGGAGGAGCCGGGCAAAACGCCTGGTAAAGACGGCGGCGGTGGAAAAATCAATGTCGCGTGAATACCCGAGGTAATCCTCGTTGTGCAGCTCAAGCGAGACTGAAAGGGCGGGGATACCGTGAGACGCAGCTTCAAGCGCGGCGCCGACCGTACCCGAAAGAGTAATATCGGTGGCGGGGTTCTCACCGTAGTTGATCCCTGAGACCACCAGGTCAGGCTTGCGCTTGAGAATGGCAAAGATCCCGTATTGCACGGATTGGGCGGGCGATCCACCTACCGCGTAGCAGGTCCATTCCTGGTTGCCGATGGTGAGGATGGTAGGTTTGATCTCTCCATCGGTCCAGGCGGGCACACTGCGCCCGGCGCCTGAATGCTGTTCGCGCGGGGCGGCAACGGTGACGAAACCGATCTTTGAAAGTTCATGGGCGGCTGCCCATAACCCCGGCGAGAGGATGCCATCATCGTTTGAAAGCAGGATTTGTGGTCGATTGTTCATAGTTGTTCTTTTCCTATCTGTATAGAAAAAAGAGCGGTTTGCCGCTCTTTTTGAGTGCCCCCGGAGTAATTCGAATACTCAACCTTTTGCTCCGCAAGCAAACGCTCTATCCAATTGCGCTACGGGGGCTTGCCATATGAGCGAGTGAAATATAACGCATCCATCCGGAATCGTCAAGGCAATCACTAACAGGCAATCACTGACAGGCAATCACTGACCGCAGGTTACAACACCAACACTGTGCGTGATCTGGTCCGTAAAAGCATCAATCGCCTGGGTGAGGGGGGCACCCAAGCGATTGATAGCAGTATTCTAAAATATTATTAAATTCTTGTCAAGGGGATTTTTGCACCAGGGGATTTTTGCACCGGGATTTTTGCACCGAAATTTTTACCTCGAAATCTACAAAATTGTTAAGTATTACTAAAAGAGACCCGATCGAGTCTCTTCTGTGTTCGAGGGGTGGATCACTCTTCGCTGATCTCAACGGTTTGCAGGTGGACAGCGGGACTATCCCTGCGGGACGGGTCACGCGCGGGGATGGATAACAGCACATCCAGCCCTTTGATGACCTGGCCAAAGACGGAGTGTTTGTTGTCCAGCCAGGGAGTATCCACGTGGGTGATGAAGAACTGTGATCCGTTGGTGTTGGGTCCGGCATTGGCCATGGAAAGCACACCTGCTCCCTTGTGACGCAGAGAAGAGTCAAACTCATCGTTGAATTTGTAACCGGGACCGCCCATACCGGTGCCGGTGGGGTCGCCGCCCTGGGCCATGAAATCTGTGATGACGCGGTGGAAGATAGTGTTGTCGTAGAAGCCTTCGCGCGCAAGGAACACGAAATTGTTCACGGTGCGGGGAGCTTTGGATGTATAAAGCTGACAGATGAAGTCGCCTTTGTCAGTTTTGAAGGTGGCGGTATATGTTTTGGAAGTGTCGATCATCATCTCGGGGTGGGTGGCCCACTGCTTGGTTTTTTCGGTCATGTTTATCCTTTCAGTACGAATAGTGGTGAGATTGTATCACAGGTTCACTCGCGTCCCATCGGACGCACGGCGGCGCGCAATGGTGGTGAGCGCCCAGACGAAGACGAAAAGGATCGTGCAGGTGAGCACGATGGCTGCCCCGGAGGCGATATTCAGGTAATAAGAGAGGTACAGTCCGGTGATGCCTGAAAAAACAGCGATCGCTGCAGCGATGATCATCATACGGGATAGCTTGCGGGTAAGCAGCGAAGCTGCAGCAGCGGGCGTGATCAACATGGCAACCATCAAGGTAACCCCCACAGTCTGCAGGGAGACCACGATGCTCATGGCGATCAAGCTGATCAACAGGTATTCCAGCCGGCGGATGGGCAGACGTAAGGTGGAGGCCAGCGTGGGGTCAAAGGAGATGAGCATGAATTCTTTGTAGAAGGCGAAGATGATGAGCAGGATCAGCACGCCAAAAACCACTGTCAGTACCAGGTCATGAGAACTGACACCAAGCACATCGCCAAAAAGGAAATGCGTCAGATCGGCAGTGTAATTGCGCACCATGGAGATCAGCGCGACGCCCAGGGCGAACATGCCGGCAAAAATGATACCGATCGAAGTATCCTGTTTCAGTTTGGCCGATCGGCTTACCGCACCGATACCGAAAGCGCTGAGCAGGGCGGTTGCCATGGCAAACCAGAACACCGGACCGCGGGCACCGCCTCCGACCAGGTAGCCGATCGCCACGCCCGGGAGCACGGCGTGCGCCAATGCATCACCAAAAAAGGCCATACCGCGCAAAACCACGTACGTACCCAGGACAGCGCAAACCACACCAACGATGACGGCGGCCAGCATGCCGCGGACCATGAAAGCGTATTGCAGGGGAGCCAGCAGTCCATCAAGCATGTTCATGCTCCTCTTCTCCGCAGCAGGTTTCATCGATGAACGGGATTTCACTGCCGTTCACCTCCACCTGGATGCGGTCGCCGTAGGCCTGGTTCAGATTCTCCTGGGTGAAAACCTCATCCGGTTTTCCGATGCCGATCAGGCGTCGTTTGAGCAGCATCACACGGTCAAAGCTTGAGGCGGCGAGCTTAAGATCGTGCAGCGCAATCATGACGGTCACCTGCTGCAAGCGCAGCGCATCGAGAACGGCGAAAAGCTCAGTTTGTGAGGGTGTATCGAGTCCGGTCACCGGTTCATCCATCAGCATCAGGTCGGCCTCCTGGGCAAGGGCACGGGCGATGAACATGCGCTGCTGCTGACCACCGGAAAGCTGGCTGATCTGGCGCATTGCGAAGTCACTTAGCCCGACGGTCTCGATGGCATTTGACACGATTGCATGGTCATTGCCGGAAGCCCGGCGCAGGAAACCGATCTTCCGTGTGCGCCCCATCATCACCACATCTCTGACGGTGACCGGAAAGTTCCAGTCTACATGGTTGTGCTGGGGCAGGTAGGAAATGCAAAAGTGACCGCCGGGGTCCTCGCCGAAAACGCTCACTTTGCCGGTATCAGGCTTGAGCAGCCCGGCAATGGCTTTGAATAGTGTGCTTTTACCTGCTCCATTCGGACCGACCACTGCCATGCGTTCACCGGTGACCAGCTCAAAGGAGATGTTATCGAGCGCACGACCGCTTTCATAGCCAACCGTGAGATTTCGCACGCTCAGGATGGATGTTCCGGGGCGGTGGCCGGGGTGGCGCTGCTGCGGAGTGCTCAGGATGGGTACCTGCAGGGTTTGCTTCATATTATTCTCTTACTCCAGTGCGTCGACGATGGTATTGACGTTGTAGCGCATGTAATCGAGGTAGGTGGAAGCGGGACCATCTGCCTCGGATAGCGAACCAGTGTAGAACTGAACCAGGCGGATGCCGGTGTCATCTGCGATGTGGCTGGCGAGAGATGGGTTGACGGTGTTGCCAACCAGAATGACCTTGACGCCATACTGTGTGATGGCGTCTTCCAGCGCGGCGAGGTCCTGGGCGGATGCCTCCGCCGCTGAACTGTAGGAAGGAATGATGGCGCCAACAACGGTAAAGTCGTATTTCTCAGCGAAATAACCAAAGAGCATGTGGTCGGTAACGATCAAGCGGTTACCCGGCGGGATGAGGCTGGTTTCCTCAACAATCCACTGGTCGAGAGACTGCAATTCTTCGATATAGGCTGCACTGTTGGCGCTATATACATCGCTGTGTGCCGGGTCGTACGCGCTCAACGCGGACTCGATGTTCTGCACCCAGACGATCACGTTGGCAGGGTCCAGCCAGACATGAGGATCGGCGGAGAAATGCTCATCACCACCGCCGCTGAATTCCAGCGTCGTGATGCCTTCGGATACCGTGACAGGCTCGATCTGCGTCCCGGCGTTCAGAATAATGGTTTCCATGAATTCCTCAAGGCCTAGACCGACCTCAAAGACCAGCGCGGCGTCGGTGACCGCGGCGATATCACGCGGGGAGGGCTGGTATTCGTGTTCATTGGCGCCGGGGGGTACCAGGGAGGTCACATCCACCCGGTCGCCGCCGACCCGGCTGACCACGTCGGCGAGGATCGAGGTGGTGGCGACCACGGGGATCTTCTGCGGGGCGGGCGTTGGGGTAGAAGTACAGGCGGAAAAACCGAGTACCGTGACAAATATAATGAATACCATTCCAATTGCTGATTTATGCATGACGAGCCTCCTTTTCAATAACAACCTTGTGATCCAGACAATCTGGGCAAATTCCGAATAGTTGCAGCCAGTGTTCATTGACCTGGAAACCGGTTTTCGTTTCGACCCGTGAAAACAGGGCACTCAGGTCATCGCCCTGGAAGAGGATGGTACGACCGCAGCCGGTGCACACCAGGTAGTGTTCATGACCGTT
>AMWB02082390.1_pt1 | contig 42992 bp, 36 predicted proteins | sample 200311 | NCBI WGS metagenome assembly AMWB02 (sample SAMN02737377, study PRJNA173069) | bioreactor metagenome | biome: anode biofilm in microbial fuel cells | place: USA: California | collected 2010-12-16
TTACGATATTCCGAAAGATGTCTTTGTAACTATTAAAATTTATGATATTTCCGGAAGGGAAATAAAAACCCTCGTGAATGAATATATTCGCGCCGGGAGATATATTATCGGATTCAACGCAAGCGGACTTTCATCCGGTATATATTTCTGTAAAATTATAGCGGGAAATTATATTGAAACTAAGCGAATGGTTTTAATAAAATAAATCTTATAACGCAGATAATCCTTATTCGAATCCTAATCCGAAATCCCCTTTTTATATTACGAGGGGATTTCTTTATAACAAATGAATATATGCTTTCAATATCACCCGGCGTAATCTATTTAAATCATTCGTGGTAATTCGTGGTAATTCGTGGTAATTCGCAGCTGAATCTCTTGCTCTTCTTGTGTCCTTAGTGCCTTAGTGGTAAAATCTCTTGCTCTTATCCATTATTCGCTCTTGCTCTTAAATCCGCGCTATCCGCTCTTCCCGCGCAATCCCGCGGGAACTCTAAAAAATCTCTCGCTCTTTTTGTGTCCTTAGTGCCTTAGTGGTAAACGCTCTTCTTAAATAGTGGTAATCACTCTTGCTCTTAATGCCGCTGCCGTTAATCTACTTCTTCCCTATCTTGTCCATAATATATTTCGCGACGGCGTCCGCTTCCTTCTGCTTCAATCCCTGATTCGGCATCGCAGGATAATCGGGATTTATCTTCTGCGGATTGTATATGAATGCCGCGAGTTTCTTCACGTCTCCCGAATATTTCGGCACCGTTTCCTGATACGGCGGGCCGACAAGTTTCACGTCGAACTTATGGCAGGCTACGCATTTCTCGTTGAAGATTTTTTCTCCGTCCGCGCCCGACACCTGAACTATCATTCCCTGTTTCTCCTTCGCCAATTCTTCCGCTTTCGAACTCAGCACGAGGTACTGCTCCTTCATCGCGTTCTTAAAAGTCAACTGGTCTTTTACAATCGTGAAAGTGAAAAGCATGAATATCAGAAAAAATACCGCTCCGCTCAGATTCGTTTCCGAACTCTTGAATATCTGATAAAGCATCGCGCCGATTAAAAGCAATGCGAGAAGAGAAAATCCCGCGAACGCGTAAACACCCGAAGACGCGTTGTACGGCTTCAGGAACAGTGTACCCGCGAATATGAAAATCGGCTGAATAAGCGTGCCGGCGAACGCCGTTATTACCGCGTATTTTTTTATCGCCGCCGTGTATTCAAGATTCCCCGGCCTCACTCCGCCCTGCCATACGAAGAAGAAATAAAGAATCGCCCCGCCTGTAACCATTGCGGAAGACGAAAGAAAATATAAAAAATTCACCCAGATGGGCGCCGATACCAGCAGTTTTAATATATTGTCAACTGAATTCCAGACTCCGGGCTTCGACGCTATCGTCATCCCGCTTATGAACAGAAACATCGCCGTAAGAAGAATCGATATTCCCCAGTTGCCGTAACGCGAACCCATGTAAACGACCTTGTCCTCGTATTCCCTGACCTCGCCGGGAAGTGTTCCGCTTTTCAGAGCGCCGATTATCGCCTCAAGTTGAAAAGCGCTCTTGTAGTTGTAAATGAATACGTAACTTACTATGTACAAAATAAATGCGAGGGTTAGCAGACTTACCGATATTACCTTCGCGCCGTAAAGCAATTGTGCGTATACAAGAACTATCGTAATCATAGGAAGCACGCCGAGCGCGAATCCCGCGGCTTTGCCCGCGGTCAGTTTGTCCATGACGTCCTTTGCCATCATTATGTACAAAGGATTTTTCGTGCTCTTTCCTCTTTTTTTGAAGTAAACCGAAAATACCGATGCGCCGAGAGTGATTCCCGCGAAAGGCAGAAACGTGAGCAGCGATATTATCTGCATCACAGTCAGCAGCCCGATGTGTTCCGACGAAGGAGGAATAACTAACTGTTCAAAAATATTCATAAAGTTGAAAATAATTTATCTGCCGAAAGTATTGTGATTAAGAGTAATGTGTATAAATTTATTGCCATGAAAGTTCCGACGATTTCTTTTCTTTTCAGTTCAATGCTTGCCAGAAACCTGTACGAACCGTACAGCATCGCTGCCGAACACAACCAGAGAATAATTTTTGTTGCCGCGAAATGTCCGATTCCGGCGAATGGCATCGCCGCGGCTATTAGCACGGTAGCAACGAGCAGCGCGAAAGTGACTACTTTCAAAAATTCCCGCGGATATTTTTCCGTCAGAACAGGGAAGCCGCCTTTTCTGTAATCCTCTCCGTAAAGCAGAAGCAAAAGCCAGAAGTGAGGTATCTGCCATACGAAAAAATATGCCGACACTATTAATATTTTTAAGTCAAGAGGATTCCCCCCTGCCGCGAGCCATCCTGCCGCGGGAGGCAATGCGCCGACGAGCGAACCGGGTATTATTGCAAGCGCCGTTTTCTTCTTCAGAGGCGTGTAAACCGCGTTGTACCAGATGAACGTTACGAACCCTGTAATGTACGCGGGCATGTTTGCCTTTAAAATCAGCACGGCTGAACCCGCACCGAACAGCAATCCCGTAATAATCAACGCCGACTGCTTCGATATTCTCCCCGAAGGTATCGGTCTTTCCGAAGTTCTTTTCATCAACACGTCTGTGCCGCTTTCCTGATACTGGTTCAGCGCTGCGGAACTGCACGCGAGGAGAAATATTCCGAGTGATGAAAAAATGAACTCGAATCCTGGCGTCTGCGACGCGAGAAAATATCCGAGCGCGGTCGTGAACGAAACGAGAACTGTTATCTTAATTTTTACGAGTTCAAGAACCGTGTTAATTCGCGAAGCTAACGTCCCCTGTTTCAGGGCATCAGTCGCTATAATGTTATATTTTCCGGCGTCCTTCAATTTTTATTTCGTTTTTATTGAATCCTGTTTAATGCTTAATGTGTCTTTCGTTTTTGTCGTGTCCGTCGTCTGCAGCGTCTTCGCGTTTAACAGCCACGAATCGAATTTTTCCTGAGGCAGCGCCACCACGAGCGACAGCATATAAGCGTGGCTTAATCCGCAGTACTCCGCGCACTCCACGTTGTATTTCCCTTCCTCTTTCGGCTCGAACCACATGTAATTCTTTCTTCCGGGCACGACATCCTCCTTAACCCTGAATGCGGGCACGTAAAAACTGTGTACTACGTCCGCTGAATTCAGTTCGAGTTTTATGGATTTCCCGACAGGCACAAATAATGTGTCCGCCTTTACGCCGTTTTCATATTCATAACTCCACGCCCACATCCTTCCCGTTACCTTTACGTTCATCGCGTCCGTCGGAGCGTTTCTCATCATCTTGAATCCCGAATATCCGAAATAAAACATCACAAGAACGAGTAGAACGGGTATCGCCGTCCATAATATCTCAAGTGTCGTGTTGCCGGTAATATCCGTCGCGACAGGATTCCGCTTTCTGCTGAATTTATACATAAAATAAAACATCGCCGCTGATATCAGAGCGAGAAGCAGGAACGATATCCCGACAATAATTATGAACGTCAAATCCGTTTGTCTGACAATGTCTAATTTCATTTTAATGGAAATCTATAAGTTAAATCAAAAAATGTTAGCACTATAACTACTATGAAAACCGCTATGCACACGAAAATAAAGACCCTGAATACGGGCGAATCCGTTTTTACGTGCATGAAGTAATTCGTCACGAGCAGCGATTTTACTATCGCTATCGCAAGCGCGGTTACCACGGTCAGCCCCGCGAGATTGAATCCCGCAAGCGCTACCGTTATTGTCGTTAGTCCTACAAGCCCCGCCCAGACGAGTATGTACAATCCGTATCCCGGATGCTGCTGTGTATGTGTGTTTTCGCTCATTGTATTTTCATTAATGAATTAAGTAGAACAGCGGAAATAAGAATATCCAGATTATATCCACGAGGTGCCAGTATAATCCCGCGTTTTCAAGCCTCTGAAAATTGTCAAACGTCTGCTTGCCTTTCAGTATGAATACAACCATGAACCCGATGAATACAAGCCCGACGATTACGTGAAGAGCGTGCAGACCCGTCATTACGTAATAAAGCCCGTAAAAAATAACCTCGCCGTCCGATAGGTTCGCCATCTCGGGTCCTTTTGGATAAATTCCGTGTCCGATTTTCGCGCTCCATTCAAAATACTTGTTTACAAGGAACGCGCCGCCCGCCACAATCGTAAATAAAAGCAGATAAACGCTGAAACGCGTCTGCTTCCTCTGTAGTGCCGCTATCGACAACGCTACGGTCAGGCTGCTCGTTAGCAGCAGTATGGTATTAACGGAGCCGATGAGCGTGTCAAGATGCATTGCCGCCACCTTGAAGTTATCAGCGTACATGTACCTGTATGACGCGTATAGTATGAACATCCCGCCGAACAGAAGCAGTTCGGTAAGAAGAAAGAGCCACATCCCCATCTTGGAGCCTAGGTCGTCCCGATGGGCGTGTCCGTGATTTAATGTTGCTTCGTTATTCATGTCAATGACTTTTCCCGGGTTTAATTAAATTGTCTCTGTAATATGGTCCGTGCTCGACCACGGGTATTTCTTCGAAATTCTCCAGCGTCGGTGGCGTGTCAACCTGCCATTCGAGAGTAGTGCCGCCCCACGGATTCTTTTCCGTAAGCCTCTCCTTCTTAAGAAGAGCGCGAACGAGATTTATTATCAGTATTAAGATTCCCGCGATTAATATCCAGGAACCGACTGTCGAAATTATGTGGTATATTTTATATTCGGGCAGATAATCGTAATACCGTCTCGGCATCCCGAGATATCCCATTATGAACATCGGAAAATACAGCGTATTGAAACCGACAACGAATAGAAGCAGTCCGAGTTTTGCCGCTCCCTCGTTGTACATCTTTCCGAACATCTTCGGGAACCAGTAATGAAGACCGCCGAAGAATAGTAGTCCCATTCCGCCGAACATTACGTAATGAAAGTGCGCTACGACGAAATATGTGTCCGTCAGGTGAATGTCCGTGTTCAATGAACCGAGAACGAGCCCCGTAAGACCGCCGATTGAAAACACTATTATGAACGCGACAACGAACAGAAACGGAGCGCGCGTTTCTATCGAGCCCTTGTACATCGTTGCGACCCAGTTGAAAATTTTAACGCCGCTCGGTATCGCGACTATAAAAGTAAGAAACGAGAATATCGCGCGCGATGTGTCGCTGATTCCCGTCGAGAACATGTGATGACCCCATACAAGATACCCGATGAACGCGATAGCCAGCGATGACATCGCTATCGGCCCGTAACCGAATATGTCCTTCTTAGAAAACGTCGGAATGATTTCCGATACAAGTCCCATCGCGGGAAGCACCATTATGTAAACCGCGGGATGAGAATAAATCCAAAACAGATGCTGGTATAGCAAAGGATCGCCCCCGAGCGCGGGGTCGAATATCCCGATTCCGAAAAGCCTCTCAGCCATTATAAGCACGAGCGTTATTCCAAGTATCGGCGTCGCCAGCAATTGTATCCACGAAGTCGAATAAAGCCCCCATACGAAAAGCGGCATCTTAAACCACGACATACCGGGACACCGCATCCTGTGTATCGTAACGATGAAATTCAGTCCTGTCAGGATTGAAGAAAATCCGATTACAAATGCCGCGAAAACCGCAAGCGTAACGTTCGACTGCGTCCTTAAACTGTAAGGCACGTAAAACGTCCAGCCAGTGTCGATTGGACCGCCGCCCACGAACAATGACAATATAACCAGTAACGCCCCGAATATGTAAAAATACCAGGAGAGAAGATTCAGACGCGGAAACGCGACGTCCTTCGCCCCGAGCATTATCGGTAGAAAAAAGTTTCCGAATACTACGGGTATTCCGGGAATTATAAATAAGAATATCATTATCACCCCGTGAAGCGTGAAGAGCGCGTTGTATGTCTGCGGATTTACAATCGTCTTGCCCGTCGAGAGCATCTCAAGCCTCATAAGAAACCCGATTGTCATAGCGACGAGAAAGAACACTATCAGCGATACAAGATATAGTATCGCTATTCTTTTGTGGTCCGTCGACAACAACCAGCCGAGCAGCCCTTTGTGCTTTCCCTTGTATTCAAGGTATGAAACGTGATCCATTTAATATATTAATTTTTCTTTTTTCTGATTATGAGCACAGTTACGAATACTCCCAATAATATTAGTATCCCGCCGCCTGCCACGCGAGTGACGTCAAGCACGTACTTTTTTCCCTCAGGGTCGTAACTGTAGCAAAGACTCACTACTTTTGATATCGTCGTCCCGACCTTTCCTTCCGACGCTTCCATTATCCCGAGTTTCAAATCAAGCGGAAGGAAACTCGTTCCGTAAAGATATCTCGTGATTTTTCCTTCGGGCGAGAGCAGCGTCAGGACTCCGGAATGAACATAGTCGTTGTCCTTCTTGAAATACCTGAATCCGACCGCGTCCGTAAGTTTCGCTATAGTCGCGCTGTCGGCTGTCAGAAACCGCCAGTCCCCGTCCTGCAGTTTCCTGCGTTTCAGAAGTTCGAAGTAATTCTTTTTCTTCTCCGCTGCGGTTGTGTATGTCTCTGTCGGGTCGAAACTAACCGTTATTAGTTCGTAATCCTTTCCGGGAATAAGGTCCGTCAGGTCAACGGTCTTTGCAAGACCCGTTAACAAAGGACTGCAGATCCCGGGACACCTGTAATAAACAAGCGACAGCACGATGGGCTTGCCCGCCGTTAATTCGCTGAGAGTTACGGACTTGCCTGTCTCGTCTGTCAGAGTTATGTTTAGCGGAACCATCTGCCCGTATTTCTCGTCCACGCCGACGGGCGATATCTTGTCTTCAGACCTTGCATTGCCTGCAAGGGCTAAAGCGGCTAACAATATTAAAAATATTCTTTTCAATTTAGTTAATGTTAAAACATTCCTTTTAAGTACTGGAATAAAATGCTCCATTCTTCGGTTGTGACGGATGATAACTGACTCCCGAATCCTTTTGACGATGGATTCAAAGACACAAATTTAACAAAGGCGGATTCATTTTCATTCCACTTCGTGTAAGACGCCAGCGCGTTGACCGACCTCCCGATGTCAGGGCTTATTCTTTTGAATATTTCCGCGCCTCTTGAATTCCTGTCGTTCTTTATGGAATTTATTATGCTCTCCGTTTTCGCGTCCTGCTGTTTTTTCTCATCAAGCATAAGTTCTGTTGCAGTCTTCACGGGTATCTGCGACGGGAGTTTCATCCCTTTCGAAAGGCTGTAAGCGTTATCAACATCGGTAATTTCCTTATTATCTATTGCGGGAAAATCATTCCTGAAAGTTCTTATGTATAAAATCAGATTGATTCTTTCTTCTGGAAGCAGGTTGCTGTATGACGCCATTCCCCTGCTCGTGATTCCTTCCTGCAAAGTCTTGTACATTTTCGAGAACTCCTGTCCGTTCGTCCATCCCTTCGCGTCGTGGAAATTCCTCGGCGGAGGATTCATTGTCTTGCCCGCGGGTCCGTCGCCCTTGCCGTCGCTTCCGTGGCAACTTGAACAATTTGTTTCATACAGTTTCTTACCCGCTTCTGTTTTCTCTGCGGAAACAACTACCGCGGAAACAAGGTCGAGCGGAGGAGTGACGCTCCCTTTAATTACAGGCAAATCGGCAACAGGCTTGCTCGTATCGCCCGTCAATGATGGCGGTATAAGGCTGTTTTTTGAGAACGTCTCAAGATTTCCCAGATACAGGTAGCCTGCAATCACAATTATTATTAATATTCCAACATAAAACAAACCGAAAAATCCGAGAGCGATTTTCTTCTTATCGATTATTTCAAGATTTATGTTGTCGTTTTGACCTATCATATAAAATGATTTAAAATTATAAATGAAAATCCAGTCCGCGCTGAAGTTTTGGATCGCCAACAGCCACGAGATTGTGCTTTTTCGTCTGATAATAAAATGCAAGTATCACTATTCCGACTACGAACAGCGGAAAACCGAGTTCGTAAAAACTGAATACCACCGTCTTGCTGAAAGTCGGCATTATCAGCCAGTACAAATCAAAGAAATGCGCTATCAGTATGAATATCGATATCTGCTTGAGCCTTTTCGGGTCCGACTTCGACGGCTGCGATAACAGCCCTGCGTACGGGATAACGAATCTCACGAAAATTAAAATTATGGAAATGTATTTCCAGCCGCCTTCCCACCTCATAACGAACCAGATTGACTCCTCGGGAATGTTCGCGTACCAGATTAGGAGGAACTGACTGAAAGCGATGTAAGCCCAGAAGTTCGTTATTGCGAACATCAGCGCGCCGAGAGAATAATAATGGTCCTTGTTTACTCCGGGAATAAGATATCCGGCTTCGTTGAGAGATACTGAAGCGTATGTCGTCGCCGCAAGCCCCGCTAACAGCGTCGCCGATATGTAATAAACCCCGAATATAGTTGAATACCAGTGCGGCTCCAGACTCATTATCCAGTCGATTGAAAGAAGAGTAAGACCTATTCCCGCCACAGGCATGAACGCCGCCGATAACTTGACGTTCGTTCTTGTAAGCCCCTGCTCCATCGATTCGTCCTGCTTTCTCGAGTTGCGCGTGAACAACGCGTAGAACAAGTAAAGCACCAGGATTACCCCTATAGTTCTTCCTATGAAAAATGGAATGTTAAGATATGGCGATTTGCCCGAAAGAAGTTTATCCGCGGAAACAACTTCGGGATGCGTCCAGTGAAAAAGCATTCCGAGCATCAGGAACAACGGTATCGCGAACACAAGAACAAGCGGAAGTGATGACGCGATGAACTCGCTTACCCTCCTGAACGGCACGCTCCACACAGCTCCCGATATGTATTCAAGTGCTACCAGAGCCAGCGCGCCAATCGCTATGCTCGCGAAGAACGTTAGTCCTATTATGTTGTTGAACGCCTCGCGCCTCGGGTCAAGTATGTACGATACCGCTATCAGCAGCAGTCCTATTCCCGCGAACAGGAATCCTGCATTCTTAACTTTATCGGGTAATTCCTTTTTTTGATATTCCATTATAAACCTTCGTTATTTTTTCGTTTCTAAATCTGTGTCTTTCGCGTTTAGCGAGCGTTGAAGAACCCTGATATAATGAATTATCGCCCACCTGTCGTCCCGCGTTATCTGCTTGTCGTACGACGGCATTACGTTCTGTCCGTTCGTTATAACGTGATATATGTTGCCGTCCGGCCAGTTCCTCACCTTGTCGCTGTGAAGCGTCGGCGGATTCGGAAATTGTCCGTTCAGGCGGCTGTCGCCCTTCCCGAAATATCCGTGGCAGGGACTGCAGTATGTGTCGAATCTCATTTTTCCCCTGTCAATAACTTCTTTCGAGAACGGAAGGGGATTGGAAAGATTTCTGACAACCGAATCAGGCTGACTTTTGAATTCGTACGGCGTGAATCCTCTCGCCACGGTTCCTTCGACTGGATTCCTCATTCCGAAACCATCGGTGAACATCGCGTTCTGCGACTGCGAAGACAATCTGTCCTGCTCCGCCATCCACGTGAAAGGAGGCATGTATAACAGTTTGTTCAGTGTGAAATACGTCACCCCCGCCGTGACCATCGCTATTACAACGAGCAGTCCTATGAACTTCGGGTCGAATACCCTAATGGGTTTCCTTTCAGGCTCGTAAAATATTTCTATATCCTTTGCTCCGGCGCGGGAAAGAAAATCCGTGACCTTGCTTTCGTCGAAAAGCGGGTCTATCGCGGTAACGTTTAGCCCGAACCTGTCAGAAGATACGTGCTTCATGTAATTCGTGTCGTGCAGCGGATGTGCGTTGTTCGGAAATTTAAAGAATAATGCTATCAATACCGCTACCGTTCCTACCGCGGCCGAAAGAACGGTCACTTCGAACGTGACGGGTATAAAAGCAGGCCACGAAAAGAACGGCTTACCTCCGATTATAAGAGGATAATCAACAACAGAAACCCAGTACATGAACATGAACGCGAATGCCGCGCCCGAAAGCCCGATGAACAGCGTTACCAGCCCGATTAAAGACGGCTTTAGTTTCATCGCGCTTTCCATTCCGTGTACGGGATACGGAGTGTTGACGTCGAATTTCGTGTAACCTTCCTTTACAGCCTCTTCGGCTGCGTGAATTATGCTGTCGGGCGTATCGAAAAGCCCGCCTATGGAATATATTTTTTTATTCATGATGTCCGCCTCCCCTATGCGACGGCTGCGCTCCGTCAACAACCGCCTTTACCTCGGATATGGATACCGAAGGCATTGTCTTTACGAATATCAGCACATTCGTGAAAAATAAACCGAAAGAAAACATCAGTATTCCCAAATCGTAAATCGTCGGCGTGTACATTCCCCAACTCGAGGGTAGAAAATCCCTCGACAAAGATGTAACTATTATTACAAACCTTTCGAACCACATTCCTATGTTCACTATGATTCCGATTATGAACATCGGAACTATAGTAGTTCGGATTTTTTTCGACCAGAATAACTGCGGCAGAATAACGTTGCAGGAAACCATTATCCAGTACGCCCACGCGTAAGGTCCGAAAGCGCGGTTTATAAACGTGAACGTCTCAAACTGATTCCCGCTGTACCAGGCGATGAAAAACTCCATCGCGTATGCGTATCCGACCATCGTGCCGACCAGTATTATTATCTGGTTCATTCGCTCAAGATGCTTTATCGTGATTATGTGCTTCATGTTGAACGCCTGCCGTACAAATATCAATACGTTCTGAACCATCGCGAATCCCGAGAACACCGCTCCCGCTACGAAGTAGGGCGGAAAAATCGTCGTGTGCCATCCGGGTATTACGGATACAGCAAAGTCGAAACTTACAATCGTGTGAACCGAAAGAACGAGCGGCGTCGCGAATCCCGCGAGTATCATGTATGTCTTCTCGTAATGCTGCCAGTGCCTCGTGGAATGCCTCCAGCCCAGACTGAATATCGTGTATATCGTTTTCTTTAGTTTGTTGTCTGTCCTGTCTCTTAATGTCGCGAAGTCGGGTATCAGACCTATGTACCAGAAAACCAGCGATACGGTAAAATACGTCGATACAGCGAATACGTCCCATAAAAGCGGTGATGTGAAATTTACCCAGATGTGATTCGCGTTCGGGTATGGAAAGAGATAACCGTCAAGCCAGGCGCGCCCCGTGTGTATCGCGGGGAATATGCCCGCGCACATTACGGCGAAGATTGTCATCGCCTCGGCAAATCTCGCTATTCCCGTTCTCCATCTCTGCCTCAGCAGGAATAGGATTGCCGATATCAGCGTTCCCGCGTGCCCGATACCGACCCAGAAAACGAAATTGACTATGTCGAAACCCCATCCGACAGGCTGGTTGTTCCCCCAGACTCCGATACCCTTGTAAAAAGTCCAGACAAGCGCGCCCCCGCCGACAAGAAGCATCAGCGAGGTGATTGTAATCAGTATCTTCCAGACTTTCCCGGGTTTCGTGTCGAGTGGTTTTGACACCACGTCGTCTATCGCTTTCGCCGACGGCTGGCCGTCAACGACCGGTAACTCTTGTGTGTAATCAAATGTTCTCACTACGATTTCTTCTCCGGTTTTATATTTCTTAGTTTTGCTATGTATGTAACGTTCGGTCTCACGTTGATTTCTTCGAGAACGTGGTAACCGAGTTCGTGATTTCTGTGCTTCGCGATTTCCGAATCCTTCTTCGTAAGATCTCCGAACACTATCGCGTTAGTCGGACACGCTTCCTGACACGCCGTCTTTACCCTGTCTCCGTCGAGTGCGCGCCCTTCCTGCGTTGCATGCTGCCTCTCGTCCATAATTCTCTGAACGCAAAACGTGCATTTCTCCATTACGCCCCTTGAACGTACCGTAACTTCGGGATTGTGAAGAAGGCTCAATGACTGCTGCTCGTAATATCCGTCCGCGAGATTGTTTCTGAAATTAAAATAATTGAACCTGCGGACCTTGTAAGGACAGTTGTTTGAGCAGTATCTCGTTCCGACGCACCTGTTGTAAGCCATCTGGTTCAGACCGTCGGGACTGTGATTCGTCGCCGCGACGGGGCATACGTTCTCGCACGGCGCGTTGTCGCAGTGCTGGCAGAGCATCGGCTGAAAACTTACTTTCGGGTCATCCGACTTACCCGCGTAATACCTGTCTATCCGAAGCCACATCATGTTGCGGTGCTTGCCGACCTGTTCCTTGCCTACAACGGGAATGTTGTTCTCAACATTGCAAGCCGCAACACAGTAATTGCACCCCGTGCATTTGTTTAGGTCAATCGACATCGCCCATTTTGTCGTCGTGAATTCGTACGACGGAACAATGTTGAATAAATGCGTTTCGCTTTTCTCTTCTTTCAGGAATTTCGGGTTCTCTACGTATTCTTCGTAAACGCCTTCCATTATAATTTCCCGCTTCAGGTGTATGTCATTGTATCTTTCGTGGTCTATCGGATATTGCTCCTGCGTGGATATGATTTCATACGTTTCTCCTGCCTTGCTTATTGTGCAGTCCTGATAAAGCCAATCGGATACCGCAGGATTCTTCCGCATAAGTTCTATTGAATTGAAACCGACATTGTTTCCTATTACTCCCGCTCCTGTCCTGCCGTAGCCGAGGTCGATTGATACCACTTCGTCAGCCATTCCGGGCTGAACAAATACCGCTGCCTTGAGCGTCCTGTCTCCTGCGGATATTTCAACGAGGTCATTGGTCTTTACTCCGAGTTTTTCCGATGCAGCGGGCGATATTGAGGCATAGTTGTCCCAGACAACTTTCGTTATCGGATTGGGCAATTCCTGAAGCCAGCCGTTGTTGGCGAATCTTCCGTCTCCGATGAAATTGCTTCTTGTGAGAGTCAGTGTCATCCCCGTCGCCGCTTTCATTGCGGGCGCGGGATTAAACTCCTCGTTCTTAAACGCAAACGTATTGTCCGCCTTTTCGGTGAAAGTTACTACTCCGTCGTGAAGTGAGTTGTTCCAGAAAGTTTTGAAATCGGTCTTCGCGCCGAAAGAAGTGTAAACCGTCTTTTCCCAGTTCGACTTTATATAATTCATGTAATCGTTTTCCGTGTATTTCTCAGGGCTGTCCGAAATCCAGTTCAGAAGCACGGCTTCCTTTTGACGTGTCTTGTAAAGCGGCGCTATCATCGGCTGCTGAAGACTGTATACACCTGTTCTCGTCTTAAAATCGCCCCAGCCCTCAAAGTTATGACTGATGCCGAGCGCGTATGCGCTTTCAGACGTAGTCTCGTTCATCTGCTCCGACATCGTTATCACGGTTTCCACTTTCTTCAGTGCTTCGGTGTATTTATAATCCGAAGAGAAATGATAAACGGGATTTGTATCGAAATGAATCGCAACTCCTACGGTTCCTGAATTCATCCTGTCGGTAAGCGTCTCAATTTCCTTGCGGGGAGTGAGAGGCATCACCGGCGTTTCAGAATAATCTTTCGAGTATAGTCTCGTGTTGCCGAGCAAATCGTTTAGTTTGTTGACGGCGATGTGAGTCGACTCGGGCAGGAACGCACCTGCAAGCACGATTGATTTGCCCTTGTTCTTTAGCAGGTCCTCAACAAGACCGTTAACAACTTCCTTTTTTAGATAGTATTTGTTTATGAAATCGTTTATCGGCGATTTGTTTTCACCCGCCGCCGCTATAAGAGCGTATACAAATTCTTCTATCGCGTCTGTTCTGAGTTTAATCCTGTAATCCGCATTCGCCCCCGTTATCGTGTAATTGCCCTCAACCGCGTAAAGTCTGTTGAATCCCTTTTTTCGGGACGAACTGTCTCCGCCGATCGTCAACTGCATCGACTCTTGCAATACGTCTTCCTTCATCACGTCACGGCGCTCTGCGAACATTCTCATCGCTTCGACCGGATTGCCTTCCTTACCGAGAAAATCCGATTCAAGAGAAACTATTATCTTCGCTTCCTTCCAGTCAATTACGGGAAGCCCTTCTTTTCCGAATGACTTTTTAAATGCGTTGATTTTGTTCGACTCGTTCACGAGTTCGTAAGAATAAAATTTCGACGTCGGATACTTTGCAGTGAAATCTTCAAAAAGTTTTTTCAGCGATGGAGAGTTTACCGTGTGGCTGATTACAGCGATTTCCTTTCCCGAGGACGACGCTTTCTTAAGCGTATCAATAATCTTCGCGTCAATGTCTGCCCAGTTCGATGCCGTGAAATTTCCTGCTCCGGTTTTAATCATCGGCTCTTTTATCCTTGAGGGTTCGTACAGGTTTAATATGCCCGCCTGTCCCGTAGCGCAAATCTTTCCCCTGTTAATCGGATGGTCGGGATTACCGTCAACCTTTATAGGTCTCCCTTCACGCGTCTTGACAAGTATGCCGCAGGCGTTTGAGCAGGATGTGCAAGTCGAAGCGTAAAAAGAAGGATTGCCGACGGTAACTTCCTCGGGCTTCTTGTTGTATGGAACTATCGCTCCCTTGTCGCGGTAGTCCGAACATGCCGTAGCCGCCAGCGCGGCTGACGATGCGAGAAGAGTGAGAAATTTTCTTCTGCTCAGCCCCGACATTTCGCGCTCTCCCGAATTTACGGGAAGTTCATCCGCGAATTCCTTTTCCTTCGCCTTCAAAAATTCAGGGTCGCCGTTTAACTCGCTGAATCCCCGCCAGTAGTTTGCGTCCTTTTTATTTCCTTTATCGTCCATTTTTCCTTTCCTCGGTTGCGTTAAACGTTGCTTCTTTTTACTGATGCAGGGTTTTCCCTGACATCCGGCTTATTCCGCATTGAAATAAGTTTTTCCGCTCTGCTCGATATAAACCTGAACGGGAATTTTGCGAGAAGAAAAACGCCGAGTCCCGCCATTCCGGCTGCCAGCATAAATTTTTTTCTCTCGATTTTTACTTCGTTTAGTCTCTCGGAAACTTTCATTTTTATTTTGTTATACTTTTTGAATGCGTTTTAACGGTGACAGGCGGCACAGTATTCAGGCCCCTTCTTCAAGTTCGATTTTATCTCCTCGAAGTTCGATATCCGCGTCTCGGGCTTTCTGTGACAGGTAAGGCACGCGCCCATTGTGAACGAATTCGTCTGCCCGACAGTTTCCATCTGCTTGACGTCCCCGTGACAATTCGCACAGTCTATTCCCTTGTTTACGTGCGCGCTGTGATTGAAATAAACAAAATCGGGAACCTTGTGGATTCTTTTCCACTCAAGCGGTTTGTTCTTTTCGTAATGCTCTGTAAGTTTTTGAATGTCAGGCCTGTCTTTCCTCGCCAGCGTGTGGCAGTTCATGCAGACGTCTGCTGACGGAATCCCCGCGTTTCTTGACTTGTCCGCGCCCGTATGGCAGTACTTGCAGTCAATCTGCATCGTACCCGCGTGCAGTTTGTGCGAAAACTTTAACGGCTGCTCGGGCGTATAACCGATGCCGTTTCTCTCGGCGTATGTTGTGTAATACGTAACGGCGAATACCGCGATTATAACAAAAAGAATAACCGGCAGCCGTACTTTCAGATTGTAATCAAGTAGTTGTTTTTCCATAAAAAAATTTATACAAAAAAGAACAAATATTAAATTGAATAATTTAAATAATTATTTCATTCACCAAACTGATACATGGAGTTGTTATGTGTGTTTTAACAAAAACTTAATTATAAAAATTCGTGTTTTTGCTTTTTTTCCGATTTTTTTCATCATTCTTTCACGGCACTCGAAATTGCTGTTTAAATAATGATATATTGTTCCTTATACAAAGACAATTGAAAAAATAATTTTATTTCTTTAGTATGACGCTATCGGTTTGCGCAAATGGGATTCGGGAAAGTAAACTCCAAAGAAGTCTTTTATTGTATCGGAAGCCGTTGCCGGAAAAAACCTATGTAAAAACTAGTTTAATAGATGCGGTGTTACTGCCCGGACATTCACTTTGGTCTTTTCTTTCTGAACTTAAAAAATAACTCACGCCCCGCCCTTGGTTTAATTGAATTATAAGCGGTCTCAAAAATCTCCGTCACAAAAAAAGGAGTAAAATATTTTCCGTATTCTTCTTTGGTGCCTCCGTGCGGCGGCTCGTCTTTTCCGAATTCGTGGTTGAACAGCAAACCGACGATTTTTCCGCTGTCATTAAGCAGACTAAATACTTTTTCCGCGTACTCCGAACGCCGCCTTCTTTCAATTGCGCAAAAGAATGTCTGCTCGACAATCAGGTCGTACTTGCCATCGTGTCTGAAGAAGTCTTCGTTTATAATTTGCGAACGCGGAAAGCCGGGAAATCTTTTGATGAATCCCTCGATGGCGACCGTCGAAATATCCAGCACGTAAACATTTCTGAATCCTTTCAGAAAAAGATACTCCGCTTCATACGCGTTCCCCGCTCCGGGCACGAGTATCCTCATCCCCCTGTCCTCAAGTTGGTCAATGTAATCTTTCAATGGTCCGGAAACGCTGCCAACATCCCAACCCGTTTCTCCTTCACGATATCGGTTATCCCAGTAAATTTTATTCAATGTTGTTCGTTAAATTATATGATTATTTTTGTATCTTTGAAAATCCTTCATATGCATAAACATTTAAAATACCAATCAGGTTTACTGTTTTATCATAGAGAATAAATTATACCTCACAACTTTAAATAATTTGTGCTATAATAATTTATTATGGTCGAGAACTACTATTACGAAAACAGAGAAGAGATCAGGAAAAAGGTAAAAGAGAAGTACAGAAAAGATAAAGAATACAGGGAAAAATTGAAAAAGTATTACAGGGAAAAGTATCATGCCGACCCTGAATACAAACAGATGACGTTAGAAAATGCCCGTAACAGGTATTACAATGACCCGGAGTACAGGGAAAAGACGATACAGCGGGCTAAGGAAAGAGCTGAAAAACTAAAAAAACAAAAGACTAAAAAGAAAAAGAAATAGTTTTTTGTTTGCCTTATTTCCGAAAAATTAAAATTCTTTTCAGTGACATTCGCCGTATCGATTAGGGCAGTTTCCAGACGCGGAGGAATTTTTTTAATGTCGGACTGCGTCTCGTTCAAATGAATTCACTTTGAATTTTAATTCCCGTGGCCTGAATCATTTTTTTTGGTCAAAAGGAAATCTTTGTGCTTTTTCGCTGCTTCAGAAATCCGAAATAACACCGATAACTTAGAAATGCCGCCTTCCGGTCCCGGAATTTCAATGTTTTTTTGAAATGCTTCTTTTATTTTTTTCAGGAGAAAATAAAAAACGGGAAGCCGTTAATAACTTCCCGCAGGTATTAAGTTAAGGAGAACTTGTGAACATTACTTTGCCGTAACCGATAACTCGAGGTTAAACACATCGCTTATCATCTTGTCGCCGAGGTTCTCGAAAAACTTTCCTGAACCGTATTTAACGTCCCAGTCTGTCCTGTCTATGCCTACATCCGCCTTGAATTTCAGCGTGTTGTTTTCAATCTTTATTTCTGCAGGAAAGGTTATGCTCTTCGTTATGCCTTTAATAGTCAGGTTTCCTGTTACCGTGGCATTCGCATTAGGTTTATCCGGATCTTTAATCTCCGTTACGTTGGTGATTTCGAATTTCGAAACGGGATGCTTCGCCGCTGAAAAGAAATCGTCCGACTTCAGGTGGTTCACAAGTTTGTCGTTCATTGCCTTATCGGTTAAATCCAGATTCTTAATGCTCTCCATGTTAATTTCTACAAAACCGCCCGTCAGTTTTCCGTTGTCGACGTGCACTTCGCCTTTGGAAATATCAATCGTGCCGTGATGCTGACCCGTTACTTTCTTGCCCAGCCACTTCACGCTGCTTTTTGTAACAGATACCGCCAGAGCATTTCCCTTTTTCACTTCCGAAATGTTTTGCTTGCCCCCGACCTTTACTTCGTTTTCCTGCTTTCCGCAGCCTGATACAACAAATGCCGATACTATAAGTATTGCAATATATATATTTAGTTTTTTCATTGTTTTAATTTAAAAGTTATAAAAATCGTTTCCCCTGAACTTGTCCAGAAGTTCATTTAGTTTTTCAGCCTGCTTCTCCGTTATACCGTGAAACTGCTCTTCCCACTGGTCCGATTTCTTGTCCATTTCGGCAAGCAGGTCGAGACCCTTCTTCGTTATAACAACATCCACAGCCCTGCGGTCTTTTTCACAGGTCTTCCTGTCCGCGAGTTTCTTGTAAACCAGTTTGTCCACAATCCTCGATGCGTTCGAAGCCTTGTCAAGCATCCTGTCGATTATCAGGTTTATGGAACACGGATTCGGATACTGCCCGCGCAATATTCTGAGCACGTTGTACTGAGGCAGGCTCAGACCGTAAGGCTTTAAATAACCCGATTGTATTAAATTCATCCAGCCGCCCGTGTAAAGAATGTTTACTATTACTTTCTGGTACGGGTTCTTGAATGCTTTCTGCTTTATTTCGTCTTCTAATCTGACTGACATATTTTTTTATTTACATGTATATACATATATGTAGCGTAAAAAGTTCCACACGTATAAAACAAAATCAATTTAATCAGGTTTTTAGAATTACTATTTGTCATTTGCTTTTCATGAAAAAATATTTATTTGGAAAAAGTCAATTATTAATATCATACTTATTTAATAATTGTTTTATACGAGACTATTGTATATTTTTAGACACAATATTCAGGCATGAACAATGAGAAAAACCCCAATATGGTCCTGTCGGTAAAGGTTACCGTCTTTTATTTTGTTCTCGGCCTCCTTTTCCTTATTTTCATGAGCACTTCAGAGAAAACTTTTTTCGGAAGTTGGATACTCGGACTTTCCTTCTTGCTGTTGAGTTCTCTGATTTTTTTCTTCGCCATCGGACTTTTTCTTAAAAAGGAAGACAGGGTCTCGGGCACGGAAAATGAGAAATACATCAAATATAAAGAGATGTATGATGCGGCTTACCAGGACAAGATAAATGCGGAAATCATGAACGCCGCGAAATCCCAGTTTCTCTCCAATATGAGTCAGGAAATCAGGATTCCAATGAGCGGAATAATCGGCATGACCGAACTTATTATGCTCACCAACCTCACGAAAGAGCAGAAAGAATACGTCGATATTATTAATTTTTCATCGAGCACGCTTCTCGCAATCATAAATGACATTCTTGACTTTTCTAGAATCGAAAGCGGAAAACTCAAACTCGAAAACATCGAGTTCAGCATTAAGGAACTTATAAATAAAACATCGCAGATTCTCGACTTCGAGGCGCGCAGAAAAAAACTCACTCTTAAAGTGGATATATCTCCGAACATTGACTACAACATCTTCGGAGATCCTCTTAGAATCAATCAGATTTTAATCAACCTCACCAAGAACGCGGTAAAATACACCGAAGCAGGCGCGGTCAGCATATCTCTTTTCGAAAAGAGCCGCACGGAAGACACCGCAGTGCTGAGATTCGTCATAAACGATACAGGCGTCGGGTTCACGCCCGACAAAGTTGAATCTCTTTTCGGACTGCCGGACAGTGAAGGTAAGGTCAAACTCACGAAAGACTTCGAATACACCGGCGTTGGCTTCGGAATACCGATTGTCAGGCACCTTATCACGCTTATGGGCGGCGAACTGTTCGTTAATACAAAAACCGGCAAAGGCTCCACTATTACAATCGACATACCATTCAACACGACAACGGAAAAAGTTATTGTTCCGCCCGAGCCGGTTATAATGAAAAAGCAGTTTTCGGAAGAAAAGCAAAAGGATAAGAAAGAGGTCAACATTCTCATCGCCGAAGACAACATCGTTAACCAGAGGCTCGTGAAAGAACTTCTCATCAGGAAACACTACGACGTGACCATCGTCGAAAACGGTCTCAAAATTTTTGATGTCCTCGAAAACAAGAAGTTCGACATTATACTCATGGATATTCAAATGCCCATTATGGACGGCCTTGAAGCCACATCTATAATAAGAGAAATTGAAAAGGGCACGGGAAAACACATTCCAATTATCGGAATTACCGCCTATGCCGTAAAGGCGGATAAAGACAAATGTCTCTCTGCGGGTATGGACGACTACATGTCGAAACCTTTCGTCAAGGAAGAATTTTACAGAATGATTGAAAAGTATTTACAATAATTTTTATTTATATGTTATATTTAAAGGCGGGCGCGTTCCCGCCTTTTTTAAATGGAAAAAAAGAACACTACGAATAAGGCCGAAATATTGTGCTATCATTGCGGTGATGTGTGCAGGGATGAATCCGTAGAAAAAGGCGGACTGCATTTCTGCTGCTCGGGCTGCAAACTCGTTTATGAAATTCTACGCGAGAATGATCTCTGCAAGTATTATGAACTCGACGAAAAACCCGGAATCACCCCCTCCGTGAGAAGCAAAGTGAAGTATGAATTTCTCGACGATGAACAGGTGAAGAAACAGGTGCTGGCGTTCAGCGACGGTAAAATGTCAGTGGTAACTTTTTTGATTCCTCAAATGCACTGCAGTTCCTGCATCTGGCTGCTCGAGAATATGCACAGACTCGACGAAGGCGTGACTTATTCGAGAGTCGATTTCCCGAAGAAAAAAGCGACAATAAAATTCAACGAGGAAAAAACATCTTTAAGAAAAATCGCCGAACTTCTCGACTCCCTCGGTTACGAGCCGTCAATAAGTCTCGACGCTGCGGAGAAAAAAATCAGAAGCGACCACACTAAAAAACTTTACTATAAAATCGGCGTCGCGGGTTTTTGCTTCGGTAATATTATGCTCCTTAGTTTTCCGGAATACCTCGGGCTCGAAAAACTTTCCGACCCGGAGTTTCATAAACTCTTCGGATTCCTTAACCTGCTGCTTTCACTTCCCGTGTTCTTTTACTCGGCTTCGGAATATTATATCTCCGCTTTCAAAGGACTAAAGAATAAAGTTATCAATCTCGACTTTCCGGTTTTCCTCGGCATACTCGTTTCGTTCATAAGAAGCCTCTATGAAATCGTTTTTCAGACGGGAGCGGGATACATGGATTCGATGGCAGGCCTTGTTTTTCTTCTTCTCGTCGGGAAAGTCTTTCAGAGCAAGACATATGACTCGATGAACTTCGAAAGAACGTACAAGTCCTACTTTCCTCTTTCCGTGACCGTCATCAAGTCAGGGACTGAAACTACTATACCGCTTGAGAAACTGAAAATCGGAGACAGAATTTTAATTCGTAATAACGAGATTATTCCTGTAGACTCGATTCTGTTCAGAGGAGACGGCAGCATCGATTACAGTTTCGTTACCGGCGAGTCTTCTCCCGTTCCCAAAGTGCTCGGCGAGATTATTTACGCCGGTGGAAGACAAACGGGAAGTCTGATTGAACTCGAAGTGATTAAAAACGTCTCGCAGAGTTACCTCACTGGATTGTGGAATAACGATACATTCAGAAAAGAGAAAGCAAGCAGTCTCAAAACTTTTTCAGATGTGATAAGCAAATATTTCACTCTTGTCACCCTGATTCTTGCATTCGCAGGCGCCGCGTACAACATGCAGGAAAGTCCGGATAAGGCGTTTAATGTTTTTACCGCCATACTTATCGTCGCCTGTCCTTGCGCGCTTGCTCTTGCAATACCTTTCACGTTCGGAAATATAATGAGAATCTTCGGGCGGAATAAATTCTACGTAAAGAACGCTTCTGTCGTGGAATATCTTTCAAGAACAACGTCAATTGTGTTCGACAAGACAGGAACTCTTACGCACAGCAGAAAATCCGACATATCGTTCTCGGGAAAGAAACTTTCCTCGAACGAACTATCCCTCGTGAAATCCCTCACGAGACAGTCCACACACCCGCTTAGCAGAAAAATTTATGAGTATCTTAAGAACGAAGAAACACGCGGTGTAGCGGACTTCGCCGAACGCGCCGGAAAGGGAATTTCGGGCAGGATTGGAAACGACTTCGTCGTGATCGGCTCTGAAGAGTTTGCCGCGGGAATGACCCCGGAACAAAACGGATTATCAGTAGAAAATTCATCGAGAGTTTACCTTTCGGTCAACGGCGAAAGTCTCGGTTATTTCAGCGTAAGCAATTCTTACCGCGAAGGTCTCGGTGAAACAATTACGGCGCTTGAAAAAAAACACGAACTTCATCTGCTGTCCGGCGATAACGAAAGCGAGAGACCTTTTCTCGAAAAATATTTCAGAGACCCTCTTCAAATGTACTTCAGGCAGTCGCCCGAAAACAAACTGAAATACATTAAGGCGCTTCAAAACGAAGGCTCGAGGGTGCTGATGGTGGGAGACGGGCTTAATGACGCGGGCGCGTTAAAACAAAGCGACATCGGAATTTCAATCTCAGAAAACGTTTCAAACTTCTCACCTGCCTGCGACGGTATACTCGAAGCGGAGAGATTTAATAAACTGCCCGACATCCTGAAACTATCGGGAGACAGTATAAAAATAATTATTACAAGTTTCGCCGTGTCGTTTGTTTACAATCTGGTTGCGCTTGAAATTGCTTTCCGCGGACTTCTTGAACCGATAATTGCAGCCGTTTTAATGCCTGTAAGTTCGATTTCAGTTGTGTTATTTTCAGTACTGTTGTCAAACTACGTCGCTAAAAGAAGAGGATTCGGATAATGTCTGTAATAGTTGTTCTAATTGCCGTGAGCGTGCTAGTTGCAGCGGGATTTCTCGCCGCGTTTCTTTGGGCTGTCAGGAACGGACAGTTCGAAGACAAATACACGCCGTCCGTGAGAATGCTCTTCGATGACGAAAAGATTAAAGAAAAACAAGAAAACAAATAAATTATTTCCCCCGATGAAAAAATTTGACCCGAGTGTAGCAATACACGATTACCTGGTTTTCGGAGAATTTGGAGACGTCAATCCGTCAATTACCGATTCTTCGACATTCACTTTCCTAAGCACCGATAAAATGGAAGAGATTTTCTCGCACGAAATCGAAGGGTGCTTTTTATACTCCAGACATTGGAATCCTATTAACAAGTACCTGTCGGATACGCTGGCGCGTTTTGAAAATACGGAATCCGCTCAGGTTACTGCTTCGGGCATGGGCGCGGTTAATTGCGCGATTATGCAGTTGTGCGGAGTGGGCGATGAAATCGTTTCGAGCCATACGATTTACGGCGGTACTTACGCTCTGTTCAAGAACTTCCTGCCGAAGTTCGGAATTAAGGTAAACTTCGTCGACATAACCGACCTTAAGCAGGTTAGAGAAGCCGTGAACGGAAAAACAAAGGTCGTTTACTGCGAAACAATCAGCAACCCCCTTCTTGAAATCGCCGACATCCCGTCGCTTTCTAAAATTGCGAAATCGAAAGGCGCGAAACTCGTCGTCGATAATACGTTCGCCCCGATGATTGTTTCTCCGAAACGCCTCGGAGCAGACGTTGTCATTCACAGTATGACAAAATATATTAACGGCACGAGCGACTGCGTCGCCGGTTGTATCTGTTCGACTCACGAATTTATTTCGCAGTTAAATGACGTCAACTCCGGCGCTTCGATGCTTCTCGGCACGGTGCTCGATAGTTACCGCGCGGCAAGCATCCTCAAGAACCTCCATACGCTTCATATTAGAATGAAGAAGCACGGCGAAAATGCGATGTATGTCGCTAAGGAATTTGTCAAACTCGGACTCGACACTTATTACCCGGGACTTAAAACCCACAGAGGTCATAAACTGCTGCGCTCGATGATGAATGACAATTTCGGTTTCAGCGGTATGATTGCCGTCGACGTAAAGAGCGAAAAGAAAGCCAACAAACTAATGGAGATGATGCAGAACGAAAAAGTCGGATACCTTGCCGTCTCTCTCGGTTATTTCAAAACACTCTTCAGCGCACCGAGCCACAGCACTTCATCCGAAATACCGGAAGATGAACAGGCAAAAATAGGTCTGGGCAAAGGACTCGTGCGGTTCTCAATCGGACTCGATAACAACATCGAGGAAATGTTCGGCAGAATTAAGAAGTGCATGAAGAAACTGAATATAGTCTAAAGGCTGTATTTATATCGTTTTCCTGCGTTACGGTTTGTGGTGTATAATGTGATAAATGCATAAAAAGTGGTTACGAAACTCAGCTTCGTAACCTTTTTATTTATAATGTTCAGGTGAAAATAATTCCCCCGGAAACCGGATTACTTTCACTGTACTTCCTTGTGTCTGAAACACGTTACCGTATGGTCGTTAACCATACCCGCTGCCTGCATGAACGCGTAGCATATCGTAGAGCCGACAAACTTAAACCCGCGTTTGATTAAATCCTTGCTCATTGCGTCCGATTCAAAAGACTTCGCAGGTATTTCCTTTATCGTCCTGAACCTGTTCACTTTTTGCTTCCCGCCCGTGAACTGCCATATGTACTTGTCGAACGTACCGAACTCTTTCTGCACTTCGAGAAATTTCCCGGCGTTTATTACAGCCGCGTGTATTTTTAATTTATTCCTGATAATTCCCGCGTCATTAAGAAGTTTTTCAATTTTTTTCTCTTTGTATTTCGATACCTTAACCGGGTCGAAATTATCGAATGCCTTTCTGAAATTATCGCGTTTGTTCAATATTGTGCTCCAACTTAATCCCGCTTGAAATGCGTCGAGTATCATAAATTCAAAAAGTTTATTGTCATCGTGCAGTTGAACTCCCCATTCCTTATCGTGGTACTCTATCATCAGCGGATTGCTTGATGGCCAGGAACAACTTTCTTTTTCTTTCATTTGTCTTTTAATATTTATGATGATTTATATTTTATGTTTAAACTATAGTCCGTATTTGTCTATCAGGTACACCAGTCCCGCTATCGCTGCCGCTCCCATCTGCATCTCCCGCCTGTTAACGCTTTCGAATACGTCGTTCGCCGAATGATGATGGTCGAAGTATCTCTGCGAATCCACTACCAGCCCTATCAGCGCCGCGCCCGAATTTCTCAGAAAACTTATGTCAACACCGCCGCCGCCCTTTTCAAAGTAATGTATCAGATAAGGAGTGAAAAACTCTTTAAAAATTCTTAATTTTTCCGTCTGCTCCCGTGTTCCGCTGAATGAAAAACCGTGCGGTATGAGCCCGCCTCCGTCAGATTCAATCGCGGCGATGTGTTTCTCGTTTTTAGTGGCTTCCGCGTAATAACGCCCGCCCTTCTGGTCAATTTCCTCGTCCATGAACGCTACCATGCGCAGCGTGTGACGCGGTTTTATACCGAGTTTCTGAAACAAGCGTAATACTTCAATGCTCTGCACGATGCCCGCTCCGTCATCGTGCGCTCCCTCGCCGAGGTCCCACGAGTCGAGATGCCCCCCGACCAGTATTACTTCCTCGGGTTTTTCCGTGCCCCGTATTTCTCCGATTACGTTGTGAGAAATGACGTCGGGATTCTGACGGCACGTCGTTCTGAAATAAAACGTCAGTTCTTCGTCTTCCGTTCTCATTCTGCTTAGTTCGTCCGCGCCCATAGTAGATATGCCTATTGCCGGTATCCTCGGTATGGAATCATTGTAACGCATTATTCCCGTATGAGGAAAATTATCAATACTCACCGTTGCCGAACGAACCACAACCCCGATAGCGCCGTATCTCGCCGCCTCTATAGCCCCTCTGACGCGCTGATCAACCGAACCTCCGTACCCGTTGTATGTCGATATTCCTGTCTGGTCCGCAGCGCGGTTGAAGAATACTATCTTTCCCTCAATGTTTTCCCGTCCTAACTTTTTCAATTCATCGAAACTCTTTACTTCGATTATCCTGCCCTTTACACCCTTATCTCCCGTTCCTTCCGAAACTCCTAGCGCGCAAACGTTGAATTCCTTTTTACCGGATATTCTTGATTCGGCATACGCGTATTCCTTATCGCCGCGTATCCAGTTTCGTACGGGAAACTCCTGCGTGTACACCCTGTCGAGGTTCATTTCCCCTAAAACCTTAAAAACCCAGTCAACCGCGTTTTCCGCCGCCTCTGAACCGGTCAGACGTCCGCCGATATTCTTGCAGAGATATCTCAGATTTTCATACGACTCGAAACTCACGAGAGCCTCGGAAAAAATATTTCTTATAACCAGTGAGTCTTCGGACTGAACGTTCGCCCCGGCTTTGTCGCCTGCTCCGATCAGGAAAACTATGGTTACAGCGATAAAAAGTACGTGCTTCATATTTGTTTTATTTTGAAAACGCAAATTTATCTAAAATACGAATTAAAAGAAACAAAGTTAGATTTTTAAACGGCTTTTCATTGCGATGAAAAGGTATGCCGCCCGGTTCGACCGCATTAAAAGCGAAAAATGGCTTGATTAAGGAATAAAATAGAAATAATTTATTTATATGAAGAAGTTTATTTATCTCGCTTTCATAATTTTGGGTATTGCTTTTTCGCTCGAGTTCGGCGGCTGCAATTACGTTTCGCACAGAACCGTATCCAGAAGTTCGGTCGGCGCGGATGATCCCGATCCCGATTATAATGTGTCTTTAAATTACGAGTATCAGGATTTTACGAATTTTATGTATATGGGAAATCGGTCGGAGACATTCGGTACTTTTTTTAATAAGTTCTTTTCCGCGGGAGAAGATTATGACGAAGCTCTGAAAGAATACAGGACCAGCACCATCGCTACTTATAACAGACGCCTTGACTCCCTTAATATTACTCCTCCTGTCCAGCAGTCTACGAAAGACAAGTTTACGAAAGTTATCGAAAGATGCTCGAAAATTATTCAATACAATAAGAATACAAGATATTTCGACCAGGCGGTCCTTCTCATCGGTCTGTCTTATTTTTATTCAAACGATTATCTTCAGGCGGAACGGAAGTTTGACGAATTCCTTTCGCGGCTCTCAAAAAGCGAGTTCACCGCGGATGCCCTGCTCTATCTCGGCAAGACAAAGTTTAAACTCGGAAAAAACTCCGAAGCCGAGTCGATTCTGAAAAACCTGCTCAACAATACGAACAAGGATGAAATAAAGTCTGAAATATTTCAGGAACTCGCGATTTACAACCTGTCCCGGAGAAACACACAGGATGCAGTCTCGTATTTCATTAATTCAATTGACCTCACAAAAGACAAGGAAATCAAAGCCGAGCGCCAGTTCATACTCGCGAAAATTTATTCCATTCACGATATCGGAAAGGCTGCGCAGGAATACAACCAGGTTTATAAGAACACCTCTAACTTCGATCTTGAGTTTTATGCGAAACTTAATGAAGCCAAGGTGCTGCTGTTGCAGAAAAGATTCGGAGAGGCGGACGAAATTCTCGGCAAACTCAACAAAAAATATATTGAATACCCGGACTTTAAACAATTGGTCGAACTTGAAATTGCTAATAAGGATTTCTATACTGACAATTATAAAGACGCTCGTTTAAAGTACTTTGAAATTATATCCGCTCATCCGGGCGGGAAAGCCGCGGCGGAATCGTATTATAAACTCGGCGAGTATTACGAGCACGTTAAAAAGGATTTCCTGAAATCACTTGTCTCTTACAAGAAAGCGTATGAAACAAGTCTTGCTCTCGATTATTACGAACTTGCAAGAAATAAATCCGGCATTCTCGACAGGTATTTCACACTTACAGCCGTTATTCACGATACGACTAAAATTACTATTCCTGAAGAAGAACCCGATCTCGCAAAATACAAACTTGATTACGAAGAAAGACATAATCCGGGCAAACGGGAAGAGATAGAGAATCCAAATAAAGGATTTAACGAACCGAAAGGCGGAGGCTTCATCGGAAAAGATTCAATCGGGTCAAACGAAGACTCCCTTAGCGAAAGCGGCATAATCCCGGAAAATATTCTGAAAAAAATTCAGAACGACAGCATTCCCGTTCCCGGAGATACAACAGGATTATCGAAAAATATCCCGGGAGATACAATCAAAGTGCCTGTTGTCAATGAAGATTCAATTAAAGCGGCTAAAGACAACTTGAAACTCGGGGCATATTTTGAACTTGCAGAAATTTTTTATTACGACCTGAAACAGTCGGACTCTTCAATTCATTACCTGAACACCATTATTTCTAATTACGATAATCCCGCCTGGATTAGCAAAGCGCTTTTTTATCTTGGCTCCATTTATAAATCGCTCGGCGACACGGTTAAATCATCGGAATATTTCGCAAGGGTTATAAAGGATTTTCCCAACAGCGTTTATGCTAACGAATCAAGAAAAAATCTCGGTCTTCCGATTGTAGAGCAATCTTTCGACGCCGCCGATTCTCTCGTGACGCAGGCGGGAATGTTTTTTGATTCGGGTAATACGGATAAAATGATTCCCCTGCTGCAGGAAGCGGTTTCCCTTTATCCCGAAAGCCCTGTCATTCCTAAAGCGATTTATACTCTCGGATGGACTTACGAAAACGTTTATTTGTCAAAAGACAGCGCCGTGAAATATTACTCTCGCCTTAAAGCCGAATTTCCTAATTCCGAATACGCAAAAACTGTTGCATCCCGTTTGGAATTCTATGAGTCGCTTGATAAAAAGGATACCGTTGTTAAAAAGAATGTGGAAAATACTGCGGATTCCTTGAACACCTCGAACGATTCCACGAATACCGGTATCCCCGAAGTGAAAGACTCTCTGAATATAAACCCGGAACAGAAACTTCCTGTCGAAGAGGAAAATAAAACCCAGGAAAAGAAACCCGAAAACAACGAACTTATAAAGCCTGAGGAACCTCCGTCGAAACAATCGGGGGAAGACGGGTAATCAAGGTTCTCTTGAGAACAGATATTTCATTCTTAACCACGCGAACGCGAACAGAACCAGCGTTATTGCCGACAAACTTATAATTTCTCCGCTTACGTTTCCGAAACCGGCCCCTGATTGGGTGATTCTGCTGAATGCCCTGAGATATGGAGTAACGGCGAATATCTTTGAAAAATACTGCAGGGGAACGGGAAGTGCGTACGAGGGAAACACATAACCCGAAATGAAGAATAACGGATAGGAAGTGAACGCGATCAAAATCAGCGCGACAAATTTTCTCTTGAAGAATGACGAAACGAAAATCGCTAGAAATATTGTAGAAAGTATCAACAGCAATGTTGCGAGTATTAATGCAGGCGCGCTTCCGAACAGATTAATCTTGAAAACGGGAAATATTACCGCGAAAAAGAACAGAGAATAAGCCGTGTACATTAGAAAATAAAAAAATGTCTTTCCGGCCAGCGCCGCGCCTGCGCTGTTTCCCGCTGCTGCCTTTATTTCACCTATCTTCTTATACTCCCTCTCGCGTGCTATGCACTCGGATAAACCTATGAGTAGCGTCTGGTGAAGAATCAGCACAAGCATTCCGGGAATAAGATAATCCCCGTATGTCTCGGGCGTGTTGAACATCGGACGTATGTCGCTCCGCACGGGCTCCGTAAGGTTTTCCGCTTCGCGTGAGTTGTATCCCATCGACTGTAAACATACTTTCCTGTTTTCCTCGTTGAATGAAGCCGCGACCTCGTTAACCGCTTTGTTTATGTCGTTCGATACAAGAAAACGGCTGGTGTTTAAATAGACCGTGAGAGTTACTGATTCTTTCGACTTGAGTTCTACGGATGAATTATGAGGAATGCAAACAATTCCGTGTATTTTCATGGAAGCCATCATGCTCTTTGCTTCGTTCATGTCGCCGGTGATTAGAACCGTTTCAAGCATTCTGCTTGTATTCATCCTTCGCGTAAACGTTTCCGAAAACTCCGACCTGTCCATATCAACTACCGCTACGGGCACCTTCTCGTCCGTCTTATAATAGTATAAAGAAGCATAAACGAAAGCGTAAAATATCGGCGCTATTATTATTATCATAAAAACGTCCCTGTCTTTGAGCACGACAGAAACTTCTCTCTGAAATATTTTGAATATATACTTAAGCATATTCTTCCGTCCCATCCTGCGCCCTCGTTTCGGTTTTAAGGAAATGCCTCTTGCGCAGGTAAAGTATTAAAAGCGTAAATACGATTGACAGAAGCGCGAATGCCGTAAGCGCAAGTATTTCAGGGAAAGCGGTTTTAACGGACGATTCCATTACTCCGATTTTCAAGTACGCGTCTATGAAATGCGTAAACGGCATCAACTGCGCAAACCAAACGTGCGGTCCGGGCATGGCCCTGAACGGATATACGAATCCGCTGAATATAAATGCCGGCGTGTTTAGAAACAGCGATATTTCCGCCGTGAACATGTAATTTCTTGAAAATGTCGATATAAGAATTCCGAAAAACACGCTCGAAACGGAAAAAAGAATGAACAATAAAGCCGCTCCAGTAAGCGAACCGGGAACATCAATCTTGAAAAAAGAATAAAATAATCCCGGTATCAGCAGCGCTGTCGCGGTATTAATCAGTAAATATGGAACTGACTTCCCCGCTAATAAAGCCCAAACACTTCCGCCCGCCGCTTCCAGTAAATTTCCGAAAGTTCCATGAGAAAATTCTGAACTTATTATTACCGCCGTAAGAAGCATTATCGCCATCTGCAGCATTACTGGTACTAATCCGGGAATTAGATAATTCAGATAATTGTAATTTGGATTGTACAGAGGACGGCTGTCGATTTTTACCGCGTTTAATATGTTCATTGCGGATTCTTCCGTGATTCCTTTTGAACGCATTTTCTTCAGCAGAACTCCTCCGGAAAACATTTTCGTGAACGTCAGAGCGTCCTTGTATACAGTGTTTCCCGTTATGAGATTTGTCGTATTGTTATATACAATAACACTCGCCGGCTTTCCGGATTTCGTGTCTTTTTCGAAATTGTAGGGGATTACAAATGCCGCGTATATGTTCCCGTCGAGAAATTCATTTCTTATATCCGCCTCTGACTGAACGTATTTCAGAATTTTCATCGAACCCGTTGATTCGATGAAGTTGATGTATGTTCTCGATAGTTCGCTGTTGTCGTAATCACAGACCGCTACGGGTATTTCACGAAGCACGCCCGTTTCATACACGTATGCGAAAAACGAGAACAAACTCACGGGCAGTAAGAACAGCATGAACAGATAAAATTTCGAACTCCCTATCCGCCTGAACTCTCTCTTCGCAACGTTAAATGTATAATTCATTTCCGGTATCCGCCGTATTCGTATCTCAGTTAATTTTTATATTTACCGTCATTCCCGGCCTGAGTCCCTGTATTTCTGATTTCGCCCTTAATCTTATTTCGAATGTCTTCAGGTCGAATTCTCCTTTCTGGTTCGTCGGCTTCCACGTTGCGTAGTCGCCGACCGGGGATATGTACGACACATAAAATTCATATTCAGCGTTTCCCAGCGCAGGAACCCTGCCTTTGAAAATAGCATCCTTCTTTACCTTTGCCATCTGGTCTTCGCGCATCTGCAGTATTACCCATTCGTCTTTAAGGTCTGTAACCGTAAATACAGGATATCCGGCTGATACTATCTCCCCGGGATCTGTGATTTTTTTGCTGATTTCCCCCCTAAGCGGACTGACTATCGTGAGTTCTTCTTTGTAAGCAAGTACTTCCCTGTACGTGTTTTCCGCCTGCCTGAATCCCGCGTCCGCCATGAGTATTTCTTCGCTCCGCGCGCCTTTTAGTACAAGGTCGTATTTTGCTTTCGCTGACTCCATCTGTTCGCGCGCCGCTTTGTATTGAAATTCTATCTGATCCTTTTCCTGAACGGATATGAGGCTGTCACGGTACAAATTCATAATTCTCGTATATGTGTTTTCCGCGAGTTCGAATTGATGCTTCGCCTGCATGTATAGTTTTTCCGCCATTTCCTTTTCTTCTGGCCTCGCGCCGTTTATCGCTATCTGAAGTTTCTGGTATGCAGCCTCCATTACGGATTTAGCCTGCTCGAGTTTTGCATCCAGTTCCTTGCTCATTATTGATGCCACAATCTGTCCCTTGAAAACCTCGTCTCCCTCCCGCACGTAAACACTGTCTATCCTGCCCGCTATCTTCGAGGAAACATCAACGTGCGTTGCCTCGACTATGCCGGTTATGTAAACGTCTTCCTGCTTGTTTGCTTTGCCGATTAATACAGCCGCGGATATTATTATTAATACGACTGGTATTGCAATAAGTAAAATGCTTTTTGTCTTTTTCATCAGTTTGTATCCTTATTCCATAAGATAAGAAAATTCATCGGCTTGCCCGACGTAAGATATAATTCGTTCATTGATTTGTAGTATTCGTATAGAGATAGTTTCTTTTCAATTCCGTTCTTTTCCGTCACCAGACGTGCGTCTATTACGTCGAGTGATGTGCATAAACCCGAAAGAAACCGTCCTTCCGTCAGGCGGAGATTCTCTTCCGCGAGATTTATAACCGCTTCAAGTTTATCGTACCTTGTTTTCGAGTTCTGAACGTCCTTGTAATTTTTTTCTATGACTAAATTAAGTTTGCTCTTCGTGTCTGATTCAAGATAATCAATCTCCTTGCTTACGTGCTTTGTCTGGCTGATTTTCTGGTAATCCTTGAATCCGTTAAAAAGATTTATGCTTCCCTGTATTCCGACAACCCATCTCGGCTCGAGAATCGAGAGGTATTTATCGAGTATTTCATACTTGCCGAAGAGATAGAATTTTGGAAGAAATTCCGAACGGTCTATGGTCAATTTCCCCTCTACCTGTTTTTTCTTTATTTCTATCATTTTTAATACAGGCTGATATGAGACGGCATTTTCCTTGAAATTGCTCAACGGCTCCTGCAGTTCTTTAAATACGAGTGAGTCGCATACATCTATCGGTTCACTGTCTTTGTAATTCAGTGAATTTCTTAATGCTGTGATTGCAAGATTGAACCTGTTCTCGTCGTCTGATAGGTTCCTTTCTGCTTCGGCAACGGCAACTTCCGAGCGAAGATACTGGTTCTTGGCGATGATTCCTTCTTCATATATCCTCTTGGCGTCGTTCCTGTGCTTTATCATTCCGTTCAGAACATCCCGCCTTACGCTTACTATGCTCTTTAATAAAACTGCGTTTAGATAATTTGAAATGACTTCCGATATTACTTCGTTTCTCGATTTGTCAAGTTCGGTTTCGGCAAGTTCAATTTCCTGTTCTGCTATATTCTTCGCGGATAATAGTTTGCCGCCCATGAACAAAGGCTGCGTGCCCGTCAGGGTTGCGTTCCAGTAATCCTGTTTTTTTACCTGGCTCTGAAATAATGGAATCTGCTTGCTCAAAGCGGACGAATACGTTCCTAACAACGCCGCCCTCTGCTGCTGCGTAAGACCGGGTCCCCCGAGCAGCACGTTATATACATTCGCGAACTCTACCTGATTTCCCGCCTGTATTCTTATCATAGCCTGACGAATCGGATCAAGGTCCATTACCAGATCATCGTTCATGTGATTGAATCCGCCGGTTAAGTTTATGCTCGGCAGGAAGTTTCCTTTTGATTCGTTGTATGACTTCTTTTTTTGTTCGACCTTTTCCGAATACTGTTTTACTTTGTCGCTTCTTCCAACGGATATTTCTACCGCGCGGCTTAAGGATAACTGCTGTGAAAAAACTTGACTGCTGACAAATAAAAGAATTATCAGATACTTGATTTTATTGGTTTCCATATTCTCACTATTCCTGATTGTGATTCAGTAATCCGTACTTCGATAAAAATTTTATGTTTCTTCTTACAAGGTTTAATGGGAATTCTTCGGGTACAATCGCCCACGATGTTATAAGATCCCTGAATGCCCCTAACAGAAAATGCCTGAATATGTTTACGTCGATATTCGGATTGAATACTTTTTTCTTTATTCCTTCCCTGACAATCTCTTCGCCAAGCCCCACGAACTTGTCGTAATACTCAGTGAAACTATCCTTGTTCCTCAGAAGCAGCCTCTGCTGCTCGTTTGCGATTACTATCGCCGTCGCGGAATTTTCAGTGAAAGAATCGAATATCATGTCTATCATCGCGTCATATTTCTCTACCATAGATAAATCTGAACGCTTGAAGAGTGAATCCAGATTATTGTATAGCGAACCCCAGATTTTCTCGAAAATTTTATTAAGTATATCATTCTTGTTTTTGTAATACACATAAATGCTGCCAATTGATACATTAGCCATTTCGGCAATCTTCGAAATCTTTGCATCATAAAATCCGGACTGTGCAAAGACTTCCGTCGCAGCCTTTAATATGTCTTCCTCTTTGTTTCCTTCTTTTTTTCTCATTACCTTTAAATTTATTTTGAAAACGAATATTGAATCGGTGTTCAAAATTAATATATTTTTTTTGTTCTGTCAAGACATTAATAAATTCTCTCCAAATTGCGGGATTCACTTTTTCTTTTGAATATATTGTTTCGCAATTCAATAATTCGTCGATGCTTTATTTAACGATTCATTATTCAACCTGACTCATTTATCACCTTATTTAAGTATCTCGAATTGACTTTATATGCTTTTCTCTGTCACGGTTTGGTATAATTATTGCAAATTATTTTGTAATGAGGAATTTTGCCAAGTACATATTGTTCTTTTTACTGTTCTCCGATGTTCTGCTTTCAGTTTCTGACAGTGTGCAGAAAACTGACAACAATACTGATGAGGGTGTTCAAATTTCAACCTCAAACATCGCTTGCCCGGGAATGATTGACTGCAAACTTATGGATAAACATGATGTTACCAATCCCGATTATGTTCCGCCCAAATGCGGAGAATGCTATAATGGAAGAGGATTATACAAGTTCAATGAAATCGCAAGCGACCGTGAGTGTTACTTTGGCAGAAAAATAGGAAAGAAAAACTGAAACACTAAATCAGGCAAGTTTTGTAAAAGTTCGACAATTTTGTCGAAAGTATATTATTTAATTTATTCCAATTATCTTTGATGAAAAAAAGTTTATTGCTAATTCTGTTTGTTTTCGCAGCATCCATGTTGTTTTCGCAGGTAAAGGATGATTCTTCGGAAATTAACTCTACCGTTCCCGAATTAATGGCGTTTCATGACGTTATTTATGTTATTTGGCACGAAGCATATCCCGCCAAGGACATTTCAGCGTTAAAGGGCATGGTCGAGAAAATCAAACCCCATATAGAAAAAATTAACAGCGCGTCGCTTCCGGGTATTTTAAGAGACAAGGAAGGAAAATGGAAAGAAGGACTTTATGTTCTTAATGCTTCGGCTGAGAATTATTACGCTGCGGCAGGCGGCAACGACGACCAGAAAATCCTCGACGCTGCAGAAAAACTTCACGCGGATTTCGAAATGATGGTTCGCATATTAAGACCTGTCAATAAGGAGATAGACGAATACCATAAAGTTCTCTATGTAATATTCCATAAGTATTATCCCGCTAAGGACTACGAATCCGTTCGAAAAGTTATTGACGATTTAATATCTAAAGCCGAAGCGTGCGTTAACGCAAAACTGCCCAAGAGACTGGAAGGCAAAACAGAGTTGTTCCAGAAAACAGCGTCCGAATTGCTCGAAAAAACAAAAGCGCTTAAAGACGCTCTTGGTACAAATGATACCAGTAAAGACATTGATGCGGCGGCTGTCGACAAGGCGATAGACGCTATGCATTCAAAATATCAAGACCTTGAAAAGATTTTTGACTGAAACTATTAGTCATAAGAGTTCCCACAAAACCTTTGATTAATATACTTTCACTTTCTGCTAAGAGGAGCCGGCGCCCGCCGGCTTCTCTTTATTATTACTCTGATTCTGTTGCGGATTTCAGCTTTAATTAAATTTTTTCCCGTCTATTGACTCTAATAGTTAGATTATTAATATTCTCCCGAAGTGTTTAATTATTATACACCCCGCCGAATTACACTATTCGTCATACCTTTTGTCATTGAAGAATTATTTTAATCTCTCTAATTTTATTGCGAACTTAATAAATGGTTTTTAGTTTACGCATATCTTTTTAAAGCTATGGAGGACGTAAATGATAAACCGAACAGGATTAATATCCGGGGGACGATATAGATGTTTTTCTACGAAAATAATCTACACTTTGAAAGTTCAACCGACTTTTTAATTTCACTTTTTGCCAATTCTAAATTTTTCACTATATGAGTTCACACAACCATAATCACGTGCATACTGTCGCCGACGACATTAAAGAAAAAACTTTTCAGGATGTCAGCCTTTGCTATCAGTGCGGCAAGTGCTCAGCGGGATGCCCCGTCAGATATTATATGGACATCGCACCGAACAAGATTGTACGGCTGATACAACTCGGCTTTTATGAACAGGCTCTGAAATCGGAAACACCCTGGCTTTGCGCCGGCTGCATGACCTGCTCTACTAGATGTCCGCAGGAATTTGACCTCGCCAAGTTCATGGATGCCGTTCGCGAACTTGCCCTCGAAAAAGGCGTTAAGGTTAATAAGAACCATATCGTAAAATTCCACGAATCTTTCCTTAATCAGATTAAACGTTTCGGACGCTCGTGGGAAATTGGATTGATAGCGGAATATAAATTGAAAACTCTTGACCTTATGCAGGACGTTGACTCTGCGCCCGATATGCTTATAAAAGGAAAACTTGAAATGATTCCCCATAAAGTAAAAGATAAAAAATCCGTCAAGAACATTTTCTCAAGGACGGCAAAAAAATAATTTTGTAACCTCATTAACGGAGGATAAATTGAAATTAGGTTATTTCCCCGGCTGTTCCCAGACCGGAACGGCAAAAGAATACGACATTTCTCTAAGAAAAGTCGTCGAAAAACTTGGCGCCTCGTTTGACGAGATTCAGGACTGGACCTGCTGCGGCGCTACATCCGCGCACGTCACTAACCACCTGCTCGCCAATTCGCTTTCAATGCGCAACATCGCCCTTGCCGAACAGCAGGGTCTCGATGATATCGTCGCTCCCTGCGCCGCCTGCTATAACAGGCTTGTTCTTTCCCAGCACGAAATTCAAACACAGCCGGAACTTAAACGTGAGGTTGAACTCGTGCTTGATAAAAAACTCGGCAAGGAAATTAAAGTAATGAACCTGATCGAGTTGTTCATTAAAATCGGCTTGGATAAGATTTCGGAAAACAAAAAAACCGAACTCAAAAACCTTAAGGTCGCCTGTTATTACGGTTGTCTCCTCGTTCGCCCGTCCGCTATTACTCATTTTGATGACGCCGAACAGCCAACCTCAATGGAAAACATTGTCGAACTTACAGGCGCGAAACCCGTTGACTGGAATTATAAGGTGGAATGCTGCGGAGCCGCTCATACACTCGCAAGACGGGATATCGTCCTTGACCTGTCGAAGAAAATTCTTGACGACGCAAAAGAACACGGCGCGAACGTGATGGTCGTCGCCTGTCCGATGTGTCACTCTAACCTCGATATGAGGCAGCGCGCGATGAAAAGGGAATACCCCGAACATAAGGATTTCCCCGTGCTCTACCTGACGGAACTGCTCGGTCTCGCGCTCGGTATGGACGAGAAGGAACTGGGTATTAATAAACACACTGTTGAATTTAAATATAATGAACTGCCGGCAGATAAAGCGGCGGTGTAAAAAATAATTTTTACTTAAACCGGAGTAATTTATGAAAATCGGAGTTTTTATTTGTCATTGCGGCGAGAACATAGGAAGAACGGTCGACTGCCCGCGCGTTGCAAAAGCCTGTGAATGGCTGCCCGGCGTGGAAGTGTCGCTCGACTATAAGTACATGTGCTCGGACCCCGGACAAAATATGATTAAAGATGAGATTAAGAAGAAGAAACTCGACGCTATTGTAGTCGGCTCATGCTCCCCGCATATGCACGAAAAGACATTCCGCAAAGCCGCGGTCGACGCGGGAATCAATCCTTTCCTCGTTGAAATCGCAAACCTGAGAGAACATTGTTCCTGGGTTCACGACGATATCGATTCCGCGACCGATAAAGCCATTGACCTCGTTAGAATGGCTATCGAAAAGGTTAAAAGAAATCAGCCTCTTACGACTATCGAAGTACCAGTTACAAAAAGAACTCTCGTTATCGGCGGCGGGATAGCCGGTATACAGGCGGCGCTTGACGTCGCTAACGCGGGATATGAAGTCGTTCTCGTGGAAAAAGAACCTTCTATCGGAGGTCATATGAGCCAGTTGTCGGAAACATTCCCGACTCTCGACTGCTCCCAATGCATTCTTACCCCGAGAATGGTCGAGGTTTACCAGCATCCGAGAATTAAACTGATGACTTATTCCGAAGTCGAAAAGGTTGAAGGCTTTATAGGAAATTTCAACGTTACAATAAGAAAAAAAGCCCGCCATATCGACGAGGATAAATGTACCGGCTGCGGTCTGTGTATTACAAAATGCCCGACGAAGAAAAAAGCGTTTAATTCATTCGAAGAAAATCTGGCGTACAGACCCGCGGTCTATGTTCCGTTCCCTCAGGCGGTCCCCAACATTCCCGTTATTGATGAAACTGTCTGCATGTACTATAAAAACGGAAAATGCGGAATGTGCGTGAAAGTATGCGGACGCGAAGCAATTAATTTTGACCAGAAAGATACTATGGTGACAGAGGAAGTCGGCGCGATTATCGTTGCCACGGGATATAAATTATATAAGATTGACAAGAAACCCGATGATTCTCCTATCAAAGGTTACGGCGAGTACGGTTACGGAAAGTATAAAGACGTTGTCGACGGCCTGCAGTTCGAAAGGATTGCCAGCGCTTCAGGTCCCACATCGGGAGAATTTAAAAGACCTTCCGACGGAAAAGAACCCAAGAAAATTGTTTTCATTCAATGCGTAGGTTCAAGAGACGAATCAAAAGGGTTCTCCTACTGCAGCAAGATATGCTGCATGTACACAGCGAAACACGCGATGCTGTATAAGCATAAAGTCCATGACGGCGAAGCCTACGTGTTCTATATGGATATCCGCTCAGGCGGCAAGATGTATGACGAATTCGTGAGACGCGCAATAGAAGAGGACGGCGTGAAGTACATTCGCGGAAGAGTGTCAAAGATTTTCGAAAAAGACGGGAAGTATATCGTGAAAGGCGAAGATACTATCGCTGGTATGCCCGTTGAAATAGACGCCGATATGGTAGTGCTTGCTACGGCGATGATTGCCCAGCAGGATGCTTCCGAACTCGCGCAGACTATCGGCATTCCTTATGATAAATACGGCTTCTATAATGAAGCGCACCCGAAACTACGCCCCATAGAAAGCACTACCGGAGGCGTGTTTCTCGCGGGAGCCTGTCAGTCTCCTAAGGATATTCCCGAGTCCGTGGCTATGGCTTCGGCGGCAGCGGCTAAGGCGCTCGTGCTGTTCGGCTCCGATAAACTCGAACGCGAGCCGGTCGTTGCTTACGTGAACGAATCGCTTTGCGCGGGATGCTTCTATTGCAAGAAAGTCTGCCCGTATGGCGCGGTTGAGGTGAAGGAATTGAAAGACAGAAACGGAGTGGTCTATAAGGAAGTTGCTTACGTGAACACGGGTTTATGTCAGGGATGCGGAACCTGCACCGCTACCTGTCCGTCAAAGTCTGTTGAACTCGCAGGATTTAATAACGAAGAGATTTTTGCCCAGATAGCGGCATTATAAGTTTTTTCAGTGGTATCTGTGTTATTATCGTCCGTTGCGGCGGTGGCTGTGAAGATATAACAGTATTTTTTGCGAAATCAGTTCTTGGGTCCGCCGCAGCGGATTTCAGTGATTCGAACAGTAATACGAACTGTTTCGATTCCGTCCAATCGGAGATATAAAATAATTTTAAATTTTCATTAATATGAAAGAACAAAACTGGGAACCAAAAATAGTCGCATTCGTCTGCAACTGGTGCACCTACACGGGCGCGGACCTTGCCGGGACTTCCCGTCTGAAATATCCGACCAATGTTAAATTAATTCGCGTTATGTGCTCCGGCGGCATTGACCCCCTGTTCATTCTCAAAGCCTTCGAACGCGGAGCGGACGGCATACTCATATCGGGTTGCCATCCGAACGACTGCCATTATAATGCGGGGAATTTCCACGCGCGCAGACGCTGGACTTTTTTCCACGAACTCCTCGATTACCTCGGAATCGAAAAAGAACGTCTCCAGTTTTCCTGGGTGTCCGCTTCGGAAGGTAAGAAATTCGTCGATGTGGTTTCTAAAGTCGTAAACGATGTGAAAGCTATGGGACCCTTCAAAAACTACGAAGAGTTGAATTCGGAATTTGTTACAAAATTTCCCGATGATTCAATGGTAAATAAGGATGTAATTATGAAAGAAGGGGAGGCCGTGTGATGGAAGAATTAAGAAAACTCGCGAAAGAATTATTGGAAAATAAAACGGTTGCGGCCGTTCTCGGCTATGTTGAAATCGAGCCGAAAAGGACAAAACCAATTGTTATCACTAATCCCGAAGACGCGGAAAAACTCGTCTTTAATGAATACTGCCTGAATAACCTTGCCGTTTATCTTACCAAAGCGAGAATAAAAAACATCGCTAAGCAAAACGGCTCTGTGTTAAAACTCGGCATCGTCGCGAAACCCTGCGACATACACGCGATTATCGCCCTCATTCAGGAAAGCCAGTTGAAACGCGAAGACGTTTACATAATCGGAATGAACTGTGGCGGCGTGGCTAAAGATTTCGGCATGGAATACGGCGCCGATACTCTCGCTTCAAAATGCGTTCCGTGTGAAACGCATAAACCGCTTTATTCGGATACAACACTCGGTGCCGAAAAGGAAACTCCGAAAGTGTCTGATGAAGTTCTTGATAAAATCCGCGCTCTCGAAAAGATGACCTATGAAGAAAGATTCGCTTACTTTAAAAAAGAATTTGATAAGTGTATAAAATGCTACGCTTGCCGCGCAGCATGTCCTCTGTGCTATTGCCAGAGATGCATAACCGACAAAACAATTCCGAGATGGATCGAGTCAAGCCCGCATTCCCGCGGTAATTTTTCCTGGAATGTCGTGCGCGCGTTCCACCTTAGCGGCAGATGCATTGGCTGCGGTGAGTGCGAAAGGGCGTGCCCTATGGATATACCGCTTTCGCTTTTGAACAGAAGAATGACGGAAACCGCGAAAGAAGCGTTCGCGTACGTTTCTGGCAGAAGCCTCGAAACACCGACCCTTGTCGGCAGTTTCGACGTCAAAGACAGCGATGAATTGTTTATGTAATTTATTTTTCTCGTTCTCGTCCGCCGCGGTGGACGGGAATCCATAAAGAAATAGTTCTTTGATTAAAATATTTTTATCGCCCGCACCTGTTTTGTGTAACAGGAGAACAAATCGGGTAGAATAATATAGGTAGGACCGGACTCTTTGTTCGGGAGGAATAATAGAAGTAATCCGCTCTTTATTGCCCCGCCCCTCAGGTCGGGGCAAGAGAGTCGGAAAAGTAATAACCGGATATATTCGAAAGTAAGGAAATGAACGGGATCTTATTCCCGAAAACAAAACTATAAAGTTTTTAAAATGGAAGAAAAAATAATTTCTAAACAAAATCTTGTTAAACTCTGCGCAGATATTATCGGAGGCGGTCATATTCTCATTGCTCCCGGTAAAACAGAGTATGTTGTAACTCAGGACGCCTCGCAGATTGTTCTCGATACTCAATCGAAACCTACGAAAGCGTCTTATAAAACTTTCGTGTTCCCGAAAGCCGAACCGGTGCTTTATTACAAGCGCGGAAAGAATGACGTTCAAATACTCGACGCGGGTCCCGAACAGAAAAAAACCGTCATAATCGGTGCGAAGCCCTGCGATACGAATTCCTTCAACATTTTAAGCAAGGTTTTCAACTGGGATTACAAAGATGACTTTTATAACTATCGGGTTAAGAATTTTATTGTCATCGGAATGATGTGCGAATTCTCTGACCGCTACTGCTTCTGTACTTCCGTCGGCTCTTCTCCCGTATCCGAAAAAGGCTCGGATATCTTTCTCGTCCCGCTCGATGCCGATAATTTTGCGGTTCGCATCGTCACCGACAAGGGAAAAGAATTTATCGATGCATATTCAAAATACCTTACTGACGGCAATCCCTCAAAGTCGAAAGAGGTCTCGGAAAAAGTTAAACACCCGGAAGTTGCTTTCGACAGCAAGCAGGTTCACGATTGGCTCGCGAAGAATTTCGAACATCCGAAATGGGACGGTGTCGGCGATATGTGCCTCTCCTGCGCGCAGTGCGCGTTCGTGTGCCCTGTCTGCCATTGCTTCGATATAGTCGATGAAGATTACAGTTATACCGAAGGACGCAGAATGAAGAACTGGGACGGTTGCCAGTTCGGCCATTTCACGCTTCACGCCTCGGGACATAATCCCAGAGACATTCAGGGGAAGCGGTACAGACAGAGAGTAAATCATAAGTTTAGATACTACGTTGATAAGTTCGGCGAGATATTGTGCACGGGCTGCGGAAGATGCTCGAGAGGATGCGCCGTAAGCATTGACATAAAAGAAATTGTCGCGAACTGCAAGGACTAATTTTTAAAACAAAAGAACAAAGTTTCAATCATGGAAAATATATATAAACCTTATCTGGCTGAAATAAAAGAAATAATTGACGAAACGCCCGACACCAAAACATTCAGGCTTCAGTTGAAAGACCCCGAAGTCGCAAAGACTTTCAACTTCAAAGCTGGACAGTTTGCCGAGTACGGCGTTTTCGGGGAAGGGGAATCGACCTTCTGCATAGCGTCTTCGCCTACCCGCCCCGAAATGATAGAATGCTCGTTCAAGGTTTACGGTAAAGTCACGCAGGCATTGCGCAGGCTTAACGAAGGCGATACCATCGGTTTCAGAGGACCGTACGGCAACTGGTTTCCTCTCGAAGAGCAAAAAGGAAAGAACGTGGTCTTTATTGCGGGAGGCATCGGTCTCGCGCCCGTGCGCTGCGTCATAGACAACGTGCTCGACTGGAGAAAGGATTATAAGGATATTACCATTATTTACGGCGCGCGCTCAATCGGCGACCTGGTTTATAAATACAAACTGAATGAATGGAGAGACCGCTCGGACGTTAAAACCATTATCACGGTTGACCCGGGAGGGGAATCCGACGGATGGGACGGCGAAGTCGGTTTCGTTCCCACAATAGTCGAGAAAATTGCTCCGAAAGCGGAAAACACCATAGCGGTTATCTGCGGACCTCCCGTTATGATTAAATTCACGATGCCCGTCCTGAAAAAACTCGGGTTCAGCGATGAAAATATATTTACAACTCTCGAAAACAGAATGAAATGCGGTCTCGGAAAATGCGGCCGCTGCAACGTCGGCGGCGTCTATGGCTGTAAAGACG